>Ga0180434_10002758_pt1 | contig 22926 bp, 30 predicted proteins | sample SS_ome_7_FD_132453 | JGI IMG/M metagenome (GOLD analysis project Ga0180434, IMG submission 132453) | Hypersaline lake sediment archaeal communities from the Salton Sea, California, USA - SS_1_D_2 metaG | ecosystem: Environmental > Aquatic > Non-marine Saline and Alkaline > Hypersaline >...
TAAATTAACACCTGGTTGGATTTATAGATGTGAGTATCTTGAAAAGCCCCATCATAACATCTTAACTTATGATAGAGTTCCTAAGCATCATTTGATTATCTTTGATATAGAAAAGGGAGATCAAGATTTTCTTAATTGGAATGATAGAATAACCATAGCTGAAGGTCTTGGGTTGGAATCCGTTTCTGTTTTTTCTTATGGTAAACTTGATAGTTATGAAGGAATGAAAAGCTATCTTGAAAAGATAAGTTGTTTGGGTGGGGAACAGATAGAAGGCCTTGTGTTCAAGAATCATCACAGATTTGGGATAGATGGTAAGGTTCTTATAGGTAAACATGTTAGAGAATTTTATAGGGAACAACATCAAAGAGAATTCAAAGTTCAAGGTAAGCATGTTGTACAAAAAATAGGAGAAAGTCTGTGTACTGAAGCTCGTTGGTTTAAGGCTATTCAACATTTGAAAGAACAGAATAAAATAACAAATTCACCTAAGGACATTGGGCCACTTCTTAGGGAGATAAGTACGGACATTTTTGAAGAGTGTGGAGATGATATAAAAGAAGCTTTGTTTAAGGCCTATTGGAAGATGATTTCTAAGTTTGCTACAAAAGGATTTTCAAAATTTTACAAAAATTTACTTGCCAGAAGAGCTTTTGGTAATGAATAAGAAATATTATGATCATCTTTGTGCTTGTTTGGACAGAATTTTTTAAGAGAATCGGGAATGACCAAACAAAAGATTGCTAACATACTGAGAGAATTGAAAATTCCTTGCTGGACTGAAGGGAAGAATGTCTCTGTAGATAGTGTGAATGTTAGGTGTCCTTTCTGTGATGACCACTCAAATCATTGTGGAATTTTCACTAACACAGTAAGATTCCATTGTTGGAGATGCCATACAACAGGTTCTTTTGGATATCTACTTTCAAGATTGACTACTTTCTCTGAAGATGAATGTGAGAGAATTGTCCGAGATTTTGACACAACATTTGGAGAAAGCACTGTTGATCAGATAAGAAATATCTTTGATAGGGAGGAGGAAGCTAAGGAGCAAACCAAAATTGCAGAGATTGATTTACCTAGATATTTTGAAAAGATTACCCCCGATATTGATTTTCCACTTCTATACAGATACTTGGAGAGGAGAAGGGTATCTCTTGAAACTATTATTGGGGCTAAATGTGGAATTTGTCGTGTTGGAAAATACATGAATCGTATGATAATTCCAGTTTTCTTTGAAGAAAAGGTGGTTGCTTTTCAAGCTGCTGATTTGACAGGAACTGCTGAAATTAAGTATCAAACATCAAATGCTAAAATAAATAGTTTTCTTTACAACTATGATAATATTGAGAGAAGGGCTATCATTGTTGAAGGAATTCTAGATGCTTGGAGAGTTGGTAAGGAAGCTGTGGCATCATTTGGAACTCATCTTACTGAACGGCAGAAGCAGTTGATACTAGATAAAGAATTAGATGAGTTGGTTATGTGTTGGGATGGGGCAGCTTACTGGTATTCTAGGGAAGTAATTAAGTTTTTTGAACCTTTCATTTCTGTTGTAAAAGTGATAAAAATCCCTGATGGTGAAGATCCAGATAGTTTTGGGCGGGATAGGATTTTCAAATTTATTAATCAAGAAACAGTATAATGATTATTTAGAGATTGACAATGGATAGACTTAATGTACAAGCAATATTTAAGAGTATAGATGGAGAGGTGAATGGTTTTAGAGGAGCTGGTGAATTAACAACTTTCATACGTTTGAAAGGCTGTAATTTGCAGTGTCACTTCTGTGATACTCCTTATGCTCAAGATTCTAAACCTGAGAATTGGATGACGGTAGATGAAATTCTTGAGAAGGTGGATGTTGGTACCAAAGTTACTATATCCGGTGGTGAGCCACTTTGTCAAGATATAGGTCCTCTTCTCGTAAGATTGCTAGAACAGAGCAGGTTCATTTCAGTTGAGACGAATGGATCTCTCTTAGACCGCTCTTCGCTTACTGCTGTGCGTACTTCTAAGCGTACACGGAATTGGGAGAATGTTCGTTGGATAGTAGATTATAAGCTTCCTTCATCAGGGATGGAGAGGTTCATGGTTTTTGCAGCATTTAATGCTCTTCAGAAGATTGATGTCATAAAGTTTGTTATTGCAAATGAAATAGATTACCAGCGTGCTTTAGAAATTAGGAGATTATTTCCAAGTTGGAGAGCTAGAAAAGTATTTAGCCCAGTGATAAGTAAGTTGGACACTAATTGGCCCACTGAATTAGCTGAGATGATGATACGGGATAATTTGTATGATGTGCAGTATTCTCTTCAAATACATAAAGTGATTTGGCCTAATGCTAGACAGGAGAGGTGAAATGGGGATGTATAAAGGAGCAAAAATGACAGGTTCTTGTCAAGTTGATTTATTGGATGAGTATCAGGTAATTAGATATTTTAGAGATCTTCTTAATCTATCTGATCTTCTTGACAAAGGTTTGGATTATGAGATGTTGAAGTTTATTAAACAACTGAAAGCTGTAGGTTATGATGATAAACACGTCTCTGAATTCATAACACTTGCTGGATATGGAACAAGATATGAACAACTTATTCCTAGACTCATTCCAAGTAATGGAGATTATGGGGAATTTCAAAGAAGTAAATCAAGATGTAAGAAATAATGAGGAGAACTCATGAAACAAGATTATCTTTTGAGTTGTATTTATCTAACTAGAGAATGCCCAATGCACTGTGAATATTGTGCTATTAGGAACTCAAAACTGTCCCAACGAGAATTGACAGCCTCAGAATGGAAGAGGGCCTTTAATATACTTAAGGATTTAAACTGTGAATTTAATCTAATTCTTGGTAATGAAACAATGATGTTGGAGGGTGGCCTTGTTGAGATTGTCAAACATTTATATGAACAGAAGATTGATTATGCTCTTTATAGTACTTCCCCAACTGAACTATATAGTAAGTTAAAAGAACCATTAATTGAGGCAGGATTAAAAAATCTATCCTCTGGTTTTGATACTTTGAAAAGAAATGACAGTATTGGGGTGAAAAGTAGGAGAGGTCTTGAGGGTATGATTGAGATGAAGAAAAGAATTGAGACTTTAGATACCCAAGGGACAATAACTCTTTCAAGTATAAATTTGGATGAGGTGGTGGATCTGCTGAGAATATTGACAAAACACAACATTTGGGGGGCGGTGAATTCTTTACACTGGGACATTGACGGAGGATATGATTTCTTCCCTTCGAAGGAGCATTTGGGAGATCTAGTAATTACTGATGAAAAGAAGTTTCAGGCATTGTGTAAGAAGCTAAAGGAACTAACCACTAATGGAGAAATAATGGTTCAGAATCCCCCAGAGTATTTTGATGCTTTGGCAAAGTATGGTTTGAATATGGGCTGGCATTGTACTCAACCTTATATTGTCACTATCGATGCTGATGGAAGTTTGAGATTATGCGCTTATCGTAGAGGGAATAAGATTACAGAATTTTCCATATTTGATTTGGTAGATGAAAAGAAATTTGAGGAGTACAAAAAGATTTGGAGAGAAGAAAGTCGTGAGTGTCCGGGCTGTTTTTGGAGTTATTGGTGGATGGCAGAAAACTTTATCTTTACCAACCAGAGGGAGTATGGAACTAAAGTTCTGCAGAGTCATTTTTCAAAGTATTATAGAGAGGAGAAACTATGAGCACAATAGCTTTAACTGGAACTACATCAGGAATAGGCAAAGCAATCGTGGAGAAATTTCGTGAAGAGGAGTGGGAGGTTATTTCCTTAACTAGAAGCATTCTTGATGTTAGGGATGTGGAGAAGATTGCAGCCTTGGATCTTCCCAAGTTAGATGTCTTTATCAACAATGCTGGGATTATGCTTCTTAGGGACTTTCCCGATACTTCATTGGAGGATTGGGAAAATACAATAAATACTAATTTGCGAGGGGTGTTTTTCCTATGTCAGAGGGTGATTCCATTGATAAAGAATGGGGGTCATTTGATTAACATTAGCAGCATTGCAGGTACCTTCCCAGAAAGAGAATTCGTGGCTTACAATGTTTCTAAGGCTGGGGTAACAATGTTGACACAATGTTTGTCAAAAAGATATGGTGATAAAATCTTTGTAAATTCTATTTCCCCGGGATTCGTCAACACAAACTTGACTACAGAGGTTCCTGGGGTACCTTCTGAACCCACTCCGCAGCATCTGATTGATGATATACCAATGCAGCGACAGGCTGAACCAGAAGAAGTGGCAAATCTCGTGTGGTATGTGGTACATGATAAGTATTTCAATGGATCTGACATCAAGTATGATGGTGGCTTGTCAACAAAGTATTTTGGTCCGTAAGAGTGGGAGGTTAAAGATGTTATCAGGTTTGGTTTTGTTAAGTGGTGGGATGGACAGTTCGACTTTGTTGTATTATGTCATAGAAACTTTGAAATATGATAAGGTGGAAGCTATTGTATTTGATTACGGTCAGCGACATAGAATAGAAATATCCTATGCTCAAACAATAGCTGAGAGATTAGGAATATCTTATGAAATAGTTAAGGTTGATATAGCTCAATTTGGTGGCAGTTCTTTGATTTCCGAGGATAGAAATCTTTCTGTGGTGGTGCCGGGAAGAAATGCCATTTTTCTAAGTCTCGCAGCCGCTTATGCAAAGACACGAGAATTAGAGGATGTTTTCTTTGGCCCAACTTTAGAAGACTATAGCGGTTTTCCGGACTGTCGGGATAGTTTTGTTAGATTGATGAATCGAGCATTAGCAATAGGAATTGGTATTAGAGGAATTCATGCTCCTTTTATCCATTTAGGAAAAAAGGAAGTTGTTGCTCTAGGTAAGGAACTGGGTGTACCATATGATCTTACCTGGAGTTGTTATTTCCCAACGGATAACAATAAACCATGTGGTCGATGCCACGCGTGTATGGAAAGGGAACTGGTACTATGAGTAAATCAAATGAACCAAATACAAGATTAGTAGGAAAAGAGTACTCTCCATTGATTATCAGAAGATATAGTATGCCTGTGCTTCATTTTGTTGCTTTGATTACAGATGATAACTTGGATGATTTAGATGATACTGTGAATGGATTTTTTGGAGAAAATCCAATACCAAATAGCATTCAAGGAGTAAGAAATTCAGCTGGAGCATTGTCAGAGACTCTTTTTAGAAAGTATTCAAAGACAGAGGGTGTAGCTGTTATCATTCAAGCAGACAAAATGACAATCAGTTCACTTGCTGGGGATTTTATGAATCATGTTTCTTGCCGTATTGAACTTTACAATCTGCTAACTTTTGCAACGGGGGTGTAGATGAATATAATTATAGCTCCACATCCAGATGATGAACTAATTGGGATGTATTCTCTGATTAGGGGGAGAGAAATTAATAGTGTTATCTACATTGATCCTGCCCCTGGAAGATTTGAACGAAGTCAATTAGTAGGTAAACATTTTGGCTTTCGTCCATATATATTGAACTTTGGAGAACTCCAAAACTGTTTAAAGAAAGCTAGAGAACGATTATCTAGCAGCACTATTTATGTACCGGATTCTTTTGATAAGCATCCTTTACATAAAGCAGTTAATCTTATAGGACGAATGAGTGGCTGTAGATTGGGTTATTATACTACAGATATGAACACTGGATATGTTAGAGAATTAAGTGAGAAGGAGAAGAAAGAAAAGAAAGAGGCTCTTGATAAATTCTATCCCGATCAATCTTCTCTCTGGGGGAATAATTGGAAATACTTTTTATTTGAAGGAGTTGTTTATGATACATATACTCCCTCAATTACCGTGTAAAAATAGATACACTGAGGATTGGATTACTATATGGTCTCGAGAGTTAAGGAACTTAGATGTACAATTTAAGGTGTTAGGTGGCAAAAAACCTGTCGTCGTAACAAAATATTTTACTGATCCCTTGAAGGCATTGGGTTATGAAAGTGAGCAAATCAGTGTTCTTGCCGAAGCTAATCCTGAAAGGATATTCTGCCTGGATATTGAGTTTCCAGGATTGATATCTTCCGCGATCCAGGCTTTAAGGTTGGTGAATCCGGATTTGAAAGCCCACGGTTATCTACATGCGGGTTGCTGGTGCAATGGGGACATATGGGGCGAGACGAAAGGTAGGCAACATTTAGATAGGATGATATTTGATACTTTTGATAAGATTTTCGTTGCTACTAACTATCACAAGAAAAAAATTGAGAAGTACTTTAATCAAGTGTTTGATAATATAGAAGTAGTCGGTTTTCCTTTCTACAAAAAAGATGTATTGACGTATGCCAAACCCTTGCCGTTTGAAAAGAAAGATTCAATACTTATCAGTGGAAGGATGGAACAAAGTAATCAGGATTTTGTTTCGAAAATTAAGGAAAATTTCAAAGATGAAAAGGTTATTGCTGTCAACACTAATAGTAGAAGGGAGTATTATGAACTTCTCAATCGAGGAAGAGTTGTCATATCCTTGAAGACTGAGGAAACATTTGGAATAGGGCAGTTAGAGGCATATGTTTTGGGAGGAATTCCTTTGTGTCCATGCGCTTATGCTTATCCAGAAGTGATAGGGGATGAACGTTTGTTATATTCGAGTGAGAAGGATTTGTTAGAGAAATTAGGATACCTGGTTGAGCTAAAGGAGAATCTTTTTCAGATAGATGTAGAAAAGTATGAAGAAACCATTCCAGTTTGTTTGTATTCTTGTTTTGAGGAATAGAGATGTCATTAGAACGAATGTACTTAGCTAGATTTCTTACTGCTTCAAAGAATCACCATGCTGATGATCTTCTTGAGATTGGTCGAGAAGGTAGAATTCTTGCTTTGGAATCATTTTGGACCAAGAATGATTTGGTCAAAATCTTGAAGGATTACCCAGAAATTAAGATCTTCTTAGATTCAGGTGCTTACACTCTGGAGAGTCAAGAAGTTGAGGATACTCAAAAGTATTTGGATGATTACATTGATTTCATTCTTGAATATGAGGATAGACTATTGGTGTATGCTAATCTTGATAATATTCGTAATGTTGAGAATAGTTGGCAAAACCAGAAGTATATGGAAGAAAGAGGAACTAAACCCATGCCGGTGTATCACTATGAAGAAGATTTTAAATGGTTAGAAAAATGTGTTAATGAATATGAATATGTAGGTGTGGGGGGAATAGCAAAGGGGGCATCCATAGAAAGTGATAGAGTATTGTTTGATAGGATTTTTGATTACATTTATAAGAGAAATCTATCTGTTAAGATCCACGCTTTCGGTATGGCAAAGGTTAGATTCTTAGTTAGATATCCTTGGTACAGTGTTGATTCAACCACTTGGTTACAACATGCAAACTATGGAAGAATTATGATTCCCAGCTATAATGCAATGAAACAAAAATTTGAGTATTCGTATACTCCTTTTGTAATATCAGTATCCAATATTTCATTGGTTAAAACAGGCACCAGTCATTCACACTACACACTTGTTTTCCCTCCTCGGATAGTTGAAAGAATTGAGGAATACTTTGCGATGATAGGTATTGATTCTGAGAAACTTAAAACAGAGCAGTCAGAAAGACTGAGAGCTAATGCTTATTACTATGAAGAATTTTTGAAGAATAAGAGTATTTGTCAATCTACAGAATACAAAGGAAATAAATTATTCTTTTAGAAACGAATAGAATTATACACGGCGATGCAGTCGAGGAGATGGGAAAGTTTCTAGGAGGAAGTGTTTCGCTTATTCTTACAGATCCTCCATATTTCACAGCCTGCAGGGAGCTTCTTCCTGATAAGGTGCAAACGCTGGATGAGTATATGTATTGGTATGAAGAATGGTTGAAAGAAGCATCTCGTGTTCTTACAGAGAGTGGAAGTATTTATGTATTCATTCCTCCTCTTGAATTTGCAGAGATACATTTACTTATTAAGAAGTATTTTTATCAGAAACAAATAATTTCATGGGTGAAACCAAATGTAATGATTCGTCAACCAACAGCTAGAAATTATCTTCCAAAGGTGGAGTTCATCGGATTTTACGTTAAGAATGAAAAGAAATATATTTGGAATAGGCTTGCTAAAAAGTATGGATTGCAAAAATCCTGCAACTTTGATATTGAAGCTACAATATATAGACACACAAGAGAAGGAACAGATCATTCTACACAGAAGCCATTGAGATTAGTAGGAAAATTTGTGTATGCTTCATCCAATGAAGGAGATGTAGTTTTAGATCCTTTCTGTGGATCTGGAACTACGTGTGTTGCAGCTAAAGCATTGAGTAGAAGATTCATAGGAGTAGATATAGATTCTAAGTATTGTAGAATATCTAATTCTAGAATTGGAAATGTTACTTGTAGGGACATATTTGAAAGTAAACCTAAGGATGCTCTTTTTTGAAAGGTGAAAGTTATGAGGATTAATAGAGAACAATTAGTTAATGTATTGGAGAAAGTAGCTCCAGCTCTTGGTTCTAATGTGCTTGTTCCAGAGTTTCAATATTTTCAAATTGATGGAGATAGAATTCAAGCTACAGATGGGACTATGATAATTGATGCAACCCTACTAGAAAATACAGGGCTTAAGTGTGCTGTTATGGGAAGATCATTTCTTGATCTTTTGAAAGGTTTGGACAAGGAAGAGATTGAATTGATTCATAAAGAGAGTAAAGTTAAGGTTAAGACAGATAAGATTGAGGGTACTTTTGCTGTATTAGATGAGGTGAAAATGGAGAATATTAGTTTTCCATCAGTTAGATATGAAGAAGTGCCATTAGAAATTTCTTCTGACTTAATTAAGGGTATTCGTTTCTGTAGATGGGGGGTTTCCAAGGATGAAGCTTCTGGAGCTCTTCGTGGTGTAAAGATTAAGGATAATCTAGTTCTTAGTACAGATAGATACAGGATTACCAAATATGAGTTAAGTAATCATCTGCCGTTTGATTGTTCTTTACCATCTAAGTTTATTGATGTTTTGTTAAGGAATGAAGATGAAGTTTCAGAAATGAAATATATTCTCGGCGAAAAGTTTGTTGTAAGATTCCAGGATGGGACTATAATTGTTACCGCTGTCTTAATTGGAGAATATCCTGATGTATTGCAGTACTTTCCTACTACTCCTAGTGAAGAAGTAAAATTCATGGGTGGGCAGGAGTTAGCTATTGAAAGACATATTAGTTTTCTTAGAAATGTTGATTATTTGGATAAGAATATTCAAGTTAGCATTCAAGGAAATAAATGTATTCTTACATCAAAAGATAGAGAGTTAGGTGAATTGGTGGAAGAGTTAGAAGTATCTATAGAGCGGGATTGTGTGGATATAAAGTTTGATGTTAATCCTATCTTCTTAAGGGATATTATAGACCTATGTTCAGGTTTCAAGTATTATTCTGTAGAAGGTTTAGTCCTGTTTGAAGCAGGTAAGTTGAAATATCTTGTCCAAACGAGGAGATAGGATACTATAAAATGAGCAAACAACAAGTATTTTTCTTGGATAAATGGGAAATTTTTCAAAAGGAGCATCCAGAGAAATTCTCTAAAAAAGGATCTTCTAGAAAAAAATCTCCCCCTAAAGTGTATAATTGTGAAACTTGTGGATTAAAAGAAAGGTGCAGATCTCCTCATATTAAGAAATATGGGAAAGGGAAGAAAGGGATTCTTTTCGTGGGCCAATGTCCAGGATATGCAGAGGATAAAGTTGGGATTCCATTTGTAGGAGCTGCTGGCGGTCTTCTTAAAAGAACATGTAATCTTTTAGATATTAATCTTGACGAAGACTGTGTAAGAACTAATATTGTTTCCTGCTACCCTGGAAAAGATGGTGGTGGCAAGGATAAAGATCCTGCTGACCATCAAATTAAGTGTTGTTCTTCAAATCTTGAGAAGGATATTCAAGAAGTTCAACCTAAACTGATAGTTTGTTTTGGAACTCTGGCCATAAAAGCTGTTTTGCAAACAAGAAGCTCTATTGAATTTTCAGCTAGTATGGTTCATGGAAAGGTTTTTCCTTATCATAAATACAATTGCTGGGTAGGTTGTTCATACCATCCAGCTTTCTTTTTACACAGAAAAAATTCAGATCAACATCCTGATGATGAAGCGATCTTGGCTTATGATCTTGCTAATGTGTTGAGTCGTTTGGATGATCCTCTTCCTCAGCCTCTCACCGCAGAAGGGAATGAATGCATTACAGATCCTGATGAGGTTATCAGTATGTTGGAGGATTTTTGTGATTCCGAAAAGCCAGTAGCTTTTGATTATGAAACTAATCATATGGTCTCACCATACCCTGAGGGGGCTAGGATTAAAACAGTTGCTCTTACTAATGATGTGGATTCAGCAATATTTATTCCTTTAGATCTCAAAGATCAAACTACAAATGAAAAGATTTTCAATTTAGAAGAGCAAGCAATGATTGTGGTAGCTCTTAGGAAGTTTCTTCAAAGTGATGCTCCTAAGGTTGTACAAAACTATAACATGGAGGAATTGTGGGGAAGGAATCTTCTCCTTCAGCCGATGAATAATTTTATTCATGACACTATGGTTACTGCTCATGTTCTAGATTGCCATCCAAGAATGACGGGTCTAGGATTTCAAGCCTTTGAGATGACGGGACATGATTATAAGGGAATGGTTGATCTAGAGGATATAGATAGTAGACCTCTCAAGGATGTATGTAATTATAATAGTTGGGATGCTCGGTATACTTTGATGTCTTACTATAGACAGAAATCTAGATTAGAAGGAAATTTGATAAAGTTTAATGATTTTTTTACTTCATCTATTCCAGTTCTTGCAAATCTTACAGACAGAGGAATAAAGATAGATTTAAATGAATTGGATAATCTTAATACTATGTTTAGCTCTGAGATGGAAGAGTGTAAGAATCAGATTCTTAGTACTGAAGCTGCTAAGAAGTTTGAAGAAGAGAAAGGAAAGGAACTAGAAATCACTTCGCCGACTCAGTTAGGGCAAGTAATCTATGATATTTGCAAAGTGGAGAAAACTAGAAAGAGATTGACTCCTACCAGGAAGGGGGCTACGAATGAATTAGTGTTTCAAGAGATACTGAATACTACAGAAGATCCTGAGGTGAAAAAAATCATTTCATCTCTCTTCACCTACCGAAAAAATACAAAAGTAATTGAGAGAGTTGCTGAATATAGAAGATTAGTAGACTCTGAAGGATTCATTCATCCTACATATAATCTTAATATAGCCACTTCTTTTAGATCTTCCTCTGATGGTCCTAATATACAGAATGTTTTCATACATGATGAAGAACAGAAGAAATTTAGAAGATGTATTGTTCCTCGCCCTGGGCATATTTTTCTTGAGCCCGATTATGATGCTCTTGAGGTTCGTGTTATGGCAATGGCTTCAAGAGATCCAGTATTGACCCAACAAATCATTGATGGAGTTGATCCTCACAGAATATGGGCAAGTAGAATCTTTCAGGTACCTCAAGATCAGATAACTACTTCACAAAGATACAAAGGAAAGAATGGATTTGTTTTCCCACGTTTCTACGGATCTGTAGAAGAATCTATCATTAGATATTTCCCAGAGGTGCCAAAAGATCATATGTTGAAGGTCTGCCGAGAATTTTGGGAGGAATATCATTATGTCAAAGAATGGCAACTTCGTACTATCAGTGAGTATAGAAAGAAAGGTTATGTAGAGCTAATGACTGGAGCAAGACGCCCTGGCCCTCTCTCTATAAACAAACTTTATAATACTCCAATTCAAGGGCCAGCATATCATCTGCTTCAAGATGCCCTTAATAAGAATGAAGAAGCCTTACTAAAATCTAAAACTATAACTTGTCAAGTGGCAGAAATACATGATGATATTCTTCTAGATACTCATCCAGATGAGGCAGAAGAAGTTATTGAGTTGGTAGAAAAGATAATGTGTTCGAAACGATTTGATTGGCAAAGAAATGTTCCTTTGTCTGTTTCGTGGGATGTTGGAATAAGAAATTGGTATGAGATGGAGCCATTGAAAGTATAGAGTGTTTGATTTCAACACACATTTAAATACTATTATACAGTGTGATAGTAGAAATCTGCTGCCAGAAATTCCAACTGAATCAGTTGATTTGATTGTTGCAGACCCTCCTTATGGAATAGATTACAAAGAGTGGGACAGGTTTAATAATTTCCATGAGTTCTGTGAATGCTGGGTAAGTGAGTGCTTTAGAATACTGAAGTCTAATGGTTCATTCTATTCTTTTATGGGATGGTCAAATGTTGCTTTGTTTAAGTTATTGTTAGATAAGTACGGATACATTAGAAATTGGATAACTTGGGAAAGAACTAAGGGGCGGGGTTCTTCAATGAATTTCAAATCAATGAAAGAGGAGATATTATACTATACTAAATCTAAGAAAGATTTTGTATTCAATGAGCAAAAAATGTTGAAGAAACATGTAATTCCATATACAAAGAATGGAAAGCCTCGTGGATGGTTTACAAATGAAGAAGGAGTTAAGTGTAGATGGACTGGGGTGGGTAATGTTTGGCATTATATTGTTCCTTTTTTTGCAATGAAGGAATGGATAGGTCATCCTTCTCAGAAGCCGGAGATGATGATAGAGAGAATTATTCTTACATCAAGCAACAAAGGGGATATCGTGTTAGATCCTTTTAGTGGTTCAGGCACCACAGCGGTTGTAAGTCGGAGATTAAACAGAAGATTCTTATGTATTGAGAAAAATAAAGAGTACTATGATAAATCTGTGGAACGTTTGAATAAGGAGACTCAAAGTCAAAAAGATAGGATTTTTTGAAGAAAAAGTTACGAAAACAAGTATAATTATAATGGTGGAGCTATAGAATTTATAAAGGTTAACATTGCGTACTTATCTACTTTAGCTGAATTAGGAAGGAGATTGGAGGAATAATGCTATATCAAATTGTTCGACCCAAGAAACTTGATGATGTCATAGGAAATTCAGCCACTGTAGGAGCTTTAAGGAGGTTAGTTAAACAAACTCCAGATAAACATTCTCATACCATCATGCTTCGTGGTCCAAGTGGTTGTGGTAAAACAACCCTGGCTCGAATACTTGCAACTAGTTTTGGTTCAGGTGAACAAGGGACTATTGAATTAAATGCTGCTAACACTCGAGGGATAGAGACTATTAGGGATATTGCTACTAATTCATACTTACCTAGTTTAGGAAGTTCAGCGAAGACTTACATTTTAGATGAATCCCATCAACTAACTAAAGCAGCTCAGGAAGCTCTCTTGAAAATCATAGAGGATAACCCACCTCATTGTTATTTCATTTTGTGTACTACAGAGCCAGAAAACATTATTAAGACAGTCCGCAATAGGTGTTCAGAGTATGAAGTAGGTTTGCTAACTTCTAAAGAAATACTTGTTTTGCTTAATGGAGTTTTGAAGAAATTAGAGATATCTTCCAAGGGAGAGATATTGGAAGGAATTTCTTATACTTGTGGGGGTTGTCCAAGAACAGCACTAGTTCAACTAGAACAAGTTATTGATATAAAAGATGTGAATGAAGCTCTTGGGATATTGGTTAAGGGGACTGAGAGAGATGCTAATGTAATAGATTTGTGTAAGTTGTTGATGATGGCTCCAGAAATAAGACGGAAGAGATGGCAACAAATCATAGAAAAATTTTCATTACTTGATGAGGAACCTGAGAAGATTCGAAGAGCCGTCCTGACGTTCTTGTTTAATAGGTTGAGGAAGATTGAACTCATCGAGGATGCTGAGGATATAACTCATTTACTTACTATCTTTTCTCAGAATGTATATTATGGGGGAAAATCACAACTTGGTGCTCTTATTGCAAGGGCTTGTTTTGAAAAGTAGATTCAACTAGTGGTAAAGAAAGGAAAGAATTATGAACGATAAGATGTGTGAAACAATCGTACAGTCAGTCCAACAAGGAGGAACAACAGCTATCTGGTTATATGCAATCTATATTCTTGGGGGAGTAACTAAATTTCTTATAGGATTTGGATGTGTTGGTTTTGCCGTGGTAAAGTTTTGTAAGACCTGGAGGTGCATTAATGAATACTTTAAAAAAGAAGATTAGATATCATTACATGACGGGAGCGGCGTCCTTGATTTTTGGAATTTCTGTCATTGATTTGCACATAGGACTATGTGTAGGAATAGCTACATTTTGGTTGCTGCTATTCTTGGTAATATTTACTAACTGATTAAGGGGGTATTAGAAATGGATAGTACAAGAAAGAAAGCTATTGAGGATGACATAACACAGTCATCTAGAAAGGGTGGTTTATTTTTCTACGTGGATACTGCTAAGTTAGAGAGATTAGGTATAGAACAGTATAAGCCTTCTCTTGGAGCTAATTTCATTAGAATTATAGCGCCACAATCAACTGGTTTCTTTAGAAGAAAAGTATGGATACATACAAATGCTGATGTGAATAACCGAACTGTTCTTTGTTTAAGAAAGACGTATGAGGAGCCTTGTCCCATTTGTGAATACAGGGAAGATTTGAAGAATAAGAATCCAGAGGATGAAAGGATTTCTGAACTTTATCCTGGTAGGAGATATCTTCTTTTCGTATATGATGTTGAGTCTAAAGAGACTGAAGAGAAAGGTCTTAGATGGTTTGATTGTCCGCCTTCACTCTTTGAGGAGATTGTTAAGCTATCTAAGGATAAACGTACTGGTGAAATTATTGATGTGTCTGATCCTCGGGATGGTAGGGATATTGAATTTGTGCAGGCTAAGGTGGCAGATAGAATAAGTTATGAATCAATTAAATTGGTTAGTGTACAGGAGACTCCTAAAGAATGGCACCAGGATGTTCCAGAGTATGACACTGTTCTTCTAAAGACCTTTTATGACAAAATGAAAGAAGGCATAACTGGTATTACAGCTAGAACGTCAGAAACTTCAAGCAAGTCGGATACTGAGGAACCCAGGGAAGCTGAAGCTACTAGGGAATCTTCTTCAGAGCGGAAGTCTAGGGGGGAATCTAGGAATCGAAGTAGATCAGAGGAACAATCTGTTCCAGTGGATCTGAGTGTTAAGGATAGGATAGATGAGATTCGAAACAGACGAGAAAGAGAGGAATAAGATGAGTCCTGATGAGAAAGAAATTCTTGATGAGTTGAAAAGTAAACTTGCAGTAGATCCGTTCAATCTTGAGGATGAATGTAAGAATCAATCTATACTTCTTGAGGAAGTTGGTGAGATAGTTGCTGAGATTAAAAGGAAGTCTAGAGCAGCGAAAGAGCGTCTTGAATATATTAAGGCAAGTTTATCCACCGATATTCGAAAAGAGCCAGAGAAGTTTGGAATAGTGGGTAAAGCCACTGTGGATTCTGTAGCTTCTACTGTTCTTCTTCAGTCGGAATATGCTGAGGCATTTGAAGAAATGTTAGAAGCTATGGAAAAGGCAGATGCTTTTTCCACTCTTCTGGTAGCAGTAGAACAACGTAAATCCTTAATCAGGGATGCTGTTTCGTTGTATATTCACCAGTACTATTCATCTCAGAATCTAACTAGTGAACAAGGCCGCCTTGGGAAAGTTACAGAAGAACAGATAATCCAACGGCGACTTGAGAATTCTAGAAGAAAAGAGCAAGATGAGGAAGTTAGCGATATTTAGTAAGGAAGTTTTCATGAATTCCAAAAACAAATAGGTGTTGGATAAGAGAAGATCTTGGTATTCTAGGGTAAAGGATAGTCTATAATGGTTGTTAGAGGTGTGGAGGAAGTTTCAGAAAGTTGTAGAATGAAGAATCTTCCGGCTGTTCAAAGTTGGTGTTCTACAGGTTGTACGGTTCTTGATTTAGCTATTGCAAATAAACTTCCTGGTGGAGTACCTATTGGCAGGATAATCCATTGTTATGGGGGGACGAGCACTTGTAAAACGGTTCTTGCAACAACCATTCTGGGGTTTGCACAACGAAATAAAATGTTAGCTTATTATGATGATATAGAACAAACTCTTGATCCTGCTTTTGCAGAGCTGCATGGGTTGGATTGTAGTGACGGAAAGACAGTTACTCTTTTGCAATCAACTTCATTGGAGGAACTTTTTGACACGAATATAAAGAAGATTGTTTTTGATAAGAAACTTGTCAATACTCAAAAAGTAATGGCTATTGATAGCATTACTGCTCTTCCATCTGAAGTAGAGATTAAGGCAAAGATGAAAGATGGGACTTATGGGACTTCTCGAGCTAAACAGATAGGTGTAGGGCTGCGAAAGTATAATCATCCGCTGGCTAACAATAAGATGACACTTTTCTGCATAGACCAGACTAGGGATAATATTTCAGGATGGGGTGAGAAGGAGGTTACTTCAGGAGGTAGGGGTTTAGAATTCTATTCTTCTGTAAGAATATACTTGAAGAGTGATGGTAGAATAGTAAATACCTCTGAAAAATCTATAGGAATATGGGTCAAGTTTGCTATCAAGAAAAACAAGGTTGGTATTCCTTTAAGAGAGGGAAGATTTAAAATCTTGTTTGACTATGGCTTAGATGATATAGCTTCTAATCTTTATTTTTTAAGTGAATATCAAAATGGCCCCCAAGCTGCAAAGAATAAAACTACAATGATCAAATATCTAGGCCAAGAGAGTAAAATGTCTACTGCGATTAAGTATATAGAGAATAAGAATTTAGAATTAGATCTTCAGAAAGAAGTTTGGGAAGTTTGGAAAAAGGTTTATGAAACCGAGAAACGCAAAACTAGAAAATGGTGAAAGGACTAGAAATGAAAGTGTGTTATCTTAATGATAATTTATCTTTTACAAATGAGGAGACGGTATGATAATTGGGATTGACCTGGGGCTTCAAGGAGCTATTGCTACAATAACCAATGAAGGAAGATTTCAAGAAATGTTTGATATGCCTATCATTAATATCAAAGTTGGAAAGAGAAGTAAAAACAAGTATGACATAAAGGCTCTTAGTAAAGATATGTATGATGTTTGCACTAATGATGATTTTGTTTTTATTGAAGACACTCAGCCTATGGTAGGAGTTAGAGTACAAGCTTCATATGGTCTTGGATATTGTAAAGGATTGTTGGTGGGAATGCTCTCAATGAGGAATGTTTCTTATGAGCTAGTTCGACCTAGACAGTGGCAGAAGCATTTTGGTATTACAGGGGCAAAAGGAGATACAAAGAAGCAGAGTTATTTAATTGCTTCTCAGTTGTTTCCTACCGCTGAACTTACTACACCAAGAGGGAGGAAATTAGATGGAAGATGTGATGCCTTACTTATTGCTGAATGGGGTAGAAGACATTTACAAGGAGAAATGAAATGAGATTTTTGAAAGTTAAACTAATTGGTAAAGATGGCAACCCTGGAGGGTTTTTCTGGGTTAATCCAAGGAAGGTTGTGGGTGTAATGGACGCTAAAGTTCCTGGACAACTTTCAGGTCCTGCTGGAGAGCCCATAGCTGAACACAAAGCAGCTCTTGATCTTGGTGATAAGATAATTGTTGTAGATGCGTTGCCCAGAGAATTGGTTGAAATGTTAGAGTTGGGGCTTTTGTGATAATTCCACTGAAGGCAAATGGGTGGTGGTCGTGGCAAAATTGGGTATGAAAAGGTGGATGAATGATTAAGAGTTTAATTCTAACTAACTTTAGGTCTCATAAGAATACCACACTTGAATTCTCTCCTCGTGTGAATATTATTGTAGGTCCGTCGGATAATGGTAAATCAAACATTGTGAGGAGTTTGAATTGGATTATATTTAATAGACCTTTAGGAGGGAATATCATACGTACAGGGGAGGATGAAGCCCAGTCCCAAGTGGTTATAGAAAGAGATGGATCTCAAGTTGGGGTTGCTCGAGGAAAAGGTAAATCTGTCAATAAATATGTTCTTAATATGTCAGGGAAGAGTGTTGTTTTTTCATCTTTTGGGGCATCCCCTCCAGAACCAGTTTTAGAAGCTTTAAATTTATCTGACATAAATATTCAGAGGCAGAATGAGCCATATTTTTTAGTCTTTGATTCACCTGGGCAGGTTGCTACTTACATACGATCTATTACCAAATTAGATGAAGTAGATCAGGTTGTTAGACTGCTTGTAAGTAAGATTCATACGGAAAGAGGGAAGGTGGCTAATTATCAAGATGCTCTTCATGAAATAACAAAAGAATTGACTGAACTTTCTAAGATAGATCTTGATGGGCTTGATAAGAGAATAAAGAGAACTCACTCTCTTGTTGGAGATAATAAAAAGTTGGAGTTACAATATCAAGAATTATCCACAATTCTTTCTGAATTAGAGACAGTTGAGGCAAGTATAATAAATCTACCAGAAAACGTGGATCAAATTCTACAAGATTGTGTGAATGTAATTGGATTTTATCTAGAAATTTATGATAAGAGGAGGGCGCTTACCCAGTTACTGGATGAGTTAGAATTAGTAGAACAACAGAAGATTATTCTTCCAGAAAATTTAGAAATTCTTGATATTAATATTGTCATTCAAAAGTATAATAACATATGTAGGAGGAGAAATGAGCTGTTTGATTTATTAGAGAGGTTAGAGAATATTGAAGTGAGATGTGGTGAAGTTAGTAGCCAATATGCCATGCTTGTGGAAAAAGAAAAGCTACTTATGAGTCAACTGGATACTTGCCCATTTTGTAATTCTGATTTGAATGAGAAATCAAAGAAAATTCTAGTTCAAGGGCAGTTGAGGGGGTGAAATGATGGAGAGCAGCAAAATTACATCTGATCTTACATTTGAGGCAATCAACGAGGATTATGCGGGTTGTTTTCTAGGTTTAAGAAAATGTGGATATACTGCTGTGGAATCTCTGATGTTAGCTTTTGGTGATTTTTTAATAACTTTTAATTCTCTTGAGATAGAAGAATTGATGAAATCTATTTGGAATAATGAACAGAAGATTCATGATAGTAGGGATTCTTTGGAAGTTCAGATCTTCAAGGTAGATTTGGATTTGTCGGTTTGCTTGCTTAGAAATGCTATAAATCAATTTCTGGGAGAGAAGCAATTATGAAGATAGGAATTCTAGGTGATACACACTTTACTAATAGAAGTCCAGAACGTCGAATAGACAATTATTGGGAAACTCTCGAAGATAAATTAACTCAAGCATTAACTATATTTGTGAGTAATGATTGTGATTGCATTATACAACCAGGAGATTTTTTTGATAGTTCAACAACAGCGGATCGGGTAAAAGCAGTTTTGATTCAACTTTTTAAAAGGTATAGATTAGGGGTATATTGTGTTGCTGGTCAGCATGATATCACGGGGCACAGTATGTATACACTTGCTAATAGCCCTTTAGCAGTTCTGCAATCTGCGGGTGTTGTTAAGGTGGTTAATGGCGATTGTTGTTCTCTTGGAGCACTCAATAAAGATAGTAATGTACAAATATATGGAGCCCCATTTGGTGAAGAAGTTCCTAAACCTTTTGATTATGGTTACAATATTCTTATAATTCATAAGATGATTGGAAATAGACCTTTATATCCTGGACAGGACTTAACAGATCCTAGGAGATTTCTTAGACAGCATCCTGGTTATAACCTTGTTGTTTGTGGTGATTATCATTACAGATTTATTGAAACTCATGATGGAAGAACTATTTTGAATCCTGGAGCAATGGTTAGAAAAACTATATCAAAGTTTGATTTACAACATAAACCTGCTGTTATTATATTTGATACAGAAACTAATGAAACTGAAGTTGTAAAGTTGAATGTTAAGCTTCCAGAAGAGGTATTTGATCTTACCAAAACTACGAAGAAAGACAATTTAGTTTTGCTTCAGTTCATTGAAAGATTGAAGAATCAAACTGGAAAAATGATTGAATGGAAACGAATTCTTCTTGAAGTGCTTAAGGAGAGAAATGCAAATCGGAGGGTCAAGAATATCATTGATGAGACATTAGAACTTGTAAGGATGAATGCTTGATAGTAGATAGGGCACTTTAACACAGAATTCATATTTCTTGGACCTGGATTAAGTATTGTTTCAATATTAGAAGGTTTTGAAGTTAAGGGGGAAAAGATGAGTGATATTCTTAAAGAACTAAAACAAAAACAAGAGAAGATTGTAAATTTTCAAAGGACAAAGGCAAGACAAGAGGGTCAAAGAGACCAAATTCTGCAACAATTGAAAGAGAAGTTTGGTGTAGACTCCCTTGACGACGGCAAGAAAAAACTTAAAAAGATGGATAATGAGATTCGAGAAAATGAGGTGCATATTGAAGAACTTGATGAGGAAATGGAAAGGATCATTTCTGCGGCGGAAGTTAAAGAAACAGAAGACTAGGGTTGGTTTTGCTGTTTTACAGAAAGATAGAATAACAGGTTTGGGTCGTTGGCATACCTGGGATGAAAACGGAGAGGATAAAGCCCTCTTTGATCCAGGTTTACCTTTGGAGCTAATCCCAGACCAACTACAAGAGGGAACCTTCATTGAGATCTATGCAAGGAATAATTAGATGAACTTACAAGTATACATAGATATATTCCTTTTTGTATTGGCATTCATTATTGCGATAAGCACTCCTCTTGTATTTTACTTATTGGCTAAAGCTATTTGGAGATGTAGATGAGTAGACAAACATGGTTGATAGGTGATACTCATTTTTATCATGGGAGACTGACCGAGTATTGTGGTCGCCCCAAGAATTTTACGGATGAAATTCTTGGTAGATGGCAAGAGGCAGTTTCTCAAGATGATTTAATATATCATCTTGGTGATGTTATTTTCAAGCACGATGGAGATTTAGAAAGTGTTCTAGAGATTCTTCCGGGGATTAAGGTTCTTATTAAAGGAAATCATGATAAAAAACCCTATCAGTGGTATTTAGAAAGAGGGTTTGCTGCTGTCTGTGATTATATTGTGGTGGATTGTAGAACAAGGATGAGAGGCACATTCATGAAGTACAGAAAAATACTTCTATCACACAAACCAATGAATATCCCAGAAGGAGTGGATGTCAATATACACGGACATTTTCATAATAGTCTACTTGAAAGATGGGAGAAAGAGTTGGTTGCAAACCTGACTGAGAATCATTATTTGTTTGCTTTGGAAAATGTTGGTTATAGACCTATATTGCTTAGCAGGGCTATAGAGGATAATTTAGTTTTGAAGAGTATCAAAAATGAAGGAAAAAAAGGTTCACTATAGTTGTAGGTATGTTGGTGATTTAGCTTGTGGAATCTCCTTCTTTTTTCATGACCTTCTTGGAGATAGTTTTCGTAAAGTAACATTCAATGAAAAAAGAGCTACTTGTAGAAATTGTATTAGAGTGCTTAAATCTCGTAGGGAGAAGAAAACGTGAACTTAGATGTGTATGAAAAATTTCTGACTTCTAAAAGAACTACTCAAGAGCTGTTGGCTGAGAAGAAGAAAAAGATTGAAGCGGCAGTTAAGGATCTAGAGACTAACCTACTTGATTTAGAAGAAGCTCATGAGGTGATGAATACTGTTGGGGTACTTTCCCAAAGAGAATCTAAGGAAATCTTTGAGGAACTTGTTACAAAAGCATTACAGTATGTGTTTGATGAAAGTTATTCTTTTGAAATGGTTAGTACTGTATCTAGAAATCAACCTGAAGTTTACCTATATGAAAAAGAAGGTGATAAGAGACATTTACTAAAAGATGATGAAATTGGTTATGGTGTTTTGGATATAATCTCTCTTGCTTTACGAATTGTTTGTTGGGCTATTTACTATCATAAAACTGATGGTGTTTTCGTACTTGATGAGCCTTTCAAGAATCTTGATGATGGAAGATTTGAATTGGTTGATCACATGTTGCATCAGTTTTCGGAAATGTTAGGTATTCAATTTATCATGATAACCCAAAGGCATAAATTAGCAGAGATTGGGGATGTCTCATTCTTGGTTGAAAAGTCTAGAGAGATTAGTAATGTTAAGAAGATATTTTAGAAAAATTCTTTGTGGGGTTGGGTATGGAATTTCATAGAATTCTTAATGGAAGATATGTACACTCTTACATAATTAACATGGCTGTACAGATAAAGAATTTCAAGCAGGAACTTCTAACTTTTGTTGTCATTCTAAATGGTGGAATTTATACTGCTTATTCTATCTTGAAGATGTTCAATGATAAGGAGTTGGATTTGATAATAAAACATCTTGGTTTATCTTCTTATGATAACAGAATTGATTTTGGCGACGAAAGAGTCATAATAACTTCTCCGCTTACTGATTCATTTCGTGATGTAGAGGATAGGGATGTATGGATTATAGATGATACAGTTGACACTGGTGCTACTCTTAAGGCAGCACGGCAGATTGTTGAAGGCGGCAACCCAAAATCAATTCATACTGCAGTGTTAGTGGATAAGATAAAAAGCAGATTAGAGCATAAACAACCTAAACCAGATGTGGTTGGGTATACTTATGAAGGGGATGGATTTTTAGTAGGTTGCGGGATGGGCCATGGTGAACGGTTTCGTCAACTAGATTGCTTGTATGAATTAGAGGTGTAGAAATGAAAGATAGAGAATTGTGGATAGGAATAGTCATTATTGTGAGCCTGTTGTTATTAGATATCTCTTGTGGATAGGAGAAGAAAAATGTTCAAGATTAAGAAAACGTTTGAAATATCGGCAGAGCACTCACTTAGATTACCCTATCCAAGCAAGTGTTCTCGAAATCACGGCCATAATTTCTTACTAACTATCTATTGTGCTTCTGATGGGCTTGATGAGAATGGAATGGTTGTAGATTTTACAGAGATAAAAAAGAAAATTTTAGATATACTTGACCATAGAAACTTGAATGCTATTGAGGGGCTTGGCTTTGTTGGATCTGTGCCATGCTTGTTTTCTAAGGCTGTTAGAAGGAACCCAACTGCTGAACGCATTGCTTATTGGATCTATGAGCGAATAGAAAAGTGTTATCGAGTTGATGTTCAGGAGTCAGA
>Ga0180434_10002759_pt1 | contig 22922 bp, 24 predicted proteins | sample SS_ome_7_FD_132453 | JGI IMG/M metagenome (GOLD analysis project Ga0180434, IMG submission 132453) | Hypersaline lake sediment archaeal communities from the Salton Sea, California, USA - SS_1_D_2 metaG | ecosystem: Environmental > Aquatic > Non-marine Saline and Alkaline > Hypersaline >...
AACTGGCCTGACCTGACCGAGGCCTTCGGGGCCTACCTGACCTCGATCGACACCGAGCTGAAAGTCCTCGGAGACTACCTCAATCGCTTCGACCACGGCGATGCCCTCATCATCATCCTGGGGGACCACCAGCCCAACGCCCATATCACCGGCCCGGAAGCGCCCTCCCTGGTGCCGATGCACGTCATTAGCCACAAACCATCGACCCTGGAACCCTTCCGGCAGATGGGGTTTGCGCCGGGCGTCATTCCTCCCGACACCCCGCCGTTTGCCGGCATGCAGGAATTCCTGCCCGCTTTTTTGGCGGGCTTCAGCCGCTGATCCATACCATGCGGCCACTTAGATAATTATAGGCAACTTGTTGTTATTACATAAAAAGGTTGCATCTTTCATGGTTTTCTTTTTAAGTGGTAAAAAACCGTCGGAGAGTCGCCGGCGGACCAACTACCGTTTTCTGTATGGGTTTAACAACAGTGCATCCGGAGGGGTCATGCACTCGACAGCTTGGGTATCCTATCTGTTTTCGTCCCCAATCCAGCCAAGACCTGCCCAGCCAGGGGCAGCCCATCGGTTGCAGGCCTTGCGTATTGCCATCGCTTTAGCGGGGCTTCTCCTCATCCTTGTTTGCCCGGCACTTGCCGCCGAAAGCACCCAGCCCCGGAACGTTTTGATACTGCTGGCCGGTGAGTACGGACTGCCAGCCTATGATCTGACCCTGAATGAAATACGGAACACGGTCAAAGCGCGATATTCACGTCCCTTGAATTGGTATGCCGAATACATGGATACAGCGCGATTTTCGAAATTTCATGAAGAAGAAGCTGTCGTCGATTCCTATGAACGGAAATACGGGGCGCTGACCATCGACCTTCTGGTTATCATAGGACCGAACCTTGAGCCGATTTTGAGGCGATTCGGGGATCGACTCTTTCCGGGAACGCCGACCCTCATTCTCGACATCCTTCCACCGGATGTCGAATTGCCGACGATTTTCCGGAAGCCTTACATGACAGGCGTTTTCCCGGCGGCAGCCCCCCAAGGGTCCATCGAAGCGGCGCTGACCTTCGCCCCGGATACGGAACGGTTGGTCATTATCAACGGTGCATCGGAGATGGATCGGCTTTTTGGAAAAATAGCGTTGATGGCGAGTCACCAATACGCGGAACGGATTTCGATCCAGCATTTAAGCGGGAAGCCACTAACGGAAATAATAGCGGCGGTCGAAGCCCTTCCCGATCACAGCGTCATTCTGATAACGGCCTACCATGTCAGTGCCGAGGGGACAGCCTACTATACCCGGGAGGTAACCCGGGAGGTGACGGCCCGTGCCAACGGGCCGGCATATGTGCTGTTCGACTCGAATGTCGACGTTGGGGGTGTGGGCGGTCATGTCGTCAGTTTCAGAAAAGTGGGCCGCGAGGCCGGGCGGATCGCGTTGCGCATTTTGGAGGGCGAGGATCCGGCCGCTATTCCCCCGCTGCGCGAAGGGTTTCTTGAGTACCAATTCGACTGGCGGCAGCTCCGCCGCTGGGGTATCCCCGAAGACCGCCTGCCCGAGGGCAGTGTTCTCCTGCATCGGGAAGTAAGCTTTTTTGAAAAGTACTTCTGGCTCATCATGGGGGTCATCCTATTCATCGTCTCCCAGGCGGTCCTGATTGCCTATTTATTGGTGTTGAATCGCCGCCAGAAGGCCATGTCCGCGCAGGTGCGCCAGGCGGAAGGGCGCTACCGCGAACTGCTGCGGGTCGAGCGCTCGGCGCGCTTAGGGGAAATGGCGGGGTCCCTGGCCCACGAGCTGAACCAGCCCCTGGCGGCCATTCTCAGCAGCGCCCAGGCCGCCCTGCGCTTTATCAAGTCCGGCCGGATGGAACCGGACCTGTTGCGGGAGATTCTGACCCACATCGTCGACGACGACAAGCGGGCCGCGTCGGTTGTCAGCGGCATGCGGCGCATGCTGAAAAAGGGGCCGCCGGATTTCGAGCGGTTGGACGTCAACAGCACGGTGGCCGAGGCGGTGACCCTTTTCCGTGGGGAATCCGTCGCCCACAGGACCCGGATCGAAGCCGACCTTGGCCAGGGCCTACCTTCCGTGATGGCCAGCAAGAACCAGCTTTTACAGGTTTTTTTGAATATACTGCTCAATGCCGTCCAGGCCATGGCGTCGAACCGCGGCGACGATCGGCGTGTGGTCCTGGCCACCTGCGTCAAAAGGTCGAGCGTGGTCGTGAGTGTGCGGGACATCGGCCCCGGTATCGCGCCCGAGCTCATCGACCACCTGTTCGAGCCATTTTATACGACCAAAGCGAAGGGTATGGGCATGGGCTTGGCGGTATGCCGATCTATCGTCGAAGGTCACGGCGGCCGCCTCCGCGCCATGAACAACCTGGACCGCGGCGCCACCTTTACCATCGAGCTGCCGGCGGTGAGCAATGGCTGAGCAACCCGTCACCTGCTTTGTCGTTGACGACGACGCGTCAGTGCGCCGGAGCTTGTCTTTCCTTATCAAGTCCCTGGGGTACCGCGTGGAAACCTTCGACAGCGGCGATGCTATGCTGACCCGCAAACCCTATGACGGCATCGGCTGCATCATAACGGACGTCAAGATGCCCGGTACGAGCGGCCTGGATCTGCAGGATACCCTCGGCCTCGGCGATGACCCACTGCCTATCATTTTCATTACCGGGCACGGAGATCTTCCCATGGGCGTCGGCGCCATGAAAAAAGGCGCCGTTGATTTCCTGTCCAAGCCCTTCGATGACGAGGACCTGATTGCCGCCATCGAGATCGCCCTCGAAAGATGCCGCAAGGCCCGGCAGGCATCCAAAGGCGTCGCTGACGTACATCGCCGCCTCGAAAAACTTTCCCCCCGCGAACACGACGTGCTGCGTCACGTCATCGCCGGCCGGCTCAACAAGCAGATCGCCTACGATCTGGGCATCGCCGAGCAGACCGTCAAAATTCACCGGGGCCGCATTATGAAAAAAATCCAAGTGGCGTCCCTCGCCGAGCTGGTGCGCTTGGCCGATAAGGCCGGCATCGGCCCCGCCTTTTAAACTTCCGCATAGTTACAAACATGAATCCCTAAAAAGTCCTTAAACCGTCACGCCCGCGAAGGCGAGAGTCCATAACCTATTGAAATAAATGGAATCCCGCCTGGAAGGGAATGACGAAAGGGTTGCCTTAGCGACTTTTTACGACGCCATTTTACAAAGGACCCGAAAGCTTACCTGGCATCCGGATCGGCCCCTTGACTGATCTCTCAGTCCGCCTGTTTTTCCTTTCTGTAGAACCAAAGTGCTATCGACAGACTATCGGCGGGTATCTACGTTTTTCGCACGGACGACTACGCGCGCTTGTCATGCTGGATATTCGGAAGCCGGGCTTCAAGGGGTTTGAGCTGCTGGCATGGCGCCAATTATGGGGGTACGCCCCATCGGCCATGGCGATGACCACGTTCGGCGGTCATTGCAGCCGGGAGCTTGCACGCCGACTAGGCGCCAGGGCTTCATGTACCAAACCCGTCGACGACCAAAACTTGGTGGACGCGGTCGATGGGCCATCCAAGGGGCCGCTACCGTTTCCACAGACAAATCCATGGATCGAAATATGAATCGCCATCAAAAACGAGCAAGGAGATAAAAACATGAAGCGACTGAACAGCCTGACCCTAGTCCTATCCGCTGTATTCCTATTGAGCGGGATCGCAACAGCTGATAATCACGGGCACTTTCACCCCAAGGGAAAGCTGCCCTCTACCTTTACCGCGGAAAAACAAGCGGCACTTCGGCAATCCCTGCCGTTTGAGGATGAGCAGGATATCGCGGAAGCCAAGCGCGGCTTCATCGCCGAGCCGCCCTACCGCCAGATCATGGCCGAGAAGGGTCATGTGGCCTGGGACATCGGGAAGTACGACTTCCTGCTCGAAGAAGGCCAGAACTTTGACAGCATTCACCCCTCGCTGCAGCGACAGGCCATCCTCAACATGAACTACGGACTGTTCGAGGTGATTCCCGGCATCTACCAGGTGCGGGGCTACGACCTGGCCAACATCAGCTTCATCAAGAGCGACACGGGCTGGATCGTGTTCGATCCCCTGACCGCCAAAGAGACCGCCGCCGCGGCTCTCAAGTTCATCAACGAACAGCTCGGCGAGCGACCGGTGGTGGCCGTGGTCTACTCCCATTCCCATGCCGACCACTTTGGCGGGGTTCGCGGTGTGGTGGACGAGAAGGATGTGCAGGGCGGCAAGGTCAAGATCATCGCCCCTGTGGGTTTCATGGACCATGCCGTGGCGGAGAATGTCTACGCCGGAAACGCCATGAACCGGCGTCTTTTCTACCAGTACGGCGTGCTGCTGCCCGCCAGCCCTTATGGCCACGTGGATCAGTCCATCGGCAAGGGCACGGCGGCCGGTAACATGGGCCTGATTCCGCCTACGGTCATCATCGAAAAGGATATCGAGGAGATGACGGTGGACGGCGTGCGGATGATCTTCCAGAATACCCCCGGCACCGAAGCCCCGGCCGAGATGAACACTTATTTCCCGGATCTCAAAGCCTTCTGGGCGGCCGAAAACATTGTGGGCACGATCCACAACATCTACACCCTGCGCGGTGCCCTGGTGCGGGACGCCCTGGAGTGGTCCAAGCAGATCAACAAGGCGCTCTATCTTTTCGGCCAGGAGGCGGAGGTCATGTTCGCCTCCCACAGCTGGCCGCGCTGGGGCAACGACCGCATTCAGGAAGTGATGCGGGGTCAGCGTGACACCTATGCCAATCTTAACAACGGCGTTTTGCATCTGGCCAACCAGGGGGTGACCATCAACCAGGTCCACAACGTCTACGAGGTGCCCAAGAGTCTGCAGCAGCAGTGGTATGCCCGCAGCTACCACGGCTCGGTCCAGCACAACAGCCGGGCCGTCATCAATCGCTACCTGGGCTATTGGGACGGCAACCCAACTACGCTGATCCCGCTCTCACCGGAAGACTCCGCATCGCTGTATGTGGAAATGATGGGGGGCGCCAAACCGATTATTGCCAAGGGAAAAGAGCTTTTCGATCAGGGAAAGTACCGCCACGCTCAGGAAATCCTGAACAAGCTGGTGTATGCGGAACCGCAGAATCAGGAAGCCAAAGATCTCTTGGCCGACGTCTTCGAGCAGATCGGCTACCAGCAGGAGAGCCCCAGCGTGCGCAACAGCTTCCTGGCGGCCGCCTTGGAACTGCGGTCGGGCATCCCCTCCGGGGCCTCCCCCAAGAGTTCCGGGCCGGACATGATCCGGGCCATGACTACCGAGCTCTGGTTGGATTTCCTGGGGGTGCGCCTGGATAGCAAAAAGGCCGCCGGCAAGGCCTTCAAGATCAACCTGGCCACCCCGGACAACGGCGAAAAGTTCGTGGTGGAATTGAGCAACGGCACGCTGACCAATATCGAAGGCTACCAGGCGGACGACGCCGATTTGACCGTCACCATCGATCGCGAGGACCTGGTGATGACCATGATGGGGGCCGTCAGCTTCGACGAGCAGATCGCCGCCGGCAAGGCCACACTGGACGGCAACCGGCAGGTCTATGAGGATCTCAAGACCATGCTGGTGCACTTCGACCTGGGCTTCGAGATCATGCCCGGTACGGGAGACGCGGATTTGACACCGGAACAAGAGCCCTTCGAGGCTGAAGAGCCGGCGAACACTGCGGGCGGATGAGCCACCCCCTGTCACCGCCCGGCTGCATGCCGGGCGGTGGTTTGGTCTTGTCGAATCTGCTGACAGCGGCAAAACATGGACGAATTCCCGGGTGATGCTCATCCGTGGGATTTACAGTGCGAAGGCATTGTGATACCAAAAGGCCATCCATAGGGCTGCCGATCGGCAATCGCCACTTGGTCAGGGTGCCCGGCCCACGCATGACCTACGTTAACCCCTGCTCTCCAAGGCCAAAGTCTCCCGGAAACGGTATCCACGCCACCCACGGAGATCATTTCTCGCTTCGCAACGACTTTCGCCAAAATGTTTTTCGGCTTTCACGGTGTTGTTCAGATGGGCGCTGAGCCAGCCATCGACATGTCCTGACACCAATGCCCCGGATCTCGTGTTTCCACAAGATTGGAGGCTTCTCATACCAATAACGCACCACTTTATAAAAGGAGGTCGTGATGAAAAAGCATGCCTGTTTTTTCTTGATAGGTGTTTTGGCGGCAGTAATTGTGATGGGGGCAGCGCCCCTGGTGAACGCAGCGGAAAAGCCCAACATCCTCGTGATTTGGGGCGACGACATCGGCACCTGGAACATCAGCCACAACAATCGTGGCATGATGGGCTACAAGACACCCAACATTGATCGCATCGCCAAAGAGGGTATTAGTTTCACCGACTACTACGGTCAGCAGTCCTGCACCGCCGGCCGGGCCGCGTTCCTCAACGGCAGCGTGCCGGTCCGCACCGGTATGACCAAGGTCGGTATGCCCCACGCAGAGCAGGGCTGGCAGAAGACCGACGTCACGTTTGCCACCGTGCTCAAGGCCCAGGGCTACGCCACCGGTCAGTTCGGCAAGAACCACCAGGGCGACCGCGACGAGCACCTGCCCACGATGCACGGGTTCGACGAATTCATGGGCAACCTCTACCACCTCAACGCCGAGGAGGAGCCCGAGAACCGCGACTACCCCGGCGACCTGAAACTGGCCAACGGCAAAACGTTCCGGGAGCAGTTCGGCCCGCGCGGCGTGATCAAATCCAAGGCCCTGCCCGGCGGCAAGCAGGAGATCGAAGACACCGGCCCGCTGACGAAAAAGCGCATGGAGACGATCGACGAGGAAACCTTGGCCGTCGCCAAAGACTTTATCAATCGCAAACAAAAGGCCGGCGAGCCGTGGATGTGCTGGTGGAACGCCACCCGCATGCACTTCCGTACCCACGTCAAGGAAGCGCACAAGAACCTCGCCGGGCCCCAATCGGACGAATACCACGACGGCATGGTCGAGCATGATATGCAAGTGGGCGAACTGCTGAAACTGCTGGACGAACTCGGCATCGCAGAGAACACAATTGTGCTCTATTCGACGGACAACGGCCCGCACTACAACACCTGGCCTGACGCCGCCAACACGCCGTTCCGCAACGAAAAGAACTCCAACTGGGAGGGCGCGTTCCGCGTGCCGGCCTTCGTCCGCTGGCCGGGCAAGTTTCCCGCGGGCGCGACAGTCAACGGCATCGTTGCCCACGAAGACTGGTTGCCTACCTTCGCTGCCGCCGCCGGTGTGCCGGATATCAAGGAGAAGTTGAAGGCGGGCGTCGAGCTGAACGGGCGCACCTACAAGAACTACATCGACGGCTACAACATGCTGGATTACCTGTCAAAGGCCGGCACGTTTGAGACCATCCAAGAGGATAAGGCCGCCAGCCCGCGCAAGGAATTCATCTACATGACCGACGAGGGCAATGTTTGCGCCATCCGCGTCGGCGACTGGAAGGCGGTCTATCTGGAAAACCGGGCGCACCAGCTGCAGGTCTGGCGTGAACCGTTCATCAAACTGCGCCTTCCGCTGATCTTCAATCTCAGGCGCGACCCCTTCGAGAAAGCCCAGCACAATTCGAACACCTACCACGACTGGGTGATCGACCGCGCCTACATGCTTGGTCCGATGCAGGTCGTCGCCAGCAAGTTCCTCTTAACCTTGAAGGACTATCCGCCGAGCCAGACGCCCGGCGACTGGAGTCTGGCTACCCTTGAAGCCCAGATCAAAAGCATGACCATGGGCGGTAAGTAACCCCATTCTTGCGGCGGGGCGCTCGCATCAGGCGCCCCGCTTTTTCATAATTGTGATAGGAGAAACAATGAATGCACGCATCTTTGCGCTTTTAATCGCCCTTGTTTTCACCGCGACGGCCTCCATGGCCCAGGCGGCGGACCCGCTTTCCTCCTGGAACGACGGCCCAACCAAGCAGTCCATCATGGCCTTCGTGGCAAAGGTGACGACCGTGGGCTCGTCGGATTTCGTGCCGGAACCGGAGCGCATCGCGGTCTTCGACAACGACGGCACCCTGTGGCCGGAGCAGCCCATGTACTTCCAGCTTTTTTTCGCCCTGGACCGGGTCAAGGCGCTGGCCCCCCAGCATCCCGAGTGGGAGACCACGGTGCCCTTCGCCTCTCTGCTCAAGGGCGACGTCAAGGCGGCCCTGTCCGGCGGGGAGAAGGCGATCCTGGAAATCGTCATGGCCACCCACGCGGGCATGACCACCACGGAATTCGAGCAGATCGTGACGGACTGGGTCGCCGCGGCCAGGCATCCGAAGACGGGGAAACTTTTTACCGAGATGGTCTACCAGCCCATGCTGGAGCTGCTGGCCTACCTGCGTGAGAACGGGTTCAAGACCTTCATCGTTTCCGGCGGGGGCATCGAGTTCATGCGGCCTTGGACCGAAGCGGTCTACGGCATCCCGCCCGAGCAGGTGGTGGGCAGCAGCATCAAGACCACGTTCGAGATGCGCGAGGGCGGACCGGTGCTCGTGAGGCTGCCGGAGATCGACTTCATCGACGACAAGGAGGGCAAACCGGTGGGCATCCATTCCCACATCGGCCGCCGCCCGATTGCCGCCTTCGGCAATTCCGACGGCGACCTGCAGATGCTCCAGTGGACGACAGCCGGAGACGGGCTGCGTTTCGGATTTCTGGTGCACCACACCGATGCGGAGCGTGAATGGGCCTACGATCGCGATTCGCACATCGGGCGCTTGGACAAAGCCCTGAATGAGGCCCGTCAACAGGGATGGACGGTCGTGGATATGCAGAACGATTGGAAGGTGATCTACCCGTTTCAAAAGGATTAAGCCGGATCGGGTGTACCTTTAGGGGACAAAGGGAGGCTCTGCTGATGAAAAGGATTCTACCTCTAATCATATTGCTCAGCAGCTTGATGCTCTGCGCCCCGGCCTGGAGCGCCGGCCTCTGGCTCTACGAAAGCGGCACCCCCGACCTGGGTACGGCCGGGGCCGGCCGGGCGGCCCTGGCGGCCGACGCCTCCACGGCCGGCGCCAACCCGGCCGGCATGACCCGGCTGGAGCGCTCCCAGATGCTGCTGGCGGTTCAAGGCATTTACGTCAACAGCCGCTTCGACACCGAGATCGCCGACTTCGGCGGAGGCGACGGCGGCAACGCCGGGGGCTTTGTGCCGGCCGGCGGCCTGCACTACATTCACAGTATGACGGACGATTTCAAAATGGGGGTCAGCATGGGCTCCTATTTCGGCCTGGGGGTGGACTACGGCGACAGCTGGGCCGGCCGTTATTACGTGACCGAGGCCGAACTGGTCACCTTGGGGGTCAACCCCGGGTTGGGCTACCGGGTCAACGACTGGCTCTCCCTGGGGGCGGGCTTTTCCATCGTGTATGCGGAACTGACCCAGAAGGCCGCCGTCAACAACGCCGCCGTGCCGGGGCAGGCTGGTCTTGCCGACGGGCGGCTTGAGATCGAGGACGACGACGTGGGCTACGGCTTCAACCTGGGGGTCCTGCTGGAGCCCCGGGAGGACACCCGCATCGGCATCACCTACCGCTCGGAAGTGGACCTGGAATTCGAAGACACGGCACCCCTTAAGAATATCGGTCCGATCCTGCAGGGCATTTTAAACATTTCCGGCCTGGCCGGCAGCAAGGTGGACATCGACATGACGATTCCCCAGGCGGTGATGGTGAGCGGCTACCACCAGTTGAACGACCAGTGGGCCATCCTGGGCAACGTGGGCTGGCAGGATTGGAGCGCCTTCGGCAAGCAGGACCTGACCCTGACCTCCACCACGGCGCGCAGCTTCACCAAGGACCTGGACTATGACGACACCTGGCATTTTGCCCTGGGGGCCCAGTACCGTTTCGCCCCCCAATGGCTCTGGTCGATGGGGGCGGCCTACGACACCTCGCCGGTGGACGACGACGACAAGCGCTCGCCGGATCTGCCTTTGGACCGTCAGATCCGCATCGGGACAGGGATCCAGTACGACTGGAACGCGGACGTGACAGTAGGCCTGGCTTACGAGTACCTGGACGCCGGGGATGCCGGCATCGATCAGGAAGGCGGTCCGTTGCAGGGCGACCTCAAAGGCGACTACGATACCAACGCAATCCACTTCATGGCCATCAACGTCATCTGGAAATTTTAGACCATGATCGAAAAAAGCGCGATCTGGATGTCGGTGAAGAAGGCATGATCCTGGATATCAAGGCACCGTTGCTGGGGCTTATCGTGAATGAAGGCGTCGATCCTGAAGAATTTACAACCATCAGGATCGAGCGGGGTGTCACTGATTATCCTGAGGACGCCTCCTACGAAGAGGGCATCCGCGATGAGGCTTTGATGCTGTTCGTGTTTTTCGGCTACGACAAAATCTCCAGCGGACACTTTCTGATTTCTGACACGCCTAATTCATCGGGTTTTTCCTCGGTAGGGAAGAAACGGTCGGGAAAGCATACGTGGGCAGCTATTTTAAAAAGTCGGGGCTTTATGTCTGTCTGGGGAATACCAAGGAGGGGCAGACGGTCATATCGGAATATGATCGGGAGGAGGCCTTCAAGGGAAAGTATGAGAAAGATGAGGAGACCCTGATATCAGGCGTGGCCATCACCATGGACACTTCTCAGGCCAAAGACCAGGGAAAGGCCAAAACCTTCATCAAAAGTGTGGCGTTTCTTGATTGACGGCTACGCGTATGGTCTGCTTCGAAAATGGTCTAAACCTTATGGTGGTCGCATAGGGCCTCAACCGCTTTCAGGTCTGTTGAAACAGAGTTTCCATGATCATCATCTAAGTATCTTCACCGGACCATATCCAAATTGGGAATTCGGCTGCCCTGCCCATGGGACAATGCCTGCCGACGCGCTTCTCCAGTCGTGCTCTCTTGTCTTGGATGCCGCCCGATTTCTCCCGCGCCAAAATATTGCCCGCGCCCATCACCTGTTTGAGCCATATCAAACGGCACCCCTCAATTCAGTTGCCCCCCCCATTTCTATTTTCGATCGATAACCCCCATTTGTATCGGATTTAACGATTTGACCGTTGGGATACGGTTCTGTATATGGATCCCTTACTGAGTATTTGCTCATTTAAGCGCCTGCCCAAGCTGAGAAAGATTGAGGGCGGGCTCAGGGCGAGGTCGTTATGAAACTGGTATTTGTCTGTCCCAATCAAAATAAGGTGTTCGAAAGCGACCATTACCAGGTGATGGAAAACAAGGGCGTGGTGTGTGATGCGGCCGGCAACCGCTCACTGGATGCCAAGGTGGCTTTGGACACCCCCTGCCCCTTCTGTGGGAAAAAGCATCTCTATCATGCCAGCGAGCTGTCGTGTCCGTTCGGTGAAAAGTTCTGAGGCGAATTTCAAGAGAGGAGGAGCAAGTTGATGCAAGGAAAAAACATTTTTGCGACGCGGTGGGGCATTATCGGGGTCGGGGCCGTTATCGGCATCCTGGCGCCCGTGCTGCAGAAGCTCGGCAACCCCGGCAATATGGGGATTTGCGTGGCCTGTTTCGAACGGGACATTGCCGGCGCCGTAGGGCTCCACCGGGCGGGGGTGGTCCAGTTCGTCCGGCCGGAAATCATCGGTTTCGTGCTCGGGTCCATGATAGCGGCTTACCTGTTCAAGGAGTTCCGGCCCCGGGTGGGATCGGCCCCCATTGTCCGGTTCGTTCTGGGGGCTTTCGCCATGATCGGCGCCCTGGTGTTTCTGGGATGCCCCTGGCGGGCCGTCTTGCGCCTGTCCGGCGGCGACGGCAATGCCATTCTGGGACTGCTGGGGCTGACCTTCGGCATCTGGATCGGCACCCTTTTCCTGAAAAAAGGCTACAACCTTGGACGCACCCAGGTGACCCATGCCACCGTCGGTTGGATGCTGCCATTGTTGATGGCAGGGTTGTTTGTCTTGATGTTGGTTTTCCCCCAGATCGAGGGAGAGGCCCAAAGCGGTGTGCTTTTCTACAGCCTGAAAGGGCCCGGTGCCATGCATGCCCCGCTCTTCCTATCGCTGATTGTAGGCCTGGGCATCGGATTCCTGGCCCAGCGCAGCCGATTTTGCACCATGGGGGCCATTCGGGACGTCGTTCTGTTCGGCCAGACCCATCTGCTCAGCGGCTTCATCAGCCTGGCCGTGGCGGCCTTCCTGACCAATCTTGCGCTCAGCCAGTTCAAAGCCGGGTTTGTGGGGCAGCCCGTGGCCCACACCATGCATATCTGGAATTTTGCCGGCATGGCCCTGGCCGGGCTCGCTTTCGCCCTGGCCGGTGGGTGTCCCGGGCGGCAGCTGTTTCTCTCCGGTGAGGGGGACGGTGATGCGGCCGTATTTGTTCTGGGGATGATCGTAGGGGCGGGGTTCGCCCATAACTTCGGGCTGGCGAGTTCGCCCAAGGGCGTCGGTCCGCACGGCATCGCCGCGGTGGTCGTGGGGCTCCTGTTCTGTTTGTTTATTGGGTTTACAATGCGAGGGAAAAAGGCATAAGGAGGTTAGCGATGGCGGCAACAGTCGATGCGAGGGGGCTTTCATGCCCCCAGCCGGTGATCATGACCCTGGATGAAATCAAGCAGGGAAAAGAAAAGGAGATGATCGTCTTCGTGGATACGGATACATCCAAAGAAAACGTGATACGGGCGGCCGAAAGCCAGGGTTGCCAGATCACGGATGTGACGCCGGAAGGCGAGGGGTATCGTATCGCCTTAACCAAGGGGTAGGCTGTGTTCCGCTTTTGGAAAAAGAAAACGGAGAGCGGCGTTGGACGCCAGAAGCCGCCATCAATGGCGGATCGGGGGCTTCTCGTGTTCGAGAACACGAGTGAGGTCATCCAGGCAGAAAACGTGCTCAAAAAAGCCGGCTGGCCCGTCCGGGTCATGGGGCCGCCCCCGGAGATTCGAACCGGCTGCGATCTGGTCATCGTTTTTCCTCTGATCGAGGAGTTGAATATCCTGCGGGAACTGGACAGGGCGGGGGCTGCACCGCTTCAGGTCGTGCCGGTGACGGCGCCGTTGCTGGCCCCCGTGGACCTGTTCCAAACCAAGGATTTCGGAGATTACCTGATGGTGCGTGCCGCCAACATGAAAATCACGGTGGCCAAGGACAGTCTGAAAATCGTGAACATCTCGGGCGGCGGCTGCCCGGACGTGCCCTATCTGGCCCAGGCCATGATCGGCAAATCCCTCGCCGAAGCGCCACGGCCCCGGGAACTGGGACATACGCTCTGCGGGTATGCCCTTGAACTGGCATACGAGGAGTTGCTTCGGAGATGTTAGGTATTGTCGGCACCGTCCCGGACCCTGAGTTCCCGCTGGTTCACGGCCGTCCCCGTCTGGTGGGCGATCATATCCGGATCGATGGCCGCAGCATCGCCGTCCAGCGCTGCACGCCGGCGCTTCTGGCAGCTGCCCTGAGTGCTTCCGAAACCATGGGCGGTCCCGACATCTATGCCTTTTTGGTCGGGGATATCGGCCGGGGCGACGGCAGCCGCAAACTGTATCGGTTTCTCACCGAACATCTGCCTGAATTCGATATCCGGGTGCTGGCCTTTCATTACCTTCAGCCGGATGTGGACTGGCACGCGCGGGTCCTTTTCGCCACCCACGCCATGCCGCGGCGGCCGATCCTGATTGCCGATGCCGGTTTCATGTATGCCGCCAAAATGAGCGGGCAGTCCGGCAGCTATGATTTCTTTACACCGGATGTGGGCGAACTGGCCTTTCTGGCCGATGAGCTGGCACCGCATCCTTTTTATACCCGGGGGTTTGTTTTGCACCAGGATAACAAGGTGCCCGATCTCATCCGGCAGGCCCATGCACACGGCAATGCAGCGACCCATCTCCTGGTGAAGGGGGCCACCGATTTCATCGCCCATGAGGGGCGCGTTATGGCAACCGTGGCGCACCCATGCCTTGACGCGATGGAGGCTATCGGCGGCACGGGCGACAGCCTGACCGGGTTGCTGGCCGCGCTGTGCGGCGCCGGTTTCGGCCGAATCGACGCCGCGGTGCTGGCCGCCCAGGCGAATCGATGGGCCGGCAGCCTGGCCGCCCCGACGCCCGCCACACAGATGGTGGAACTGATTGATAAAATTCCCCAGGCATTATCAAGCCTGTTGTTGGATCAACCGGATCAGAAGAGAATCGAGCATGGCGGATCGTGATCCCATACGTTTGACACAAACCGTGGCAGGGGCCGGCTGAGCGTCGAAACTGGCGCCAGGGGACCTGGAGCGAGCACTATGCGGCATGGTGTTTCCCACCGACGGAAACGTCCTGGTGGGACTGGACCGTGCGGACGACGCCGGCGTCTACAAAGTCTCCGACGAGCTGGCGCTGATCCAGACCGTGGATTTTTTCACCCCTATCGTGGATGACCCGTACTGGTTCGGCCAGATTGCCGCGGCTAACGCTTTGAGCGATGTCTACGCCATGGGCGGCATCCCCAAGACGGCCATGAACCTGGTGGCCTTTCCGGTCAAGGACATGGATCTATCGGTGCTGCGGGCGGTCATCCAGGGCGGCATCGACAAGCTGGCCGAAGCCGAAACGGTGCTGATCGGCGGGCACAGCATCGAAGACAAGGAATTGAAGTACGGCCTGTCAGTGACGGGATTTGTGCACCCCGCGCGGGTGCTCACCAAACAGAATCTGCAACCGGGCGATGGACTGGTGCTGACCAAGCCCTTGGGTACGGGCATCGTCAACACCGCCATCAAGGCCGGCATGGCTTCGGCTGATCTCACGGAAAACGTTACCCGGTTGATGGCTGCCCTGAATCGCATCGCGGCCGAGACCATGGCGCGCTTCGAGGTTCATGCCTGCACCGACGTGACCGGCTTCGGCTTGTTGGGGCACCTGGCCGAAATGGTCAGCGGGTCAGGCCGCAGCGTGCGGGTGTTTGCCGAACGCGTTCCCGTGATCGAAGACGCCCTGTCGTTTGCGGCCATGGGCCTTATCCCCGCCGGCGCCTACAAAAATCGCGACTTCCGTGCAGGGATGATCGAGGTTGCCGACGGTGTGGCGCGGGAACGGCAGGATATGCTCTTCGATCCTCAGACTTCGGGGGGGCTCCTCATTTGTATGCCGGAGGCCCAAGCCGAAGACCTCGTTGCGGCTCTCAAGGACGCCGGGCTCGGCGATGCGGCCAAGGTCGGTGAAATCGTCGACGGCCCGGCCGAGAAGATACGGGTAGCATAAGACCATAGCGCCTCTTTTCGATACGGAAAAGTGGCCGAAAACAGAAAGCGCGTTTCATGAAAGAAATCGACGCCCGCGGGCTGGCCTGCCCGGCACCCGTGCTGCAGACCAAGGCGGCATTACAGGAAGAAGAATCCCCAAACCTCCGGGTGGTGCTGGACAACGCCGCCTCTCAGCAGAACGTGCAGCGCTTTCTGGATTCCCAGGGGTATGAGACGGAACTCCGGGCGGAAGGCGCTGATTTCTGGGTGATCGGCACCCGAGGGAATGCCCGGCAGCGTCAGGAAGCGGATGGCCCTGCAGCGGAAGCCGCTCTTCAGCCCGGGAAGATCATGGTCATGTGCGCCACCGACCGCATGTGCTTCGGCGACGATGAACTGGGCAAGAAGCTGATGGTCAATTTTTTGCGCACCCTGAAGGAAATGGGTCCCGAGCTCTGGCGGCTGGTGTTTGTCAATAACGGGGTCAAACTCACCATCGATGGCTCTGAGGTGCTCGAAGATCTGCAGGCTTTTGAAAAAGAGGGGCTCACCATCCTGGTGTGCGGCACCTGTCTCGACCATTTCGATCTTCTGGCGCGCAAACAGGTGGGGGTCACCACGAATATGCTGGACATCGTCACCGCCATGCAATTGGCCGACAAGGTCATCAGTATATAGAAGCTATCTCAAAAAAGTTTTTTCGCCCGATATCGGCGTTGTGTCCTCGTCTCAAGTCCTCGACATACTTGAGTATGCCTGCGGGCTGATTCTCGGCCACGCCTTGATCTCGAACAAAAACCCTAATTTTGAGATGGCTTCTAATACGTTTGCATTCCCCTGTCGCCTTTGATGCGGCGCGGGAACCGCCCTCCCGCCGCCAGGTCGTTGACAAGCGCTGCCGGGGGTGGTAAGTGCTCGGCCAGAACCTATCCGAAGATAGGGTGTTGGAAACACAAGTTAAGGTTTTGATGCCGCACGCCACGAAGGCCGCGGGTTCCCCGGAGGGGCCCCATCCATCGTGGCTTTTTTTGTTTGAAGGGAGAAGGTAGCGGTTGAAACGCATTTGTATCATTGACGGCCAGGGCGGGGGGATCGGCGCTACGCTGGTCCGGTACCTGAAAGCGCAGTTTGGTGAAACCGTCGAGCTGGTCGCCCTGGGGACCAACGCCATTGCCACGGCCCAGATGTTGAAGGCGGGGGCCAACAAAGGGGCGTCCGGCGAAAACGCCATCTGCCGGACGGTGGCCGGGGCGCAATGTGTTGTCGGTCCGATTGCCATTACCTGGGCCAACGCGATGCTGGGTGAGCTGACCCCCAAGATGGCAGAGGCCGTCATGTCCAGTCCGGCCGCCAAAATCCTTCTTCCCCTGTCCCAGGAAAATGTAGAAATCGTCGGCTTGAGCAGGGAGCCGCTGCCCCATCTGGTGGACGCGGCCGTTGAGAACATAAAGGAGGTGATGCGACATGTGTGAAGCCAATGCCTATTGGACCCGTGACGATCGCGAGGAGCTCATCATGGAAGCCGTGGACACCATCGAACCGGAAGGTGATGACGGCTGGCGCCTGGTGGGGATTTTCGGCGACCAGAAAAGCATCCGTGGGCGGATCAAGGGGATGCACCTGGTCGATCACAAGATCTTGTTCGAAGCACACACGGCCTGAATGTCGAATGAGCCCTACCGCCGGGCAACCGATTGATCGCCCGGCGGCACATCATCAGGCGGGCTGAATCGAACCGGGCAGCCGGGGTCCAACTGCGGCGCTGCCCGTCGTGGTGGTTATACGTCGCCGCCGCTTCCCTGCATGGACTGTTTCTTTTCCCTTTTGGCTTTGCGATGGGACTCGCCCTGCTGGGCTTTTTTAATTTTGGGGCGGGCTTCTTTGGGCGCATTGCGCTTTTCTTCCCGGGCCACGGCTTTTTTCAAATCGATCGATTCCAGGTTGGCGATTTTGGCCATCTGGTGCTTGGCATGCCGGATGGCCGCTTTGATTTGCCGAATGGCGGTATCTTTTTGGATGTCTCTGTCCCCCAGGCCTTGGGCCTTGAGAGCCTCCATCCGGAGTGACAACTTTTGTTCGGCGGTTTTTTTCCTGTTTTCGATATAGGGCTTTCTGTGGAGTGTCATTTCATTTTTCCTTTGCGTTGTTCTTGGGACCCTTGTGCGGGTGAAGCGCCTGTTTCCTTTAGGGTATGGGGTGTTGCCGCCGCGCCGCCGGACGATCCGTGCCATTTGCCTGAGGTCCGGACCGAAGCGATTCAGCGTATGCTCTGCCTAAAAAATCGACCAATGGCATTTGCTTTGCAATTCATATACCAGGGATGCGGTCGTTTGCTGCAAGCCGCAGGTCGGGCTGTTGCGAAGGCATTGATCCCTTCCAAGGCGGGTGCGTGACCCTTGAAAAGGGCCTGGATGTCAGCAGGAAACAGATATGCCGATTCCGATCTTCGAGTATAATGAGACATTGGAGGACTGCTCTCCGAGCAATCCTGGCAGCGCTATGCGGCTGCCGTACCGGGAAGCGTCTAACGATCGTATGGCTCGGGTTGCCGGGGCAGGGGGATCCGGATCGAATCACTGGGGGTGGTGCGGCGGATGTCCCGGCAACAAGACGATAGGCATGCGGAACTGGTCACGTCGGCGGGCGGGCCGGTGGGTCTTCTGGTTTCTGGCCATGCCCTCGGAGAACGTTGGTTGACGTCCGTCCTGGATATATCTATCATGGCGGTATGGCGTTTTATTCCACCATACGCGGATTGACAGACTCCCTTACTATCAGGCCATGCCGTTCGGTATGGGATCGGCAACGCATGGTGATTTGCGGTTGCGTCGCCATCCTTCTCTTGTTGACCGGCTGTGCCGCTTCTCATCATCCGCAGCCGTCTCCCGAAGCCCCTGCCGGAATCGAATTTAAAACAAGCCGCCTGCTTGAACAGCACCCCTGGATCAAAGATGAAATCCGGCAATTCCTCGATCAGGATGAGGTGCGGGCGGGGCTCGGGTTCGATCCCCTGTCCTACGAGACCCCCTTCACCCTGACCTTGCTGGAGCAGCGGTTGACCGACCAGGGGATCATCCGGATGTTCGGGACGGCGGCAAATCAGAATGTTTATGTCCGTGCCGGCCTTTTTCGGCCTGCCACGGCGGGTGACGGGAACACGGTTTCGTTCCTGGAAACGGATCCGGATGCGGTCCGTAAACAGAGGATGCTGCGCGTGTTGTCGGCCGACCCGGATATGCTGGCGCTTTATCGCAATCTGCTCATCTGTCACGAGATCGCGCACGTGGGCGAATGGTATGCCCTCACCCGGCGCGGGGAAGTCGTCCACTACACCGGACACGGCATCCGCGACCGGGCTGAGATGCGCATCCTGACACGGTTGCTGCACGCGGGCAAAGTGCGCCCCGGGGCCTATGCGAAACTGTTTTTGTTTTATGCCACGTTCATGAACCAGGACGCCGAACCCGAAGACGACATCGCCCGCTACTACCGGCAGGCGCTGTCGCCTTATGGCGTATTGTCCAGCGCCGACCCCATGGCGGACAGTATGGCACTCCCGGGTCCGCGCCCTGTCCAGCCGCGTTAAACGTTCGACGTCATTCTTCCCGCCGGACAAGCCTTTTCAGGAAAGATACCCGATGGGTTGAGTTCTACGCCTCCGGCGTGTCGATCAGTTTCAACGCACGGGCCTGCTCCCAAACCCGCCGGGCCAGCCCGACCGTGGCCTGGTCGATCATGCGCCCCTCCACCGCAACCGCACCCCGGCCGGCGATGCGGGCGGCGTCCGCGGCCGCCAGCACCTTTTGCGCCCTTTCGATATCTTCGGCCGACGGCATGAACACGCGGTTGATGGTGTCGATCTGGGCCGGGTGAATGGCCCATTTGCCGTCGCACCCCAGGGCGCAGGCCATGCGGGCGGAGCGCACTAGCCCGGCATCGTCCTTGAAATAGCCGTAGGGGGCATCGATGGCCAGAATGCCGCTGGCCTTGGCCGTCATGACCAGCCGGCTCAGGGCGAAATGCCAGCGGTGACCGGGGTAGATGTCTTCTTCTTTTTCGCCGTGGCCGGACAGGGAAGCCAACCGGGCCCCGACCGAGGCCGAATAGTCGGCAATGCCGAAGACCAGCGCCTGGACGCGGCGGCTGGCGCGGGCGATCTTTTTGACCTGCTCGAGCCCCCGGGCGGTTTCGATGGAAGCTTCGATGCCCATCGCGAGCGTCTTTCCCTGGGCCAGCCCGATGCCGTCGATCATCCGATCGACAAAATGGATATCGCCGGGATGGTTCACTTTGGGGACGACCACCGAACCGAGACGGCGGCCGGCGGCCTCCACTACCTCCAGCAGGTCGCGGTAGCCGAAGGGCGTGTCGAAGGCGTTGATGCGAAAGGAGAGATGGGGGGTGTTTTCTCCGATGGTCTCGAGTGTCTGGATGACCTGGCGGCGGGCATCTTTTTTGGCTTCCAGGGGGACGCTGTCTTCCAGATCGAAGATGATCGCGTCCGCTTCCGAGGCCAGCGCCTTGGCGTGCATTTTTTCCATGTGGCCGGGAACAGAGAGGATCGAGCGTCGGGGCAGCATGGGGGCTCCTTGTCATGGGGTTCGTAGGGGGATAAATTAAAGGCTATTATGCTTCACCATACGATAAAAAACAAACCCCATTTGTTTTTGAAGGTCTGAGGTGTGAACTGTGACGCCTATCGTATGGATCATTTGTCTGGCACACCTTATACGGCGAAAGTGCTTGACAGGGGGCGTGGTCGCCTATATGATTAGTTAAGGCTAACTAATGAAATGATGGCAACATGGCAACCACGTACACTTTGACCGAGATCGTCGAGATTCTGACACGCACCATGGGTGAAATGGAGTCCCGGGTCCTGTCGGGTAGCGACTTTGCCGAACTTTCCATGCGGCAATTGCATTATCTCGATATAGTCAACCGCCTGGGGCACCCCACCCTCAGCGAGTTGGCGCAGGAACTCGGCGTCAGCCGCCCGTCGGTGACCGCCGCGGTCGTAAAACTGGTGGATGCGGGGTTTTTGGTCAAAGTGGCCTCCGACGAAGACCGGCGGGTGACCCACGTACACCTGGCAAAAAAGGGGCGTCACATCGTCATGCTTCACGACAAGGTCCACCAATCCGTTGCGGATTTGTTTACGAAGACGTTGAACAAGCGCGAACTGCAAGAGTTGATCCGGATGCTGAACAAAGTGATTGCCAATTGAGCCTAAAAAAATTTGGCCATATAGTTAGTTAATATGAACTAATGATAAGGAGAAACACGATGGCATTATTTCAATTGCTGGCAATCATTTTGTTCTACGCAATGTTTATCGGGCGTTCGATCGAAATGCACCGCCGGGGGGAGAGGATATTTGTAATCGGCAAAGGCAAGGGTGGCGTCCATGCCCTTTTGGAGATGGTTTTCATGGCAGGCCTGCTGATCTGGTCCGGCGAAATCGTGCTGCGCGGCATATGGCCGGGCGCCTCTTTCTTCCCGGCGGTCATGGGAAAGCCCTTTTTCGACAGCCGGGCGGCGGATGGCCTGGGGGGCGCGGCGATCGTGACCGGCCTGGCCTTGTTTGCAGCGGCCCTATGGTCCTTTGGGGGGTCCTGGCGCATCGGCATCGACCACGACCGCCCGGGAACGCTGATCACCCGAGGCGTTTTTGCGTTCACGCGCAACCCCATTTTTCTCTTCATGGACATTTATTTTGTGGGCACCTGGCTTATCCAGCGCGACCTGTTCTTTCTGCTGTTTGCAATCGTGGCCGTTGCTGGCATCCATTACCAGATTCTGCAGGAGGAGAAATTCCTGTTGAGACATTACGGGGATACCTATCGACGCTACTTGTTGCATGCACCCCGTTATATCGGCTGGCCGCGGCAGAGGAAAACCGTCCAACCCTATTCGCCTTCATAGCGGCATGCGTTGCCATCACGTCTGACGACACCCCAAAGAGGCTCTGGCAACACGCCGGGGCCTCGTGGTTTGCGGATTGGATAAACGGGCAGAATCTGGTATGCAGTCTCGGCTGTTGAAAGAAGGGCGCTTCGGGCAGAGTGGCTTTGTTGCCGGTATCGGTGAAATTGTCATGGCAAACAAGAATAATGATCCTTTGGTCCGTAAAGGGAAATAACACGCAAGGTGGTAGCAAGATATGATGGGCACGGAACTGTTGGCCCTTTTGTTCGGTCTGGGATCGGCGGCGTCATGGGGCGCGGGCGACTTCAGCGGCGGTCTGGCCACGAAGCGCAGCGACGTCTTCATGGTGGTCATGATATCCCAGGTGGCGGGCACGGTACCGCTGGTTGTGTTTACCCTTTTTTGGGGAGGGGCCTTGCCCCCGGCCAGCCACCTGCTGCTGGGCGGCATCGGCGGCCTGTTCGGGATGGCCGGCCTGCTGGCGCTCTATCGGGGCCTGTCGGAAGGGCGCATGGGCGTTGTGGCGCCGGTAACCTCGGTGGCCGCGGCGGTGCTGCCCATGCTGCTGGGCAGTTTCTGGGACGGGCTTCCGACCTTGCTGGAAATGGCCGGTATCCTGGTGGCGCTGGTGGCGGTATGGCTGCTGTCGCGAACCGATCCCGATCAGCCGTTTTCGTTCGATGGGCTGGGGCTGCCCATTCTGGCCGGTTCGGCCTTCGGCCTCTATTTTGTCTTCATCGACCTGGCGGCCGTCGAGATGGTGCTCTGGCCCCTTGTGGCAGCCCGCGTGGCCTCCATGGGCATTCTCCTGACCTTCCTGGCCATCGGCCCCCGGAGGCGGATGCCGCCGGTTGGCCAGTTTCCTCTCCTGATCATGGCCGGTTTTCTGGATACGGCCGGCAATGTTTTTTTTGCCCTGGCCACCCAAATCGGGCGTCTGGATATCGCCGCGGTGCTGGCCTCTTTTTACCCCGGAACGACGGCGTTTCTGGCCTGGATCGTTTTAAAAGAGAGGCTCAATCGCACCCAGTGGATGGGGGTATCGGCGGCTCTGACAGCGCTGGTCCTCATCGCCCTGCCTTAGGGCTCCCTGTTCGTAAATCCGACGGCATTCGCTGGCCGATGCATCCCGGCTCACGGCTTTGCAGAGATCTGATATGAGACATGTTGGGCTGTTCCTCGGTGGTCCGCCAAGAGAGGTCGCTTCATTATCTTCGAAGCATCGGTAAATGAAGAGGATGCTAATGGGGAAACGCCGCCGGCCGGGGTGGGGGGGAAACGACGCTTTCGGAATATATGGTTGCACGGGTTGACGCTTCTGCCAGATCGTGCCGCGCAAACGGCGCTGTTGGCCCCCGGGCAACCGCGCCGGGGTCGTAGCCGTGCAGCGCCGCCTGTATCCAGATGGCGCTGATCGCTGCCAGGATCGGGATCATCCATATCCAAAATCGTTTCATGGGGCCCCTTTGACGATGCAAACGGCTGTTCATGCGATTTTGCAGATGTGCGGATCGCTCCTCATGAGCTTGGCACCGTGCAGGAAGACAAGACAGGTGGATAAAAAGAATGATGGGCGTGGACCAGATGAATGACGGAAGTGCCGGTTGTGCGATTACAAAAATGAGCAGCGCTTGGTTTCTTTAATATTCAGGATGTGTGCCACCCTGTCAGAATGATTCCGCGATCCTGTCGATGGCATAAAATCTTCAATAGATCCTGATGGTTATCTTCTGCCTTTCATCGGCGCAGATCCAGTGGCGACGCATCCCCTTTGCCAAAGCCTTAGACAGTCTCGGTTGACGGGTGCCCATTGGATTGACAGATGG
>Ga0180434_10002761_pt1 | contig 22917 bp, 17 predicted proteins | sample SS_ome_7_FD_132453 | JGI IMG/M metagenome (GOLD analysis project Ga0180434, IMG submission 132453) | Hypersaline lake sediment archaeal communities from the Salton Sea, California, USA - SS_1_D_2 metaG | ecosystem: Environmental > Aquatic > Non-marine Saline and Alkaline > Hypersaline >...
AAGGAGCGTCTGGCACGCGGCGCTTGCCGCCGGGAGCAGGAACAGCAATACCAATGCAGGGAGCAATACCCTAAACTTCATGGCGCTTATTCTAAAATAAGCATTAAAAAGGTTCCGAGAGGCCCCCGGCGCGGGATTCCGGCTCACATGTCGAGCACGCAGCCTGCGGGCGCGTCACTCTCATAGCTCGGAGATGCCGGGGCGCGGGTCTCCGCATCCCTGACGGTGCCGTATAATATCCCTGAAGGGCCGATGTAAGAAGAATATTGCCCCACAGTGTGGTAATTGACTGTGGCATCTATATCTGTCTCTTCCCCTTCATCGTAGCCGGGGTCAACATTGGTGCGCAGTATGGACAGGATTATCTGGCCAGGCACCATTTCACCAGTAGTGGGGTCCCTTGCGCCCATTGAACTCACCGGAACAATTGTGATTCCAGAGATGCTGTAGAAGCCTGCGAGGTGGGGCGGGCGTATGTCCAAAGAGGCGTTGTCTACGACCGGAACTACGCCGTCCCCGGCACAGCCACATCCATCTTCAATCATACATGAGGTGGGCAGTACTTCGAACACCATCTCGAATGTGTCGAGGCTGCCTCCCGGGGTGCCGGGGCCGCACCTGAAGAAGTGATATTCCAGTGCAGGAGAATATATGGTGGTGGGATATACAATTACTGCTTCGGGCAGCATAGAGTATATTACGAACGTCTTAGAGCTGGCCGCAGGCATCGTGCCGGTGTAAGCGTATTCGTTGCTGCCGCCGCTGAAGAAGGTAGTCACGCCTAGCGTCCATTCGCTCTCGCCAATCTGCGCAACCACTGCGTGGCCGGAGAAGCCGGCGCTTGCAAGGGAGAATGCGCCCGATGTCTCAACCCCGTCTACGTAGAGGCCGTAGGTACTGAGGTCGGGCATGAGCTCGAAAAGCGCGCGGGTTGCCCCGTCCACCGAGGTTGCGTTCTTCGCAATCGGCTTCGTGGTGCTCCCGCTTGTCCTGAGGGTAGTGGCATCTGACTCGAGCGGCTCGCATTCGCCTTCGGGTATTGTTGCATCCCAGCCGGCATCTCCAAGGTCGCCCACTTCGGAAACTATCTGGGGCTCAAATTCAAGGGAATCGTCAGGGGACGCAAGGTAGACGGGAGTTTCTCCGTCGTCGCAGGTGCCGATGTAGGTGAGGCCGGAAATGTCGCCTTCCATGCTGACGGTAAGCTCGGCGTCCGCGGTGACTTCCTCGCCATCGGGGCCTTCAAAGGTAACTACTGTGCGGGCGGTGCCCGCGTTGTCCGTGTTGAAGACAAGCTCGAGCGGGCCTTCCTGCTCCGGGCAGACCGGCGGGATTACCTCTCCGTCTTCGTCCGCATCCCCATCTTCAATCTCATCATCAACAGGGTCTTCAATTATGTCTGGGAGCGCGTCTCCGTCGGTTTCGCCGTCGGTGACTTCCGCATCGGTGTCTGAATCGGTATTGGTGTCATGGTTGGGGCTCTCGGAACTGCACGCGGCCATCCCTCCTCCGAGCGCAACCACCATGCCTACGGCAACTGCCGCCTTCTTGAGGCCAGTGGGAGTGGTCGCTTCGATTGCCTTTTCGATTGCATCCTTTGCGGCCTTCCATGCCTTGAGCACAAAGCCCTTGTTCCTATCGGCCCTCTTCCTTTCTGCAGAATGCGCGCTGTGGGAAATTGCGCGTGAATGTGTTTCCATGTGTTTAATTATGAACATGAAGGTATTTATAGGTTTCGATTGGGGCCGAGGGCGAACTCATTTTATAAATTTACCTGGGCAAATGGGAAGCAATGGATTTGGTGGCTGCGCTTGCGTTCGTCCTCCCGTGCTATGTTGCCAATGCAGCGCCAGTGCTGCTCGGGGGTGGGGCGCCGCTCGACTTTGGGGCGAAGTGGGGCGACGGGAAGCCCATCTTCGGGAAAACCAAGACCATGCGGGGCTTCGCTGGAGGGGTGGCTGCAGGCACGCTTGCGGCAGGGATTCTTGTTTACGCATACCCGCTCGCGATTGGGGCGCACGCGCAGATGCTCTCCGGCATTGCGCTCTCCTTCGGCGCGCTCATCGGGGATGTGCTCGGGAGCTTCATAAAGAGGCGGATGAGGCTGGGCGAGGGCGAGCCGTTCCTGCTGGACCAGCTGGATTTCGTGCTGGTGGGCCTGCTGCTCGCATACCCGTTCGCGGCCTCCATGTATGATGCCGGGGCAATAGTGTTTATACTCATACTGACATACCTACTGCACATAGCGGCAAATTTCGCAGCGAACAGGCTGGGCCTGAAATCGGTCCCATGGTGAGGAAATGGCTTTTGAAACTGAAATCTTTTTCGCGCTGATTGCAGGGATAATATTCGTGGGGTTCGCAGGGGAAGTGATGTTCCGGAAGATAGGCATCCCGGGCGTGCTCCTGCTGCTGCTCATCGGGTACGCGCTGGGGCCCGCGCTGGGCTTCCTTGACGTGCAGCTGCTGGAGAGCATGCAGTTCCTCATCAACCCGCTCGCCCTTCTGCTGCTCACGTTCGGGGGCGGCATGCAGATGAACATCTACCGCCTTGTGCACGAGAGCAACCGGGCGCTGCTGCTTGCAGCCATAGTAACCGTATTTTCCATTGCCGTAGTTGCGGGGATATGGGTGGCACTGGGCTACAACCTGATGCTCGGGATAATACTCGGCGCGATACTTGCGGGCACCGCTTCGGAGATGGTCGGGCCGATTGCTGAGGGGCTCACAATGACAAAGAAGGCGGTGCAGGCGCTTTCCCTCGAGTCCGCGACCACGGACGTGCTCAGCGTCGTGCTTACCATCATACTCACTACCCTGCTTGTGGGCGGCGAAATCACCATACAGGGCGCAGGGAAGGAAATCGCCTCCTTCATCTCAATAGGCGTGGTGATGGGGCTCGTTTTCGGCATGGGTTGGATAAGCCTGAGCAAGAGGATGGAGAGCTACAAGTTCTCTTACATACTCACGCTCGCGATACTGCTGATCGCATACGTGCTTACCGATTTCATAGGGGGCAGCGGCGCGATCGCCGCCCTGCTCTTCGGCATTGTGCTGGGCAATTACCGGGAAATCGGGAAGATGTTCAAGTTCAACGTTTCCGGCCGCACGCAGGTGGTGGAGTTCCATGGGGAGATCACTTTCCTGGTGCGGACTTTCTTCTTCGTCTACATGGGCATACTGGTTTCCATCAGCAGCACCTATTTCGTGGGGATAGGGGTGGGGCTGATTGCCGCGCTTATTGTTGCGCGCTGGGCTGCCACAAAGATTGCATTCTGGAAGAGCGACCTTGCGGCGTACCGCTCAAAGTTCAATTCGGTAATGCCGAGGGGCCTTGCAACTGCGGTGCTTGCGAGCTACCCGATGATGTACATACTGGACAACTCCCCATACCTTGCGCATGACACGTTCACGCAATTGTACAACGAGGCGAGCACGTTCCCTGAAATTGCCTTCGTGGTGATTGTGGGCTCGATTGTGCTCACCACCATTTGGGTGTACCTCGGGAAAAGGGGCGAGCCCTCCACAGAAGAGAAAGAGATGGTTGAGAAGGAGGTCGAGGAGGTAAAGGGGGTCGAGGAAACGGAGGAAGAAACCGGGGAAGAGAAAGAGGAGGAGGGAGAGCACAGTGAAAAGCCTGAGGCAGCACATAAGGGAGGGGCTAAGAAAAAAGCGCATCACGCTAAGTGACGGCGTTTACCGCTTCTCCCAGGCAGTTGGCCCGGTCCCGCGCGGGACGGTAGTAGTGGGCAAAAGGGTGATTTACGGCTTCCCGAAAATAAGGAGGATTTTCTCGCTGGGGGCGGGCATTGGAAGGAACATGAATTCCCCTGAATTTATTGCAGAAGAGAAAATAGACGGATTCAATGTGCGGGCCGCGCTTTTTGGCGGAAAGGTGATGTGCTTCTCCCGCAGCGGGCTCGTGGACCATTTCTGCTCAGAGAAGCTTAACATGGATGAAAAGGTGCTCGGGTTCCTTGAGGCGCACCCCCATGCCGTATTGTACGGCGAGATGGTTGGGAATACGCCGCATACTCCGCCCACCGATGAATACGATGTGAAATATCTCGTGTTCGACATAGGGAACGGCAGGAAGAGGTACCTGAAGGCGCTTGACCGGAGGAAAGAGGGGGGGAAGGCCGGGCTGGAGATGGTGCCTTTCCTCGGGAAGTTCGGGAAAGGCGATGCCGAAGGGCTGAGGAAGCTTGCGCGGAGACTGGATGCGCAGGGGAAAGAGGGGATGGTCCTGCGCGGGATTGGGAAGCGCGAATTGATGAAATACGTTGTGCCTTCTTCAGACATCCATGATTTGGCGCAGAATTCCGCGCAGGTCTTTGACATGCCCGCGGGCTTCATGAAGCAGAGGGTTTTCCGCTCCGCGATTTCCGTGAACGAGCTCGGGCTGGACAAGAGGAAGTATGCGCAGAGGCTTGGGGAAGCGCTGCACTCCGGGCTGGAGGAAATGCTTGCATCCGGCGGAGGGGAGGTGCGCGAACGGTTCAGGGTGCGCGTGAGCAGCGAAGATACCTGGGAGAAGATAAAGCGGCAGATGGGGAAGGAAGTGAGGATAGAGGTGGAGAGCACCAAGAAAAGCGGGAAGCACATTGCTATAGTATTCTATAAAGTATACAAGGAAGGGAGCCGCCGCGCGCGGCGGGCGCTTGAGGGCTATGCGCAGACTGATTAGAGCGTCTTGAGAAGCGCGGGGAACTTGTTCGCCTCAAGGTACTGCACACCGATGCGGTTCGCGAGGCGGATGATGCCCTCGTCCAGGGTGATTATGGTCGCCTCGAGCTGGTAGGCGAGGAGTATTATCTCGAAGTCCTCCTGCGAGTCGACGATGCCGGTGCGCACCGCCTCGCGGTACTTCTCGCGCAGCTTGCGGAGCTTCTCGTCGTTGTCCGGCCGGTTGTCGCGCGCAAATTCCTCCGCGAGCCTGAGGCCCTTGTTCATCCTCCTGCGCACATCGTCAATTATCTCGTGGAATACTGCAGCAGGCAGGTAAATGGAATAGATGTTCGGTGCGCGCTTCTTCACTATGGTTTCGAGCCTGCTGAGGTCCTCGGCAAAGTAGGAGAGCTCCTTGAATATCGAGGGCGGCATGTAGAATTCCGCGTCCGCCTTCTTCACTTTCTTCACGAAGCCGTCCACAGAGGCCTGCGGGGTCTTGCCAAAGGCGGTGCGCGCGGCCGGGTTCACGAATAGGCTTGTGTCGAGGATGAATTTTTTCATGGGAACACACTCTTCTGTGGAGCTTTTAAAACTTTATATCAGTTTGACGAAGCCGCGGCCGATTTCCGGGAGATTCGCCCCGAGAAGGTTGGTGCCGGAAAGGATAGCGCTCATGGTGACGACCATCGCAAGGAACGGCAGGCAGCACATGCCCACGCAGAAGCCGCTGATTGCCTGCTGGATGCTGGAGAGGGAGGCCTGCAGCGCCTGGGTGTTCGCATCGGCCCAGAGGAGCGTTTCGAAGGGCTTGCCCGGATTTTCCAGCCCGCACATCGCGGGCGTGGGGGAAACGTCGGAGAATATGTCGCAGGCAACGTGGGAAACGGGATACATCGCAGCGAGCATTATGTAGGCGAGGGGGAATACGAAATAGAACCCGATTACGAATGCAAGCACGTAGGCGCCGACGCCCCGCGTGGGCGGGAAGGCGCGGAGCAGTATCCCCGCGGGGAGGAATACCTGCAGCGCGGTGGCTTCCACGAAGTTGAGCATGTGCACGAATACGTAGTAGATGAAGAGGGTGAAGGCAATCTGGTTGGAGAAGTTCATGAACGTCTGCACGAAGCTGTTCAGGAACCATCCGGAAATCGCGTCCGCCATCCATGCGTCAGCCGACATGCTTGCGCCATGGGCAATCGGGATGTTGATGAAGTAGATGAATGAATAGTAGGTGACCATGCAGTCGAAAACCTGCGACATGTAGAATTTCGCGAAGGAGAGGAGCGTCGCCTCTCCGCCTCCGAGGGCGGCTTCGCTGACGTAAATGCCCTGCTGCGCATAGCCAAGCATCATGAAGTGCTTCGCGACCTCGAGCGCGATCTGCTCGCCCTGCGTGAACAGCGCGACCAGCAGCGCGGCTATGAATACGGTGGAAAGGGCGAAAATCATTTCCGCCTTTGCCCACTGCTCGAGCTCCTTGTACTGGAAGGCGCGGGAAAGCGCAATCAGCAGCGCGGCTACCCCGAAGGAAAGCAGCACCGCGGCGAAAGCAGCCGTCTCCCATGCCATTATACCATCCTCGTAAGGTTCGTCACGTCGACCTCCTCACCGAGCGTCTTGCTCAGGTACCTTATCGTTGTTACCAATATAAGCGTGTTGAATGCCGGGAAGAACAGTCCCATCAGGAATGCGAAGGCAATCGTGTTGGCGATGAAAAACAGCACAACGAATGCGGCGGCCCCTATGAGGCCGGACATGAAATTGCTCAGCACGTCGAATCCGCTGGCCGGGTTGAGCAGGCCCCAGCCGCTGCTGATGTAGTTCCTGGCCGAGTCCCAGAAATCCTTGAAAGGGACTCCAAAGTCCCCCCCGAATGTATAACCCCCTATCCCGCCCTCTTCGCCGCTCAGCGTCCATGCCCTTGCGACGAACTCCCAAAATGAGTTGAACGGCCATATCATCATCTCGCCGTCGAGGATAATGAGGAACGGGTAAACGAACATGAAGCCCAGCGCTATCGCTATCAGTGTCCCGCCTATGCGCCGGGTGGGCGCGAATGCGCGCATTATGACCCCGAGCGGCAGGTAGTATTTCATGAATGCAAATGTGAAGAAGTCCACGAGGAACTGCTGGGCCTTTGTGATTATTATGGCCATCGTCATCATGTTCATTGCGTTGATGAGGGGCGGCTTTACCGTTGCGCCCGCGCCCGCGAGGGGCTGGATGCGGGTGCCGAGGCCCATGGGCCATGCAGTGAGGGTCATCGTGCTTGGGATGTCTATGTAGAAAACGTAGAAATAGTAGACAGTGCTCATTATCGTGGTCATGGTGTCCCCGAAGGTCTCGAGGTAGTAGGTAGAGGCGTCATATATGTTCATGTCCGCAATATCCGAGCTGGGGAACAGGATGCCCACATTCACTCCGCATGCGGCGTTGGCGAGCGCAATCACCCCTATCATTATCGCAACGGTTATGAAGGCCTCGAAGAGCTCCACCTTTGCCCAGGCAACGCCCTGCTCGTTCTGGAAGAAGCGGTTCACCATGTAGAGGAATGCGATGAGGCCGATGGAGGCAAGAAGGGCCGCGCCTACCAGCGCCTGCCATGTGGGGATGAAGAACCCAGCGGCCAGGTCCGGGCAGAGTGCCTCCGACATTGCGCTTGCCATGCTTCGCCTCATATCAGTTTGGTGAATGCAGTTATGTTTATTTCAGTGCCCAGGAATTTCGCGATTTCCCTCGCGAAAGTGAGCGTCACGAATATGTTGAGCAGGGGGAGGAATATGCTGAGTATGAATACGGTGAATACCAGGTCGTATATCATCGCAATCGAGCCAAACGTGATGAAGAAGAACCAAAGGGTGCCCAGCGCGCCGCCGCCCAAAAGCACTATTCCTGCCAGCATTATGCCCATTCCGATGAGGCCGCTGTCAAGCATGAAATTGTTCATGAGGTTCCTGAGCGGGCTGCTGTAATAGCGCGTTATTTCGGGGGTGGCGGGGTCGTTGTCATGGTCACTGGTGAAGCTTTCGTGGGTGTACGCGCCATACTTGAAATTGTATATGTCGTAGTTTATGCTGAGCATGAGCGGATAGATGATGAAGAAGGCAAAGGCGAACGCTATCAGGGCGTTGCCGCCGCCCCGCAATTGAGGCACCGCACGCATGAACAGCCCAAGGGGCAGGAATATCGGCATCGCCACCCGCTTTATGAAGCAGAGCAGGTTTATGTTCGCAAGCCACGTGCCAAGGGACAGGGCCAGGAGGTTGGCAGCAACTCCGAAAAGGTCCACCAGCGGCTTGAGTATGGGGCCGATGTTGAAGCGCACCGCCTGGTGCAGCGGCCCCCCGAACCGGAAGGTGGTGGAGGAGTACATGTACAGGCCGGTGTTCATCACGCCCACGTAGACTATGTCGCCCGTGAGCTTGAGGGCGATTACCTTTGAGTATTCCATGCCACGGTCAAAGAGGCCGGTTTCGCCACTCGTGCCCAGCACCACGCTGTCCACGAGGCCGGCGACCGAGAAGAATGTGAGGGCGATTGCCACGGTCAGCATCACCTCATAGGCTTCCTGCCTTGAGAACGCCTCCAGCGCAGGCGCGGTGAAAAGCGTGCTGAGCATGTACATTATGGTGATTGCAAAAATGACCACTATGAGGGCGATGAACATTGGCGTGAATATCCATGTGCTGAGGTCCTCATCCGCGACACCGCACGTGCCCAGCCTGTCCATTTCGTTTGAGAAACTAATCAGGGAGCGGTCTATCGTGTCCCCAATAATGGGCGTGGTGAAGCCGGCACCCACCGGCTCATCCGGGGCTTCAATTGATTCTGCGGGGGCCGCGGGCGCGGGGATGCCCGGCGTGGAGGCCTGTGCATGGAGGGGCAGCATCAAGATTAGGAACAACGCAACGAGCAGCGCCGGTTTCCCCATTTCCATCTTCATTTTTCACACCAGGTGCGTAAGCCCCGCTATCTCTATGTCCCCTCCCAGCATCCCCGAAATGCCCTTTATGGCCGCGATTGTAGACATTATCGAAAGGAACGAAAAGAAAAATGAAAAGAACACGAGCCGTGAGGTGTTGTCTATTATGCCGCGCTTGCCGGTTATGCCCTGTATCAGGAGGGAATCGCGGGTTGCTTCGGAGCCGCCGGCCGTGAGGCCGCTGGGGGAAAGGAAGCCCCGGATGGAGGAGAACGTCTTGCCGGTGGCAAAGGACCACCAGTCCATCTCCGCGAGGCTGTCGGTCCATGCGCTGACTTCGGTGGTTGCGGCATCGAAATCCTCATCGGATGTTGGCTGGCAGATGCTTTCGAGGGCCCCGCCGTAGGCCTGCAGGGCCTCGCCGCTCGCTATCTGCTCGTCCGTGAACCCGGCCTCGCCAATCATTTGCCCATCGGAAGTGTAGCCGGGCGGGTAGAGGGGGCCCATGTCCACGTACATCGCAGAGAGCACCTTGTTGTCCGGCGCGGCCGCGGCGATGCTGTCGAACACTATGCCGCCCATCACCATGAATATCGGGTAGACATAATAGAGGGAGACGGCAATCGCCATCAGCAGGCCGCCGAGCCTGCGGCTGAGGTTGAACGCGCGCAGCACGGTGCCCACGACAAAAAGGACGGGGCCCAGAGAAATGCCTATGAACGAGATGAATATCTCCTGGAACTTGGTCAGCATGAGCGCCTTGCTGGTGAAGTCAAACATATAGGAATATGTTGAGGAGGGCATGTCGAATATGCCGCTGAACGGGCTCATGCTGGGCGAGCCCATGCTGTGCTCCTTGAAGTCTATGCTTATGCCTATGCTCGAGATGAAGGAGAACCATATGTTCGTGCGGAGCATGCCGAAGCCATGGTCCGCGCCCTGCGCGAAAAGGGAATTCAGGAAGCTCTTGGCAAATGCAAGGTGGCACGGAAGGTCCTGGTAGGCGGGAGAGGAGAAAATCGGGCTGGAGCAGATATTGGGCGCGGGGTGCGAGGCATCTATCACGCCTTCCGCAACTCCGTTTGCAAGGGAGAAGAGCATGCCTGCCAGCACAAGTATCACGATGGAGTAGAATGCCTCAACCACGCCCATGCGGGCGTTCGCCTTCACCTGCTCATTGTTGAGGAAGGAACCCACTGCGTAGATAAGGGCGGAAAGGGCTATGGATACGAGTACTGCGGCCGCAATGACCGGAACCCATATCGCCAGCAGAGTGCCTATCGGGTCCATGTCAGCCCCTCCCCGTGATGAACTTTGTCACTGCATTTACAAATGCAACTGTTACGGACATTGCCAGAGCGGGCTGGAAAAGAGCAACCAGCGAGAGCGACGCAATCCCCTCGAAGAACGGCTCCAGCGCGGCGAAGTTGAGGAAACTCAGGAACGGCAGGAACAGCAATACCTCTGTCACGAAAGTTGGGTGGGCGACCTGCGCCGCATCCGGGATGTGAAGCCATTCAGGTATCGCCTCAGGGTCGAGCAGGGAGAATTCCTTGCCGAAGAGGTTCGCGGGAAGGGACGTGTAGGGCTGGTACTCGTCGCCCCAGCCGTGTGCTTTCCATATGTCGTCCATCGCCATGCTGTTGAGGGAATAGATTAACGGGAAGAATGACTGGAATGCGATTGCCAGCACGATGAGGTATATGCCCGCGTCGCGCGTGGGAGGGAAGAACCTGAGCAGCACCCCCGCAGGCAGCATGAAGCCCGCGGTGAGGACTGGTATGAGGTTGAATATCAGCACCTGCGCGGTGAGCGTGCCGAAAATGGCGGTCATCGTAAACGTGAGGGTGCGCACCACGCTTATCACCGGCTCAAGGCCGGGCATGGATTTTACTGCGTAATGCCATACCCCCGGGCCCTGCCTTCCCTCCAGCGCAGAGAAGTACGTGAGGCGCACATCAAGGGAAATGAGGTCCATATAGGCGGGCAGCACGCCGCGCTGTATTATTTTCTGGAGGTAGTTGAGGGAAACCGTTATGGGCTCGCCGCCCACGAGGGCCTTGCCCGCCTCCTGCGAGAAGGCGAATGCGCCGAATGCGACAACGAATATGATTGCTGAGATGAAGAGCTGGTAGAGCTCCACGCGCGCGTATGCCGAGAGCTCCGGCTTGTTGAATACCCTGGATGCCATGTAGACGAGGGCGAGGTAGGCGGAAAGCACGAGCACCGTCCCGGAGGCCACGAAAGCGAAGAAGTCCAGCATTCACACCACCTTCGTAAGCCCCAGTATCTCCAGCTCGCCGCCTATTGCATGGGCTATTGCACGGTAGCCGGTCACGGTTATGATTATCTCAAGCACGAAAGTCGTCATTACAAATACCGCGAAGCGCATGATATTTGGTATCTGCGCCATGGAGAAGTAGTATGCGGCATGCGCGAACGTCACCGGGTTTATTGCGGCTGAGGGCCCCATCGTCGCATACTTGCCCGCCATCGCCAGCCAGGCGCCTCCGGTGTTGTAGTGCGTCTTGAAGTAGTCTATGAAGCCGCCCTCCTCCCAGAGCTGCTCGCCCGCGAAATCCGCGGACTCGCCCACGAACGCCTTGCTCTGCCACCACCAGCTTTCGTAGGAGACCTGGCTCTCCCCAGCAAGCTTTTCCCCGGCTTCGATTGAGGTGCTTGTCGCGTAGTCGCCATTCGGGTCGTCGCATATTTTCGCGAACGTGGGCACGTCGCTGATGTACGTGCTGGTGTCAAGGTCCGGGGTGTATGCGGAGCCGAATATCAGGCCGTGGGAAAGGATTACCGAGAGGGGGAATATGAAGTACGCGGCAAAGGAAAGGGCAATCAAGGATGAGCCGGTCCTGCGCGTGAACGGCAGGGCGCGCATCGCCAGCCCCATGGGCAGCATCACGTATGGGACTATCGCGGAGAAGAAATTGAGCAGGAAAATCCTGCCGATTACCAGCCCGATGAGGAAACCGACGGATTCAACGAGGGTGATGAGGACGTTGCTGAGTATGCCAAGGCCGCCGAGGGGGGAGAAGCCAATCCACGTGTTTGAGGCAATCATGTTCGCCATCGGGATAGGCAGGCTCACGCCTACTGTGGAAAGGAAGCCGATTATTGCCTCGTAGCCGAGGATGTTTATGTAGATGCCGAAGAGCTTGGCCTTGATTATGCTGAGGGAATAGAGCGCGACTGCCATTATGTCGCAGGATGCGCCCCCGCACACCGTGGCGGAGGCGATGCCAAGGAATATGGAATAGAAAACCAGCCACAATGCGAAGATTGCGACCGTGAGGATGAAGTGGGCGAACTCCTCGCGCATGAACGCCTCGAGCGGCGGGGAGTTTACAATCCGGGAAAGCATGTAGACGACAATTATGCCCACGAAAGTGAGCGCGAGCGCAGCGATTGCAAGCGTGGGGGTTGGCACTGAGGACAGTGTTGTCAGTAGCGGCAGAGCTGCACCCTCTAGCATGCTTTTATACAAGGCGACTAAGGAATATAAATCTATTCCGGCGTAAAAGAACACCACGCGGGAGGCGGTTTTCATGGATTTCAGGGACATTGAGGGGAAATGGCGCGAGAGGTGGGAGCGCGCAGGCGTTTACGGGAGCGACCCGGATGCAAGGGAGAAGTGGTTCCTCACCGCGGCTTTCCCCTACCCGAACTCGCCCCAGCACATAGGCCACGGCAGGACATATACCGTTACTGACATTTCCGCGAGGTACTGGAGGCTGAGGGGCAGGAATGTGCTCTACCCCATGGCGTTCCACGTGACCGGCACGCCCATCATCGCGATGGCGAAGCGGCTTGAGGAGAAGGACGACGAGCTGCTGGAAATCTTTGACAAGGTCTACGGGATAGGCAGGGAGCAGGCCGGGCAGCTCACCGAGCCGGAGGACCTCGTGCTGTACTTCTCAAGGGAAATCGAGGAGGGCATGAAGGAGATGGGCTATGCGATTGACTGGAGAAGGAAATTCTACACTTTTGACAGGCTCTTCAACAGGTTCATACAGTGGCAGTTCAGGAGGCTGAAGGATGCGGGCTGCCTTGCGAAGGGCAGCCACAGGGTCGCCTGGTGCCCGAAGGATTCGAACGTGGTTGGCGCGCATGACACGCAGGGCGACGTTGACCCGGAAATAGAGGAGGCAACGGTGGTGAAATTCCCGTACAAGGAGGGCTACCTCGTAACCACCACCTACAGGCCGGAAACGGTTTACGGGCTCACCAATGTGTGGGTGAACCCGGAGGAGATGTATTTGAAGGTTCAGCACGGGGGCGAGTTCTTCTATCTTGCGAAAAAGGCTGCGCCCTTCTTCAGGCTGCAGCATGAGATACATGAGGTTGAGGAAATCCCCGGGAAGGAGATTGCGGGCGGCGAGTGCGAAACCCCCTTCGGGAGGAAGGTGCCCATACTTCCTGCGGGTTTCGTGGACGCGAATTCGGGCACGGGCGTGGTGATGAGTGTGCCCGCGCACGCGCCATACGATTTCCTTGCGCTCAGGGACCTCGGGAAGCTGGGGGAGATTGAGCCCATCATAATAATAGGGAAAAGGGAGGGGCGGGGCAGGGAACCGGGAACTGGAAACAGAAAACGGGCCTCGCCCGCGCAGGAGGCCGTTGAGCGGCTGGGCGTGAAAAACCAGGGCGACCCGAAAGCGGAGAAGGCGACGAAAGAAGTTTACAAGCAGGAGGCGCACGAGGGCGTGATGCTCGTGGGCGACTTCAGGGGCGTGCCCGTAAAGGACGCGAAAGACAGGGTGAAGGAGAAGCTGCTCAAGGAAGGGAAGGCGCTTGCGCTTTTCATAATCGGGAACGGCCCGGTGCGCTGCAGGTGCGGCGCGCAGATTGGGGTGAAGAAGGTCGAGGACCAGTGGTTCATCAGCTACGGGGACGAGGCATGGAAGGCGAAGGCAAGGGAATGCCTTGGGGAGATGGAGATACTGCCGGAGCGCGAGAGGAAGGATTATCTTGCAACGATTGAATGGCTCAGGGAGAAGGCATGCACGCGCTCCTCCGGGCTGGGCACGCGCTTCCCGTTCGACGAGACGAAGATGATCGAGGCGCTTTCGGATTCCACGCTCTACATGGCGTTCTATACCATTTCCCACCTGCTGGGGGAGTTTCCGGAAGAGGAAGTCGGGGAGGAGATGTTCGATTACGTTTTCCTGGGGAAGGGGAAGGGAAAGAAGGGCTGGGACCGCCTGCGCTCCGAATTCCTCTACTGGTATCCGCTGGATGCGCGGCACAGCGCCTCGGACCTGATAAGGAACCACCTGCCGTTCTTCATATTCAACCACGTTGCGGTGCTTGCAAAGGATTTGTGGCCGTGCGGCATCACCACAAACGGATTCGTGCTCATGGAGGGGAAGAAGATGAGCAAGTCCTTCGGCAACATCCTGCCCCTCAGGAAGGCGATAAGGGAATACGGGGCGGACGTCGTGCGGTTCTCGGTCGCGGCGGGCGCGGACATTTCGCAGGACTCCAATTTCGAGCGGAGCGTTGCAGAGGGCGTGAAGAGCCGGCTCAGCTACCTTGAAGGCATGCTTGCGCATGCAAGGGGGGACGGGAAGGGCAGGATGGAGAAGTGGCTCAGGTCAAGGTTTGCCGGCCGGCTGATGGCCCTGCCCTCCATGTACGAGAAGCTGGAGATGAGGGAGCTTGCGCACAACCTCTTCTACGGCGCGGTTGCGGACCTGCAGTGGTATGAGAGGCGCACGGGCGAGCCCAAGCTCAAGTGGTTCTTCGAGAACTGGGCGGTTGCGGTTTCGCCCTTCATGCCGCACTTTGCGGAGGAGGTATGGGAGCGGCTCGGGAAAAAGCCCTTTGTGGTGAATGCGAAATTCCCCGAGGTTTCCCCGGAACTGGTGGAGCCTGAGCTGGAGATGGGCGAGGAGCTGGTTGCAACCGTGAAGAAGGACGTGGAGCGGATTGCTGAGCGGCTCGGCTCGTCGCCGGAGAAGGCGTACATCTATGTGCCGGCGGGATGGAAATTTGCGGTTTACAATGCAATGAGGGAAAGCAAACAGGTGCCTGCCGCGATGGAGGCCGCGAAAGCGGGAGGCGCGGACATGGGGAAAGCGTCCAGATTCGCGAAGTCGCTGCTTCCTAAAGTGCATGCCCTCCCTGAGGCGCTGCCCCCGGAAAAGGAGCTGGAGGCGCTTGAGGGCGCTGCGGAATTCCTCTCAAAGGAGTGCGGCTGCGAAGTGGTGGTGGGCAGCGAGGAAGGCGCAAAGCATGAGAAGGCCTCTGTTGCCGCGCCGGGCAAGCCCGCGATAATGCTGGAGTGAGCGGGATGGCGACTGCGGTGAAAGTGAAGGCGCGGGAAGCCGAGAAAATGAGGAAAAAGCTCTCATCCTCCGGGCTGCTCGACAGTTTGCACAAGGCGGAGACGGAGGGGGGATTTGTCTATTTCCCGGTGCGCGGGAAGGTGCCGGGGCACAAACTGGTGAAGCGGAGGATGGCGCGCGTGCGCAGGAAGCCCGCTTTCAGGGAATTGCTTGCGAAGCTGCTCGGGAAAGGCGCGGGGGATGCTGTTTTCTCATACGACGTTATTGGGGACATTGCGGTGCTGGAAGTGCCGGAAAAATTTTCCAAGAAAGCCCGGGAGATTGGGCTGCTTCTTCTCGAATCGGACTCGAAGCTGAAGGCGGTTTTCAGGAAGGCAGGCGGAAGGGAAGGCAGGTACCGTGTCACCCGGCTGGCGCACCTTGCGGGGGACATGCGGACGGAGACCGTGCATGCCGAGAACGGAGTGCGCATGAAAGTGGATATTGCGAAGGAATACTTCACGCCCCGGCTGGCGGCTGAGAGGAAAAGGGTTGCCGGGCTTGTGGAGGACGGGGAGAAAGTGCTCGTGCTCTTTGCGGGCGTGGGTCCCTATGCGCTTGCGATTGCAAAAAGGAAGGATGCGGAAGTGGCGGGCATCGAGCTGAACCCCTCCGCTGTGAGGCATTTTGGGGAGAGCATCGGCATGAACAAGCTGAGGGGGCACGTGAAAGTGGTTAAGGGTGACGTGAAGAAGGTCGTGCCGAAGATGTTCCGGGGATTCGCGGACCGGGTGCTCATGCCCCTGCCGCACTCCGCGGAGAAGTTCCTGCCCGAGGCAATCATGGCGGTGAAGAAGGGGGGAATCGTGCACCTGTACACGATTGCAGAGAAGGAAGGGGGCGCGGAAAAGGCACGGGAAGCGGTGCTCATGGCTGCGCGGAAAGCGAAGAGGGGGGCAAAGGCGCTGCGGGTGAAAGCAGTGCGGCCGTTCTCCGCGGCGCGGGAGCAGCTTGCAATAGATTTTAGGTGCACCTAAACTTTTAGCGGGAGAAAATTTTTAGGGGTGCCTAAAAGTAGTTATTTTAAATACTTTCAATAACAGAAATTGCCCATGATGGAAGGTGCAGTGGTGGGGAGAACCGCTACTTCGCTGGGGCGGCATATCATTGCTGAAGTGTTCACAAACGAGGCCGGGCTCCTGAATGATGAGAACTACCTCAAAAAGGCAATGATAGCGGCGGCAAACTCCGCGAAGATGACCATCCTTGACGTGGGCATGCACAAGTTCTCCCCTCAGGGCGTAACCGGATATTTGCTCCTTGCGGAGTCCCACATCTCCATCCATACCTGGCCGGAGTACGGCTATGCCGCGATGGACATATTCACCTGCGGCGGGAACCCTGAAAATGCCCTGAGGGAAATGGAGAAGCACCTTAAGGCCCACAGAATTGAAGTGCAGCACTTGGACAGGGGCGCACTCTGATTTTAGGCAGGAATGAGCATGGCTGCGATTAGGAAGACTGCTACCGCAAGGAATGTGCCCCCTGCGATAAAGGGTATTGCGGGGAGCAGGGTCCTGTTTTTCCATGCGTAGAAGAGCACCGTGCCGACCCCGGCGAGTGCACCGAGGAACGAGGCAACTGCGAGGCCGGGGTGCACCGCGAATGCGGAGACCTCAACCATTATCGGGAGCGCGATGTCGCCCGTGCCTAGGTCCATCCTTGACACCTTGCCGGAAGGCATTTTCTGCACGGAAGTTATCGTGAAGCTCAGGTTCCTTTTCACTATCTCCTTTGCCATGTGCACCATGTGCTTTGTCCTGAAGACAGCAAGGTAGTCGTAGGCGGCCATGAGCAGCATGAAGAGCATTGCCGCGGCAAAGCTGAATGAGAATCCGAACGCGGCGCCCGCGCCTATGCTTGCCGCGATTGCGGCAATGTTCTTGAGCTGCGGCCGGAGCAGCTTTGCGAATGCGAGCGCGAGGCCGAGCGCTGCAGCCGCTGCTGTCGCGGATACCGCATCTGCGATGAAGGGCCGGACCAGGGAATAGAAGAATACTGAGGAGGTTGCTGAAACCACCATTACTTCGAGGAGCGTGAACAGTATTCCTATCCTGAGCCGGATCAGCATGAGGAATACCGCAACCCCGATTAGTATGTAAAAGAGGAATGCGGGGAAAGAGGGGGCGGGCTCCTGCGCAATCATGTCCTGCACTATCGGGTTCGCGGGTGCATCCTGTATTATGAATACGCCTGTGTACGCCCCAAGCAGCTGCGCTGCTACGAATAATATGAGTATTTTGGCGAGGATGTGCATCGGGCTACCTGTTCACCGGCCCTATCCAGCCGGGCTCCTTTTCGTAAATCTCCCCTTTGCTGAGCAGTTCGCGTATTATCCTTTTTGCGAGCGGCGCGTCGACCCCCGCGGATTCTGCTTCGGTAATCACCTGGTCTATCTCCACTGCCTCGGTATCCCTTGTCTTCTCCTTGATTATTCCTACTATAGCCTCTATCTTGTCAAAGTAGGAGCGCGGCTTGCCGGCGGCGATTATGTCAACGTCAAGCTTGCCTGTTTCCCGGTCGGTCATCACCTTTGAGAGGACATAGTTCAGGAGGCCGATTGAGACGTCGGCGTCGCGCTCGGTCACTTCCTCGCTTAGGCGGAGCTTTGCGTTCGCTTCCGCAAGGCGCACGAGCCCCTCGAGGTACCTGGGCGTGATCGGGACCGAGCCGGAGCTCTTGCCCATCCTCCTGAGCTCAACGTAGAAATCCTTTATCTTTGCCTTTGCGCCCTCGCTGAGGACCGGGTGGATATAGCGGCGCGCGTATGCGATATACTTGCGCAGGAAGGTGCGGTCTATCGTATCCTCTTCCACGGGGGAGCCTATCCCGCGTGCAGCATCGTAATGGGAAGTGAGTATGTGCTCCGCAAGGCGTGAATCCTTCTCCTCGTCCAGCACGTCCGTGATGGGGAACAGGAGGTCGAACCTTGAAAGCAGTGACGGGGGGACGTCGAACTGGTCCGCGAGGTTCTTGGTCTGGTTGAAGCGGCCGTGGCGGGGGTTCGCGGCCGCGACAATTGCGGTCTTTGCCTTGAACTTTGCCACTATGCCCGCCTTTGCAAGGGAAACGCTCTGGGATTCCATCACTTCGTGGAGGGAGGCGCGGTCTTCCTCGTCAATCTTGTCGAATTCGTCTATTGCGCACATGCCGCCCGAGCTCAGCACCAATGCCCCGGCTTTCAGCGTCCATCCGCCATCGCCCAGCTCATCCTTTTCCGCGGATGCGGTAAGGCCGACCCCGCTGACGCTCTTGCCGCTCACGTAGATGCTCTTGGGCGCGATTGTGGTGGTCGATTGCAGGAACCTCGTCTTGGCGATGCCCGGGTCGCCGATCAGGAGAATGTGGATGTCGTCGCGCACGGGCGCGTCTCCCTTCATCACCTTGCCTTTCGTGCCCCCAAAAAGCTGGAGCGCAAGGGCCTTCTTCACCTCATCGTAGCCGTAGATTGCAGGGGCTATGGAAGAGAAGATTTTCTTCTCAAGCTCCGGGTCCTGCGAAAGCTCGAGTATCCTCCTCCTGTCCTCCTTGCTGATTTCTATCTCCTCGAAATCGCGCTTCAGGGACTTGAGGTGGAGCACCTCCACATAGCGGCCGTAAACGAATTCCTTCTTCTGCCTCTGCTTGAACGGGACCTTTATCCTGAGCACCCCCACTATTTCAACATTCTCTCCGGGATTTATGCGGTTCACCAGGTCATCTTCCATCCAGAGGTCTATCTTTGCCGCCGGGGCGCCGCCGCTCACCTTCTCGAGCATGTCCTGCACCTCCGCGCGCTGCATGTCTATGAACGTGGATTTTTCCTCTTCGGGAACGAGAGCGAACTTCTGGCATGCCTCGCACTTCTTGGGCTCCTTGAAATTGCGCTCCACGGGCACGCGGTAGGTTGCCCCGCAGGCCTGGCATCGGTAAAATGCCAGCTTCACCTTGTGCATCACATCGGTCCGCTTGGTGATGACTGCCTTGAAAGATACGAGCTCATTGAGGGATTTTGAGCTGAGCCGCTCAATCATCACCTCGGAACCCGGGAGGGCATGGAAGCGCACGTGGGGCTTGAAATCGCCGGTGCCCTCCGGGAGCTGGAGCTTCATGTTTGCGACTGCCTGCCTTGCGGCCTCGAGCACATCATCCGGGTCGTTGAGCAGGGCATCCGCCACGCCCGGGTCGAAGCGCTCCAGGTCGTTGTAGTCCACCTCCACGCTCCTTATCCGGGGATAGGAGAGCGCGACATCTGAAACCCTCTCCTTGTAAACGGAATTGAAGAATTCATCGAATACCCCCACCAAAGAGGATAAGTCCTTCTCCCCCATAGGATTGATAGTATTAGGGTGTCATGTTAAAAAAGGTTGGTGGGGGGTGTTGCCGATGGCGGGAAGGCGCGGCTAATCGGCATAGCCGCCCATTTCACCGGGGCACTCTGTGACCGGCCCGGCCCAGCCTTTTGTTTCCAGGCAGCCATCTTCGGAATCCTTGTCATAATAGCCGTTTTCGTACCTCCAGCCCCTGACAAGGCTCTCCCGGGCCTTGTCTTTAATTCCAAGCGCAAGGTAGACCCGGGAGATTTCATAGGCAAAATCGTAAGCCCCGCCATCTTCCTTCATGGAGTTTATGCACCTCATGGCATCACCGGTTTTCCCCAGCAGCGCATAGGCAATCCCTGCCAGCATGTCGTCGTAGTCCTCAATCCCCTTTGCAACCTGGTATGCCTTTTCAAGGTCTGCGGCTTTTTCCGCTTCCCCTTCCTTGGGCCGCTGGATGTAGAAATTTGCAAGGGAGAACATCGCCTCGGGGTCCTTTGGGCTGAGATACTGCGAATATTGCTCCGCAAGCCCATATTCCCCTTCGAACGCCGCCCCCTTGAACTGCATATGGAAGTTTCCGGCCACCAGGAAATCGTAAAGCGGACCCTTTTCGAACCCCCCGCCCAGGAGGTGCTCCACTTTGGTCAGCTCATATGCAAGCTCCGCGGGAACCTCAATGTGCACATCTTCACTTTCTTTGAAACCCTCTGACCACCAGAAAGTGCTCTCGTACGCCTTCCTTGCCTTTTCTGTCTCGCCCAGCTTAATGAGCACGTTGACCGCACGGACTGCCTTCGAATACTCCCGGGTGAATATCTCGTGCATCCTCCCATCGGAAGGCTTTTTGCCGTCCGAGATGTCAATAAAGAGGGCGTTTATGTACAGGCTTGATTCTTCCGCCTGCCATTCGGCGGAGTGCATTGCATCGTTGCGGAGCGCCTCATTACCTGAAAGTTCCCAGAGCGAGCATTCCAGCTCCGCGACCGTGGCCGAATCCAGTGCGTCCACGGCTTTGTTCCATTCGAGGATGGATTCCATGCCTTTTTGGTCCCTGGCGGCGAGGAGAGCCTGCGCGGAGGTCTCCGGCTCATCGTCCCAGAGAAGCCCTTCGGATATCTGCCTCGCCCATTTCTCGCCCTTCTTCCCCATTTTTGCAAATGCCTCCGCATATTCCACTTTTGTGGCATAGTCCATGCCCATGCCAATATACGGGCTCCAGCCCGGGAGGCTCTCGCGCCATATTGCCTTATCAAGGTTCTTGGAGGCGCGTTCCTTGTCTCCGAGAAGCAGCGCTATGTCCGCTGCTTCATTGAACTCCCCCCCGATTTCAAGGGCGTCGAGGACCTCATTCATTGCGTTTTCCATGCCCAGCTCATAATATACGAGCGCAGATGGGTATTTCCAGTCCATCTGGTGTGCAATCTCCATTGCTTTTTCGATATACTGTAAGGCTTGCTTTGCGTCTTTCGATTCGGCCGTTCCGGGGCTGCCCCTCTTTTCAAGCCATTTTGCCAGCTCCCTGCTTCGTTCTATAGAATCGAGCTTGAGCATCTGCCTGAGCTCTTCATTTTCTGCCAGCTCTTCCGGCACGAACACCTTTACCGAGCCGCCCTCGCCCCAGATTACGTAGCAGCCCATGCTGGCCGCCTTGCGTGCGTAAAGGACGGCTTTTAGCTCTTCGCCCATGACGCCCAGGGATTCTCCGTTTTTCTCGGCATTTTCCACAATCCATAGTGCATCATCATAGAGGCCGACGGAGGTTAAAATGCCCACTGATGCGCCGGGGGTAAAGCGGTCCTTTGCCTTTGCATATTTGACGAGCATAGCCACTTTCTCCGCATCCCCAAGCTCCAGGTAGGCCCGTAGGGCGTTTTCAAAGAACTCCTGCTCTCCGGGCATTATGTACTTGCCCTTGAGGTCGAAATGCTTGGTTATCTCCTGCTCTGCGGCATCCATCGCCGCCTTTGCCCTTTCGCGTTCGCCCAGCTCAAGGTAGAGGAGGGCGGACTCCGGGCCCTGTGGAGCGCCATCCAGCGCCTCGAGCGCTTTTTCCCTGTATTTTTCCCTTTCGTCCCCTGAAGAAAGGCCGTGCAGAGACTTGTACAGCCGGGCCGCCAGATGCTGCTCGCCGGCTTCGGAATAAACTGCATCCTTTTCCAGCAGGGAGATGCATGCCTTTATGCCCTGCCTGTCGCCCAGCTTCATGAAGATTTCCGCCGCACCGTCTATGAAATCATCGCCTTTCGCTTTCTTGAGCAGCTTGTTCGCTATCTTCTTCGCCTTTTCCTTGTCCCCCACTTCCGCATATGCCATTCCTAGGCCAGGGGTTTCACTCAGGTCGAACCCGTAGAAGTCCGATTCCGCCGCAGCGGCCGGCCTTGGGCCGAAGAGATTCTCAGCGGCGTTGCGCACTGCCGGGCTCGCAATTAGCAGGTATGCGCCAAGTGCCGCTGCGGGCAGTTTCCATGCAAGCGAAAGCGGCCCCTCAAGCATGCGCTTCCCGAATGTCCGCTCCGCGGGCGCAGCAGCCCCGATTCCCTGCATCCCCTTCCCAACCCCAATAGTCCTTGAATTGCCTTTCATAAACATCACCACTCGTCCAAATCTATCCCTGCGGGCTTTGCCTGCAGGGCCTGATTGTGCCCGGCTTTCTTTTTGTGCGGGTGCGGAACCGGCTTTTCGCCCGGCCCTTTTCCCTTGTGAGCACTATGCGCTGCTTTCGCTTTTTTACCGGGTTTTTCCGCAGGCGCGCTGGTTCCTTCAGGGGCAGTATCGGCTTTCCCCGGCACTTCTTCCGCTGCCTTCGATTTTGCTTCAGGCTGCTGCGCCGCTGCAGAGGGCGATGTTCCCGCAGCGGATGCAACAACAGAAGGCTCTGCGGAAACGGCGGCATTCTGCCCATTTGGCATTTCGGCATCGCTCCCGGGCACCGGCCTCAGGAGCATCCATCCCACGAAGGACGCAGCGGCCAGTCCCAGCACGCTTGCGCCGATTGCCGCGGCCCTTGCAAACCTGCCTCTGCCAACCCTTACCGGAGCGTCTTCCGCACCAAAGCCGATTTCCATGGTTTCCGGGATGGCCGCTCCGCTTGCCCTTGCAATCCATTCGGAAAGGTACTGCCCGTCCGCATCTATCCGGGTATCCCCGATGTCCACCTCGCCGGCCATCACCATCTTCGCAACGGCCATCGCCGCATTGAGCGCGTATATATCGAAATCTATCCCGTCTATCTTCAGGTTGATGTGCCTGCATTCCCTTATCGCGCCCCTGAGCGCAGGCAGGGCAACTGCGGGGATTGCCTCCATCTCCGCAAAATCATAAAGGCTCTCCAGGAAAGCGCCCAATGCCTTCCAGTCGCTTTCCGCGTGCATCCTCATCTCCAGCATGTCGAGGTCGGATTCGTTGAGTGAGACGTTCCTGGCGAAGTCCTCCACCCTCTCGCTGGAGAAATCCTGCCCCTCCGCGCGCCTTGCGATTTTCTTTATGAGCGCCCAGGACCACAGCCATTTTTCATACGGCGCATTCTCTGCGGTGTGAGCGGCTTCCTCCGCGTGCACTGGTTCCGCCGCACATTTGAGTTCCTCAATGCGCTTCGGTTCAACTGTGCGCCCGGTTTCTTCAATGCGCTCCGGGGTTCCCCTCGCAGGCAGCGCCTTCGGGCTGAACGGCATGCCGCCCGTTTCCAT
>Ga0180434_10002762_pt1 | contig 22916 bp, 22 predicted proteins | sample SS_ome_7_FD_132453 | JGI IMG/M metagenome (GOLD analysis project Ga0180434, IMG submission 132453) | Hypersaline lake sediment archaeal communities from the Salton Sea, California, USA - SS_1_D_2 metaG | ecosystem: Environmental > Aquatic > Non-marine Saline and Alkaline > Hypersaline >...
AGCGCCCCGACCAGCGTGATGCCGGAGATGGCGTTGGAGCCCGACATCAATGGCGTGTGTAGCGTGGGCGGGATCTTGGTGATGATCTCAAAGCCGACGAACACCGCCAGCACGAAAATGGTCAACCCGGTAATCAAGTCCAATCCCATCACGATTCTCCCAATAGCTCCCGAACCCGTGGCTGAACGACTTGGCCGTCGCGGGCAACGAGTGTGTCGCGGATGATTGCGTCGTCGAGGTTCACGTCGATTTGCCCTTCCTTGACCAGGTTCAGCAGGAACGTGGTGATATTTTTCGCGAACATCTGACTGGCATGGTAAGGCACTTCCGACGGCAGATTGGCCGGGCCGAGGATCGTCACGCCGCCGGTCTTGACGGTTTCGCCCGGTCGGGTCAGTTCGCAGTTGCCTCCGCGTTCGGCCGCCAAGTCGACAATGACCGAGCCGGGGGCCATGCCGGCGACCATCGCGGCGGTGACCAGCAGCGGGGCCTTCTTGCCCGGCACGGCCGCGGTCGTGATGACGACGTCGGAGCCGGCGACGGCCTTGGCCATCAATTCGCGTTGTTTCTCGAGGGCCTGTTCGTCCAACTGGCCGGCGTAGCCGCCCTTCTCCTCGGCGACGACTTGTAGTTCGATTTCAAGGAACTTCCCGCCGAGGCTCTCGACCTGCTCCTTGACCACCGGCCGGACGTCGTAGGCCGAGACGACCGCGCCGAGCCGCCGCGCCGTGGCGATGGCCTGCAAGCCGGCCACGCCCGCCCCGACGATGAACACTTTCGCGGGCGTAAGGGTTCCGGCGGCCGTCATGAGCATCGGGAACATTTTCGGCAATGCCTCGGCGGCCAGAAGCACCGCGCGGTAGCCGGCCACGGTGGCCATCGCGGAGAGGACATCCATGCTCTGCGCCCGGGTGATCCGCGGCAGTAGCTCCAGAGCAAAGGAGGTCACTCCCTTTGCGGCGAGTTGCTTGGCAGCCTGGGGACTGCCCAACGGATCGGCCATCGCGATAACGACCTGTCCCTGGCGGTAGGACTGGAGATCGGCGTCGGTTGTGTGCGGATTTGCCCCGGCCGCGCGGACTTGCAGCAGGACGTCGGCCTCGAAGGCGGCCTTGCGATCGGCGGCGATCGTGGCCCCTTTGTCAATGTATTGCTGATCCGGGTAGCCGGCCGCATCGCCGGCTCCGCTTTCGACGAGTACCTCGAAACCGGCTTTCAGCAGCGTCGGGACCGAAGCCGGAACGAGTGCGACGCGATGCTCCCCGGGAAAACTCTCCCGGACGGCGGCAACTTTCATGGGCAATCAGGTGGCTGAGGGCTTGTACCAACTGGAAGCGAGTCAGAGTTTCGTCAGACGTCAAGCAATTCAAACGAATAGTATTGCGGTCAACTTAGCGAAGGAAACCCCTCTTGTGGCTGACGTTTCCGAGCATTGCGTGGTCGAAGGCCACATTTTCGTGAAAAACTTGCGCCAAAGAGATTCTCAGGCGGCTTGTCAGGCATTTGCGAACACGGTACACTGTGAGTTTCCCCGCGTGATCGGGCAGGGTCCCGGTGTCGGCCCTCGGGTGCGCGTGCCCCATTTCCAGACGCAACGAATTTGGTGAAATAGTACGATGGCGACGACAAAGACGTATATGGCGAAGGCGGCGGATCTGGAGCCGAAATGGTGGCTGGTCGACGCCCAGCAGAAGATCGTCGGCCGGTTGGCCAGCGAGATTGCGGTGATCCTGATGGGCAAGCATCGCCCGACCTATACCCCCCATGTGGACACCGGCGATTTTGTCGTGGTGGTCAACGCCGACAAGGTCGTCTTCAGCGGCAACAAGTGGGACAAGAAGCAGTACACTTGGTACACCGGCTACCCGGGCTTGCGAAGCGAGACGGCAGCCCGGCGTTTTGAGCGGAAGCCGGAGATGATCCTGCAGGAGGCGGTGCGGCGGATGCTGCCGAAGAATAAGCTTGGGACGAAGATGCTCTCGAAGCTGAAGATCTACGCCGGCGACCAGCACCCGCATCAGGCCCAGCAGCCCGAGCCCAAAGAGTTGGGCGTCAAGAAGTAACCGATCCACCATTCATTTCAGACGACAGTAGAGCAAAAGGGTTCCCATGGCGACGGCCACGAGCAATGATGTCTTGGGCACAGGGCGGCGGAAGAGTTCGATTGCCCGCGTGCGGATTCGTCCCGGCAGCGGCAATATCGTGATCAACGGCCGGCCGCTGGAGGAGTATTTTGCCGACATGAAGGCCCGCAATGCCGTGCTGGCTCCGCTTCTGGAGACCGGCACCCGCGAGCAGTACGACGTCTCGATCCGCGTCAGCGGCGGCGGATTCACCGGCCAGGGCGATGCCTGCAAGCTGGGCATTGCCCGGGCGCTGAAGCTCAGCGGCGAAGGCAACTACGAATCGCTCCGCGATGCCGGGCTGCTCACTCGTGACGGCCGCATGAAGGAGCGGAAGAAGTACGGTTTGCGGGGTGCCCGCCGCGGCACGCAGTTCTCGAAGCGTTAATCGCTTGCCCTTGACGATCACCGAATCACCGCGCCCCGGGGCCCAGAGTCCTGGGGCGTTTTCTTATGCAGTGCGGCCGTCCGACGCCGCTTTCTTCTCTTCTTTCTTTACCTTCCTCCTTTCCCCGCCCTTCTCTCCCTGCTTCCACGGACGCGACACGCGTCTCGCGCTTGGGTGACGGCCCTGCTTGATGCCCAAAGGAAGCAAGCGGCGTCGGGCGGCCGCGCTGCAAGGGCGCTGCCGAAGCCATTGCACGCGGCCGCCGGGAAGCAAGCGGCGTCGGGCGGCCGCGCTGCAAGGGAGCCGCGACGGAAATCGGGCGTTTCGAAAGAATTGCGATTGCGGCGGCGGGCCGTTTTTGGTACGAAACGCCGCCTTTCTAGCAAGCTGGACGTGATTTTTCTGGGGAATTCCCAATGAAACGCTTGATTGTTCGTGTTGGTACCCTGGGTACCGTGGTCGTCCTGGGGCTGATCGCCATTGCCCAAGCCCAACGGGGTTGCGATGCCCCGACCCCCCCGCAGCAACTCGCGGCCGGCGACGCCTCGCCGCTTCGCCATGGGGCGACGGCCTCGTCCGAGGCCAATCCGCTTCGGGCAAGCGGAGAGCGATCGGCGGTACCGGATTCCGGTCCCGCGATCGAGCTGACCGGCCTGGAGGAAGAGGGCGTGTCGGTCGCCTCGGACCCGCCCGATTCGTCGGCCATGGCCGCCCCGCCCGACCCGTTCCGTCGCGCAATCCTCCGCGAACCAAAGACAGCCGACGCCGCCCGCCCCGCCGACCGGTACCAACCATTGCCCTCGGCCGATCCGCCGGCCATGAGCATGACCGGGGATGACGGTGGTGGGCTGGACAATCCCGGCAATGCCGAACCGCCGGGAGAACCGACCGATCTGGCCGAACCCCGAAACGAGCCACGGTTGCTGGTCTCGGCTGAGGATTCCAGCGTCTCGCCGGCCGACAACGACCGTTATTCCCCCTTGCGGCCGAGCCGCCTGCCGAGCGACGAGCCCGACCGTTTCGACGCCGGTCCGTTGGAGCCGCCGATGCGTCTGGCCTCGCCCGAGTCGTTCGACCAGGATAACACATTCGGCGGGCACGACTCGTTTCCGACGGCCGACCGCTCGACCACCGACACGCCCTCTCCCTCGCTCGGCGAAGGGACGGCCCGGCCGGGCAGCAAGCAGTTGGAAGGCCCCCAAAGCCCCCGGGTGACCGTCGAGAAGACGGCGCCGGCGGAAATCCAGGTGGGCAAGCCGGCAACGTTCACGATCCGCGTTCGCAACTCCGGCTCGGTGCCGGCCGCCGACGTCGAGGTCCACGATCGGGTGCCGAAGGGTACCCGGCTGCTGGGGACCACTCCCCGAGCGTCGCGCGGAGCCGAGGGCGAGCTGGTCTGGTCGCTGGGCACCATGGCGCCCGGCCAGGAAGCGACCTGCGAGGTCCAATTGATGCCGACCGACGAAGGTGAGGTCGGGTCGGTGGCGACGGTCCACTTCCGGGCTGAGGCTTCGGTGCGCACACTGGTCACCCGGCCGCAATTGGTGCTGAAGACGGCCGCGCCTCGAGAGGTGCTCATTGGCGAGAATCTCACGCTGGAAATCGAAATCTCCAATCCCGGCAGCGGCGCTGCGACCGGCGTGGTCCTCGCCGAGCAGGTCCCGCCGGGGCTGAGCCACGCAGCCGGCAGCGACCTGGAATACGAGATCGGCGACCTGCCGCCGGGAGCCAGCCGCCGCCTGGAGTTGACGCTGACGGCCGAGAAGCCTGGCCCGATCACCAATATGCTCGTCGCCCAGGGTGACGGCAGCTTGAAGGCCGAGGACCGGCTTGATCTTCAGGTAGTCGCTCCCGAGCTTGAGATCGCCCTGGATGGCCCTAAGCGGCGTTACCTCGAACGCGAGGCCACCTACCAGTTGCTCGTCCACAACCCGGGCACCGCCCCGGCACGCGATGTCGAGCTGGTGGCCTACTTGCCTGAGGGAATGCAGTTCGTCCGGGCGAACAATGCGGGCCAGTATGAAGCATCCGACCGGGCCATCCGCTGGCGGCTTGAGGAATTGCCGATCAACGAAACCGGCGCGGTCGAGCTGACGGCCGTCCCGATCGAAGCCGGGCAACAGAATATCCGACTGTGCGGCACCGCCGACCGGGGCCTGCGCGACGAGAAGGAGCACCCGGTGTTGGTCGAGGGGATCGCCGCCATTATGTTTACCGCGGCCGATCTGAACGATCCGCTGGAGATCGGCGGCCAGACGAATTACGAGATCCGCGTGGTCAACCAGGGCACGAAGGCCTCGACCAATGTGCAGCTTGTGGTCGATTTCCCGCCCGAGTTGCAGCCGGTCGCCGCCGAAGGACCGACGCGCAACGCCTTGCAGGGCAACCGGGTGGTGTTCGACACGCTTGCTCGGCTCGCCCCGAAGGCCGACACCACGTATCGCGTCCGTGCCAAGGGCGTGCGGCCGGGCGACCTGCGGGTTCGCTTCCAGTTGTTGACCGACGAGATGCAGAGTCCGGTCGTCAAGGAAGAGAGCACGCGAGTGTATAGCGACGAATGAGAGGCGGGAGCGTGATAGCGGCACGGAATCGATTTGCGATCTGAGATTTGGAATCTGAGATTCCAGATTTGAGATTCAGGCCTGAGGCCGGCATTTCAGATGCTTATACCGCTCCCCCAGCTCTACCGGTTGACGCGAGTCTGCAAGTACGGTAAAAAAGGTGGTTTGCGTGAGCGTGTGAGGGGGGCAATGATATTTGCCCCACGGAGAGAGCCTTATCGCTTCCCCCGCTCGGCCAGCAAATCGTTACCCCAGTCCTCATTCAGATTGCGTACCGACCGTTGCGCTCGTCCCATGTCAGCCGATCACTTGTCGACTTCCGGTGAGCAACCCGTCGCGGATGACGACCGCCAGCGATGCGCGGGCTGTTCGTGTTGTTCGGCCGAAGCGCCCGGGCCAACCGAAGGCACGATCCGTGGGCCGCGGCTGGTGCTCGTCTCGATGGGGCTCTTCCTCGGGCCGATCGTGCTGGCGATCGCGGGCGCCGCATTGAGTCCGGCGGGCGAGAGCGCACAGTTGCTCGGAGCGCTCGGCGGACTGGCTGTCGGCATGGTCGCTTCCATTGCCATTGGCAGATTCGTGCAAACGAAAAATGATGTTTAGCGGCCGGGCTTACCCGGCGCGGTTTGGCCCACATAAGAAACGCTCATGATTCCGGCGAAAACCATGCATCGCGGTCGCGGGACGTTCGCCCGGGGGATTCACCCCGCGGAGCGCAAGCAATTCGCCGCGGAAGTGCCCGTCGAGGTCTTGCCGGTGCCGGCCGAAGTCCGCATTCCGTTGCTGCAACATCTCGGCGCCCCCTGCGAACTGGCCGTCAAGCCGCGCAGCGACGTGGCCCTGGGCGACATCGTTGGCGAGGCGAAGGGATTCGTCTCGGCGCCGGTCCATGCCAGCATTAGCGGCAAGGTCGGGCGCATCTCGGTGACCACGCTGCCCAACGGCCGCCACGTGCCGGTGGTGCCGATCACCGCGGCGGAGATACAGCCGCTAGCCGGCGAGGCGCTGTGGGAAGACCTGTTCGGCGGCGAGTGGCCGACGACCGACCTGGATGCTTATGAGCCGCGGCAGATCGTCGACGCCGCCCGGGCCGGCGGGCTGGTCGGCCTTGGCGGCGCGGCCTTCCCGACCCATGTGAAGATCGCTCCGAACAAAGACAAGCCGATCGACACGCTGCTGGTAAACGGTTGCGAGTGCGAGCCGTACCTGACGGCCGATTACCGCTTGATGATCGAGGGGCCGCAAGCCATTGTCACCGGCGCCCTGCTGGCCGCCCGGGCGACCGGCGCGGCCGAGGTGGTCATTTGCATTGAGGACAACAAGCCGCAAGCCATTGAAGTGATGCGGGCAGCCGCATCGCAGACGCCGGTCGAAGTCCGCGTGATGAAGACGAAATATCCGCAGGGCGGCGAGAAGCAGTTGATCACCGCCGCGCTGGGCCGGGTGGTGCCCACCGGCGGTCTGCCGCTGGATGTCGGCGTGGTGGTGGTCAACGTGGGCACGGCCGCTGCGCTTGCCCGGGCGACGCTTCGCGGCAAGCCGCTGACGCATCGGATTGTCACGGTTTCCGGAGCGGGGGTGCGGCAGCCGAAGAACCTGCTGGTGCCCATCGGAACGCCTTATGGCACGCTGATCGAGGCTTGCGGCGGCATGACCGACGACGCAGCCCGGGTGGTCGCCGGCGGACCGATGATGGGCTTCACGCTTGGCACGCTCGACGTGCCGGTCACCAAGGGGACTAGCGGCATCACGGTGCTTTCGCGGTGGGAAACGCGCCGGGCGGCGGAAACCACGTGCGTGCGGTGCGGTCGGTGTGTCGACGTGTGCCCGATGCGGCTGGTTCCGACCAGGCTTGCTCTGGCCGCGCGGCACCGCAACGCCGACTTGGCCGCGCGGTACTCGATCAAGGCCTGCATCGAGTGCGGCTGTTGTGCCTATGTTTGCCCCGCCAATTTGCCGCTGGTGCAGTTGCTCCGCATGGGGAAAGTGATGGCGGTGTGAAGAGAACACCCAAGGACCAATGACCAAGGTCTAAGGTGCGTCGCGGACGCATCCTACGCGGACTTCAGTCTATTAGCGTTTATCAGCGTTCATTAGCGGTTTCGTCTTTTTGCATTTCATGCTTTGAATTTGTTTCGTATTTCGGATTCGGATCCCCCGTTGCGTCTTCCACTCACCCAACCGTCCGCATGACCCAAACCGCGTCGACCAACGAAAACGCTCCGCCGGCCTGGCATGTCGCGCCGTCGCCGCATTTGTCGGATACGAAGCAAAGCACGCGGCGGATGATGATCGACGTGCTGATCGCGCTGGCGCCCGCGCTGGCGGTGTCGGTGCTGGTGTTCCATTGGTTCGCCGTGGTGCAGGTAGGCATCTGTGTGCTCGCCTGCGTGGCGACCGAAGCCGTCTGCAACCGCGTCCGCGAGCAGGCGTTTTCCATTGGCGACTATTCGGCCGCGGTCACCGGCGTGATCCTCGGCCTGTCGCTGCCGTGGGGGGCGCCCTGGTTTGTCGGCGTGCTTGGCTCGGTCATCGCCATCGCCCTGGGCAAGGTGGTCTTCGGTGGGTTGGGCTTCAATATCTTCAACCCCGCCATGGTCGGCCGCGCCTTCGTCATGCTCAGCTTCGCGAAGGAGCTGGGCGCGTCGGCCTACGTCGTGATGCACTCCAATCTTGAAGTGCTTACGCAGGCCACGCCGCTGACCATCGCCAAGCAGTTCGCCGCCGACCTGGCCGCCGGCAATGTGACGGCGTTCGGCCAGACCGCGCAGTTGGAAAGGGCCCAAGAGTTCTGGCCCCTGTTCATCGGGCAGGTCAACGGCTCGCCGGGCGAGACCAGTGCGCTGGCGCTGCTGGTCGGGGGGCTCTACCTCTGCTTCCGCCGGGCCGCCGCCTGGGAGATTCCCGCCGGCATGTTGGCCGCCGGCTTCGTCTGCGCGGGCTTGGCCCATTGGACCGATCTGACGCCGTTTACGGCCCTGCGCCACCTGATCAGCGGCTCGTTCCTGCTCGGTGCGTTCTTCATCGCTACCGACCCAGTGACCAGCCCCGTTCCGCGGATGGGCCGGTTCCTGTTCGGCGTTGGCGTGGGCGTGTTTACCGTATTGATCCGGCTCTTCAGCGGCTATCCCGAGGGCGTCATGTTCGCCGTGCTGCTGATGAACGCCGCCGTGCCGTTGTTGAACCGTTGGACCACGCCGACGCCGCTGGGCGGGGCAGTGCCGGCAAAATAGAACCAACAACTCCCTTCGGCCGCAAGCCTTTCCCATCATGTCCGACGCAACCGCAAAAACCGGCTATATCCGCCAGGCCTGGCTGGTGATCTTCCTCGCCTTGGCCTATGGCGGCGCTTTGGCCGGCGTCCAGACGACGCTCGGCCCGAGGATCGAGGAGAACAAGCGGCAGGAGACCTACAGTGTCATTCCCGCGCTGGTCGAAGGGGCCGACAAATCGCAAACCGTGGAGAAGACCATTACCGGCAAAGACGGCAAACCGCAGACGGTTTTCCTCGCCCGTGATAGCCAAGGCACGCCGCGAGGCTGGGTCGTGCCGGCCACCGGGCAAGGTTTCGCCGATCGGATCGACGTGTTGATCGGCCTGGACCTCGACGTCAGCACCATCACCGGGCTGTACGTGCTCGATCAGAAGGAGACGCCCGGGCTGGGCAACCTGATCCAGGATCCCGCTTTCCAGGATCGGTTTATCGGCAAGCGAACCAGCGAGCCGGTGCAAGTCGTCAAAGACGATCCGGCCGCCGGCAGCAACGCCGTCAAGGCGCTCACGGGAGCGACCATCTCCTCGGAGAGCGTCGCCACGATCGTCAATAGCGCACTGAAGAACCTTAAGGAACCGATCAGGGAACTCTAATGCCACTGGACGAACCCACCGCCTTGGAGCGTCTGATCAACGGCATCTTGCCGGAGAACCCGGTGTATCGGCAGTTGCTGGGCATGTGCCCGACGCTGGCGGTGACCGGCGCGATGATGCCGGCGATGACCATGGCCGCGGCGACCGCCTTCGTGCTGCTCTCGGCAAACATCATCGTCAGCCTCATTCGCGGATTGCTCAAACCGCACTTGCGGATCCTGGTCTTCACGCTGACGATCGCCACGTTCGTCACGATCGCCGACCGCGCGCTGGCCGCCTACATGTACCAGATGAGCAAGACGCTCGGCCCCTACGTGCCGCTGATTATCGTCAACTGCCTGATCATCTCCCGTTGCGAGATATGCGCGTCGAAGCAAAGTGTCGGCGTCGCCATCGCCGACGGCGTGGGCATGTCGCTCGGGTTCGCCTTGGCCCTGGGAAGCATCGCCTCGATCCGCGAGATCCTCGGCTCGGGCACCTGGTTCGGCCTGCACCTGTTTTCCTACGCATATACTGTGGCCGAGAACATTCTCGGCTGGGTTACAACAATCTTGGGTATGGGAACCCTTGGACTTCCGGACATTCATTGGCAGAACTGGGGTATTATGGTCCTGCCGCCGGGAGCGTTTTTGACGCTCGGCCTGCTGCTCGGGGCGGTCGAATGGTTCGGCCAGCGACGACGACGGGCGGGAGAGTGAGACCAATGACCAAGAAGATAGCTGATAGCTGACCCCCAACCATTAGAAGCTAACGCGATCCCATGGAAACCCTGATCGTCCTAATCCAGATCGGCGTGAGCGCGGCGCTGATCAATAACTTCGTGCTGTATTACTTCGTCGGCGTCTGCCCGTTCTTGGGCGTGTCGCGACGGGTCGATACGGCGTTCGGGATGGGCTGCGCGGTGACGTTCGTCATCTCGATCGCGGCGCTTCTGAGTTGGATCTTCACCTACTACATCCTCCGCCCCGGCGCGCCGTTGCCGACCCAGGTCTGGACCGCCCTCGGCGGCAGCCCGAGCGTGACGGTCGATCTGTCGGTGCTCAGCTATATCATGTACATCTTCGTGATTGCCGCGTCGGTGCAGTTCGTCGAGATGTACGTGCGGAAGTTCTTCCCGCCGCTGTACAAGTCGTTCGGCGTGTTCCTACCGTTGATCACGACCAATTGCGCGATCCTGTTCGCCTGCCTGATCATCATGAAGAACTTGCAAGACCCCAGCCAGCTCTGGGGCCTGCACCACGCCATGACGATGGCGATTGGCGGCGGCGTCGGGTTCACCCTGGCGATTACGCTGATGGCCGGCATCCGCGAGGAACTCGACATGTGCGACGTCCCGAAGCCGCTGGCCGGGCCCGGCATCGCGTTGATCACCGCGGGGATCCTCGCGATGGCCTTTATGGGCTTCGCCGGCGTCGAACGAGGGATTGAAAACGCGATCGCCATGTTGTTGAAGTAAGAGTTTTTGTACGGACAATCGTTTAACGGAAGCCGAAGGCGCTGGTGTCTTGAGGCTTGAAAGCGACGCGCGGCAGCGCCTTCGGCTTCCGTTAAACGAGGCCATGAAACGGCCCCCTTTGGTCGGTATTTGAAACAACAAAAACCACCAGCCATACCCCATCGCCATGCTGACTACCGTCACCATCACGTTGGCCGCGATTGTCCTGGCCGTTCTGGCGGTGGCCGCCGCCTGGATTCTCGGCTGGGCCAATCGGGCGTTCGCCGTCGAGGTCGACCCGAAGGTCGAGGCCATGATCGAGGTCCTGCCCGGGGCCAATTGCGGCGGCTGCGGCTATGTCGGCTGCGGCGAGTACGCCGAAGCCATCGCCCGGGGTGAGGCTGAGGTGAACCTTTGCGCCCCCGGCGGGGCCGGCTGCGCGTTGCGGCTGGCCGAGATCATGGGTGTCGAAGCCGGCGAAAGCCTGCCCTATCGGGCCGTGGTCCACTGCGCAGCCAAGGCCCACCAGCGATTCGGGCAAACACCCTACGATGGCGAGCCCTCCTGCACGGCCGCCAACCTTGTGGCCGGCGTGCAGGGTTGCACGTACGGATGCCTGGGCTTCGGCGACTGCGTTCGGGCGTGTCAGTACGACGCGATCCACGTCGTCGATGGGCTGGCTACGGTCGACTACGACAAGTGCATCGGCTGCAAGGCGTGTGCGCGGGCATGCCCTCGGAACATCATCACGATGGTCCCCTTCAAGGCCGAGCGGATGCTGGTGGTCGCTTGCTCGAACAAGGACGCCGGGCCGGACGTGAAGAGCGTCTGCGAGGTCGGCTGCATCGGCTGCACGGCCTGCACGCGGAAGTGTTCGCTGATGCGGATGGAAGGCAGCTTGCCGATGATCGACTACGACGCCTACCAGAGCGCCGAGGAGTTCGCCGCCGCCCGGGAGAAGTGCCCGCGCGAAAGCATGATCTACGTCGGCAAGCCCAGCCCCAAGGATCTCGCCGCGGTGGCCGCCGAGGAGATGCCCGAGCGGGTCGAGGTCGACTTCAAGACCACCGTCGACGACACCGAGTGGCGGGGATAGGCGGATTCACTCCGACATATCCGCCGCCTTGCCCCTAGCCCCCCCGATCGGTTGGCTTGACAGGCGTTCGCAAATATGCGAATATAGCAATGGGAGCAAGGAATGCCCCCGGTCCAACTGGTGTTCTATCGCGAGGAAGACGGCTCGATTCCGGTTCTCGACTGGCTTGACGGCTTGTCGGACAAGGGCCAAGCCAAATGCACGACCAAGATGGAGCGGCTGGCCGAAATGGGCCACGAACTTCGTCGCCCGGAAGCCGACTCCCTGCGGGACGCGATTTATGAACTGCGGATTGGGTTGCAGGGGAGAAACTATCGGATTCTCTACTTCTTCCACGGGCGAACCGTCGCGGTTTTGTCTCATGGCATCGTCAAGGAGCGTCGTGTACCCCCGAAGGACATCGAATTGGCGATACAGCGGAGGTGTCGCTTTGTAGAGAAGCCGGATGTCCATACCCATCGCGAGGCTTAACCATGGCGAAGAAGAGAGCCCGGAAACCGATAACGGACGCCGTCGCCATTCTCCACCGCCGCTATTTCGAAGGCAAGCCTGAGAAGCAGGCTTTGCTCGAAGAGGAAAGGGCAAACGCTTCGGTTGCGCGGCAGGTCTACGACCTTCGTACCGAGGCCGGCCTTTCCCAGCGAGAACTCGCCAAACGCGTCGGCACCACGGCATCGGTGATCTGCCGTCTCGAAGACGCCGACTACGAAGGCCACAGTCTTGCCATGCTGCGGCGCATTGCCGCCGCGCTCGGGCGGCAAGTTCAGGTATCCTTCCCGCCGTTGCCACCGAAAGAATCCACCCTCTAACTCACTGGCCCAGCGTCGACTTCCGCCGCAGAATATGGTGGTAGTGCTGGGCGAAACGATGGGCCTCGTCGCGGACGTACTGCAGCAGCCGCAATGCGTACGATCGCCGGTTCAGCCGGAGCGGCTCGTCCTTCCCCGGCACGAAGATCAGCTCTTCCTGCTTCGCCAATGAAATGACCGTCGGCGGCTCGATCTGCAAAATCGAGAAGGCCGCCATCGCGGCGCCGAGCTGCCCTTTGCCGCCGTCGATCAACAAGATGTCCGGCAGTGCCTCGGCCTGGTCGTCCAGACGCTGGAACCGTCGGGCAACCGCCTCGCGGATGCTGGCCACGTCGTCCACACCCTCGACCGAGCGGATTTGCAGCCGCCGGTAGCCCGGCTTGAACGGCAACCCGTCGAGAAACCGCACCACGCTGGCCACCGTGTCGGTGCCGGAGGTGTGAGCGATGTCGACCCCGTCGACGATCCGTGGCTGGTGGTCGAGCTTCAGGACCTTCTGCAGCCCGGCCAGGCCGCGTTTCGGGTCGATGGGAAACACTTCGGGCTGGACGTGCGTTTCGAGGTTGCCGCGCTGGTCGAGCGATTCGAGCATGCGGATCTCATCCCGCAGCCGGGCCGCCTCCTCGAACCGAAGCGACTTGGCCGCCGCTTCCATCTCAGCCTTCATGTCGGCCAATAGCGACTTCTGCCCACCGTCGAGGAACCGCATCAGCCGGCGGATGTCCTTGCGGTAGTCGTCCCGCGAAATCCGCAGGTTGCACGGCGCCGTGCATTGCCGGATCGACGCCAACAGACACGGCCGAAACCACCGCCAGCGCGGGTCGTCCTCGTCGATGTCGAGGTTGCACGTGCGGAAACGGAAAATCTTCTGCAACACCTGAATCGCCCCACGCAGGCCGCGGGGATTGGTGAATGGCCCATAGAGCTTCGTCCCACGGTCCTTCGGCTCGCGTGTGAAACCAACCCGGGGAAACGGCTCCCGGGTGTGGATTTCGAGGTAGGGGAACGACTTGTCGTCGCGCAGATCGCGATTGAACCGCGGCTGGATGTCCTTGATCAGCCGGGCTTCCATCAGCATCGCGTCGATCTCGCTCTCGGCGTCGATGTAGTCGATGTCGCGAATCTCGCGGACCAACTGGGCCGTGCGGGGATCCTCGGCCGCCGCCTTGAGGAAGTAGCTGCCCGCCCGAGAGCGGAGGTTCTTCGCCTTGCCCACGTAGAGCACCCGGCCCGCATCGTCCTTCATCAGGTAGACGCCCGGCGAATGCGGGAAGGTGCGGACCTTTTCGGCCGGCCTTTGCGGTTCGGGAGTGGGGGCGGATTCGGTCATGGGAAAAGATCGACAGGCGGCAACATCGACACTACCCGAATTATACGCCCAAACGAAGCGACCGGCATCGCACGGGCGTCGGCCCTTCGAAATGGATTCCAGCAGTGCTTGCCCGCGAGTTGTGGCGTACATAAGATGTACATACACACGCGAATCGACGCGAGACCAAGCAATACGGACAATTACTATGAGAGCGAATTACGACTTCTCCAAATCGAAACCCAATCCCTACGCCAGTCAGCTCAAGAAGCCGGTGACGATCCGGCTGGGCGTCGACGTGATCGATTACTTCAAGCAGATGTCCGAAGAAACGCGCATCCCCTACCAAACGCTGATCAATCTCTACCTGCGGGATTGCGCCCAGCACCAGCGAAAGCTGGATTTGAATTGGGCTTCTTGAACGGCACGGGGGAGCGGTTGACGGCCCGGGCGTAAGCTAGGCTTCAGCAGAGGCCGAACCGCCTGAACCCGGCACGCACAGCGTCCCCACCCGGCACCATGAGCCACTGCGACCCTCCGCCACCCCCGGCTGCCACCTCCTACGCCCGGCTCGCGCCGCGGCAAGCCCGGGCAACGCTAGCCCTGGCGGCGCTGGTTGCGGGGCTGCTGGTGGCGGTGAGCGTAGCGTCGGACGCCGACCGCCGCTCTAGGACACCCCCGGGCCAGGGCGACGTGGCGCTCTATCGGGCCGAGATCGAGCAAATCCACGCGGGCGAGGTCTATTATGACGCAGCCGCCGCCGAACTGACCGCCCGCGGCTACCCTACCCGAAGCGTGTTCAACTGGCGGACGCCGCTGCCGATGGGGTTGATCGGCCGGATGCCGGCGATCGTGCTGGGGCAGGCGTTGCTGGGACTGCTGGCGTTGGGCCTGCTGCTGGCCGGCTTCGAGGCGACGGCGCGGGACAACCCCGGCCGGATCGGCCGCCCGCTAGGCACCGCGCTGCTACTGACCGGCCCGTTGATGTTCTGCGTGCTGGCCGATCTGTTCGCCATGCCGGTGCTTTGGGCCGGCGTGTTGATTGGCCTTTCGGTGGCGGCGTTCGGGCTGGAGCGGCCGTATTGGGGCGTGGCCTTGGGTGTGGCGGCCGTCTTCTTTCGGGAGCTGGCCCTGCCCTACGCAGTCGCGTCGGCCGGCATGGCGGCCTTTGCGGGTCGGCGTCGCGAACTGCTGCTTTGGACCCTGGGGCTGACGGCCTGGGCCGTGTTCTTCGCCTGGCACATCGCGGAAGTGATGCCGCGGATCGCCCCCGATGCCCGGGCGCATGCCCAAAGCTGGCTGCAGCTGGGCGGGGCCGAGTTCGTGCTGGCCACGGCGCGGATGAACGCCTACTTGCTCTTGTTGCCCGGCTGGGCGACGGCCCTCTACCTGACGGCCGCGCTGCTGGGTCTGGCCGGATGGTCGACGCCATGGGGGATGCGATGCGGGCTGACGGTCTGCTTGTTCGTCGGCCTGTTCGCATTTGTCGGCCAGGAGTTCAATCAGTACTGGGGTTGCCTCTTCGGTCCGCTGCTGTGCTTCGGCGTTGCGCGCTTTCCCGCCTCGCTTTGCGAGCTTTGGCACGCCGCCGCGTTCTCCATGGGCCCCAGCCGCGCCGTCGCCGGGTGAACGGTTGCGGGTCCGTGGATGCGTCGCAATGGCGCAAAGCGAGGGCCGAACCGTTCTCGTTGGTCGCAGGGCGAGGCAGGGGCGATCGCGGAACGCGTTCGGCGCTAAAGCGGGCGAAGCGCCATAAGCGTATTCTTTCAAAAGAGTTGTAGCGTTCCCTCGGCCGATGCAAATCCCTAGGAAGGAAATCTCCTCGGTGCCCCCGCAGGAAAGGTTGCCGCAAAACAAGGGGTACTTTCACGGCTCAACCCCGGGGAAGTCGGATATAATAGCTTGGTAACCATTCAGCCATGTGAAGATCGGTCACTGCCGCGCAGACGGGAAGGACGCGAAACGTTCCCCTTTGGGGGCACGCTTCAAATGGCTGAACTGTTACATGGTTTATCGCCCACACCCTCCGCCATCCTTAGGAGACAACCATGACTCTGTTCGACCCGATCAAACCTGCGAAGCGCCCCCGGATCGGACTCAATGCGATCGGTTTGGCCCAATACTGGAACCAGTTCGACGGCCTGTTGGATCGGCTCGGCGGCTACACGCAATTCATTGCCCGGCGTCTGGGGCAATGGGCCGACAAACTTCCCATTGATCAGGGCGCGTTCTGACAGAAAAATACGGTACGGAATTGGGCCGGGCATCTCGTGCCGGCACCGTTCACAACAAGGCATGCCCGAACGGGGAGCGAGAAGCTCCTACTGAGCCCTGTCTGATGGGCGGGCCAGCGGCTCGGTGGGCGCTTCGCCCGGCCGGACTTCGGGCTACTATCCGCCGATTTTGCGAAAGGGCGTAGCGCCGCGGCCTAAACGCAAGATTCGGCACGCACTTCTTCGCAGATGCACCACGGCCTTCCTCGCGCGATAGCCCATACCTCCCGCCTTGCCTATTTCTCCACGATTTGCGAACAAGTTGCCGAATTCCCCTTGTTCGAGCTGGCCAATTTCGGTATCTCTACCCGGCCGAAGTCGAATCTTGTCAACTTGTTACCGATATCCGCGGGGAAAAGGGCCGGGATGCTTGGATCGCCCATACGGCGGCACGACCGCCAACCAATACGAGCTTCCGCTGGGGGCCAAGTCGCCAACTCTGCGACAAAGTTGGCGATCCTTGGTCTTCAAAGTGGGGAGGCCGGTTTGCTTCGCAACATTACGGCGGCGGCCATCTTGCTGGGATTGCTCGCGCTGGGGGGCGACTCGGCGTTTGCCCAGATTCCTGCCCAGCAGCCGGACGGAGATCAGGTCGTCGAGGTGCGGATTACCGGCAATCAGTCGGTCGCCAAGGAGAAGATCCTCCGCCAACTCCGGACGCGTCCGGGCAGGCCGCTGAGCATCGAGACGCTTGAGGAAGACGTCCGTCGGCTGAACGCCACCCGCATGTTCGTCGATGTGAAGCCCTACCAGCAGCGCGTGCCGGGCGGCTATCGCGTGATTTTCGAGGTTGTCGAGCGGCCGACGCTCGAACAGGTCCAGTTTGTCGGCAATCGGAAGGTCTCGACAAAGGTCCTGCGGAAGGAACTGGACTTCAAAAGCGGCGACGCGCTCGACCCGTTCGCCATCGAGGAGGGCCGCCGCAAGCTCGAAGAGTTCTACCGCGGGCGCGGCTTCAGCAAAGCCCGCGTGTCGATCGCCGAAGGCAAAACCCTCAACGATCGCCGCGTGATCTACGAGATCAACGAGGGGATCAAGCAGAAGATCTTTTGGACCCAGTTCGTCGGCAATACGATCGCCAGCGACGCGCGGCTGCGGACCCAAATCCAGTCGAAGCCGCCGATGCTGTATCTGTTCAGCGGCGAGGTCGACCGGGATAAGATCGACCAGGACGTCGACCGCCTGACGGCCTATTACCGCAGCCTCGGCTTCTTCCGCGCCCGGGTGGGCCGCGAACTGGAGTTCAACGACGCCCGAACCTGGGCAACGCTCACGTTCGTCATTGACGAAGGCCCCCGCTACCGGGTCCGCGACGTCTCGGTGCTGGGCAACAAACGGTTCCCCACCGAAGAGCTTCGCGCGGCGTTGGAACTCCAGCGCGGCGAGTTCTTCAACCAGCCCGAGATGAACCACGACGTCGCCACGATCCAGGAGAAGTACGGCAGTATCGGCTACGTCTTTGCCGACGTGAAGGTCGAGCCTCGCTTTCTCGAAGAGCCGGGCCAACTCGACCTGGTCTACCAGGTCACCGAGGGAGCGCGCTACCGGGTCGGCAAGATCGAGGTCGCCATTACCGGCGAGGCACCCCATACGAAGATCACCACGATCCTCAACCGCGTCTCGCTGCGCCCCGGCGATATCGTCGACATCCGCAAGCTGCGCGCCAGCGAGCGGCGGTTGAAGTCGTCGGGCCTGTTCCTGGTCGATCCGATGACCGGCGCCGCGCCGAAGATCAGCTTCAGCCCGCCGGAGTTGGAGGAGCTGGAGGAGATCGAATCGCGGATGGCCCGACCGCCGGCCGCGGCGAACGGCTTCCGCGGCCAGAGCCCCGACGCGGAGGTCGACGGCCGATGGCAATACATCGAGTCGGGCACGACGCCGGACGGCGACCGCCGACTCGACCTGCGGCTGCCGGCTCGTTGGGTCCAACCGCCGGAGCCTGCGACGCCTGCGCCGCGGCAGGCCAGCCCTCCGCGAACGATCATTCGCGGGCAATACTCGGCCGAGGGCGGTTGGTCGACGCCGACGCTCGAGCCGCGCTACATGACCTGGGGCGCCACCTCGTCGCAGGCCGCGGCCGACGATCCCCGGGCGTATCCCGAGCCGGTGAACCAGGCCCCGTCGTATGCCTCGCCCCAGACGCATCCGGCGCCGAACAATGGCACGGCACCGAACGACTACGCCCGGCAGCCGGCGCCCTCGCAACCCGCCCCTTCGCGTTGGCAGCCGCGGGTCGCGGCGTCTTCGCCGTCGTCCAGGCCAACAGCGTCTGAATCATTGGGTACAACGCGTCCGCCGGCCTCGGCGCCGATGGTTCCGGTGCGGCCAAATCCGGCGTATGCCAACCCGGCGGTTCCGCGTGGGGCCTATGTTCCGCGGCGTCAGACTCCGGTTGACGAAGCGCTCAACGGCGGGATCTTCAGCGAAGATTCGCCCTTCCGCGGCGGCGCGCCCGGCGAACCGACCCGACTGTTGCCGCTGGAGATTACCGCCCCGGAAACGCAAACCGGCCGGCTGATGTTCGGCGTGGGCATCAACTCCGACGCGGGGTTGATCGGCTCGATCGTCGTCGATGAGCAGAACTTCGACTGGACCCGATGGCCCCGCGGTTGGCAAGACGTCCGCAACCAGACGGCCTTTCGCGGCGCCGGACAGCGGTTCCGCTTGGAGGCCATTCCGGGCACGGAAGTGCAACGCTACATGATCAACTTCCAGGAGCCCTATTTCCGCAATACGGATGTGAGCCTCGGGCTAAGCGGCTTCTATTACGACCGACGCTATACCGAGTGGGACGAGCAGCGGCTGGGCGGGCGGATCACGCTCGGCTACCAGTTCCGGCCCGACCTGACCGGCAGCATCTCCTACCGCGGCGAAAGCGTCGACGTCCACGATCCGATCAGCCCGACGCCGGCCGAGCTGACCGAAGTGCTCGGCAAGAATCAGATCCACGGGTTCCGCGTGCAGTTGAGCCACGACACCCGGGATAGCGCCTTCCTGGCCACCGAGGGGCATCTGATCGAGTTGTCGCTGGAGCAGGTGGTCGGCACGTTCACCTATCCGCGGGCGGAGGTCGACCTGCGCCGCTACTTCCTCCTGCGCGAGCGGCCCGACGGCTCCGGGCGGCATGTGCTGAGCCTCTCCGGCCGCGCGGCCTATACCGGCAGCGACACGCCCATCTACGACCATTACTACGCGGGCGGGTTCTCCAGCCTCCGCGGTTTCGATTTCCGCGGGGCCTCGCCGATCGATCCGGGCACGGGCGTCCGCGTCGGCGGCGAGTTCATGGCGCTGGCGTCGATCCAGTACCTCTTTCCGATCACGGCCGACGACATGCTCCGCGGCGTGGTCTTCTGCGACACGGGCACGGTGCAGCCGACGATCGACGACTGGCAAGACAAGTACCGCATTTCGCCCGGCTTCGGTTTCCGCGTGACGGTTCCCGCCATGGGGCCCGCGCCATTGGCGTTCGACTTCGCCTTCCCCATGACCGCCGAGCCCGGCGACGACGAGCGAGTCTTCAGCTTCTTCGTTGGGTTCAACCACTGATCGCGGCGGTTGGAAGCTTAGCCGCCGAGTCGGTCGGCGTAGCTTGGCTCTCCCGAGCCGAGTGGTCTTGCGGTCTCTATTCCCGCGGAAGCCCAAGCGATTGCAGCGAGCCAATTCGGGACTACGATGCAGCCGTACCAGCGGCAAAGTGATCGACGGACCGTTGACCGCCCTCCCGAAGACACGGCTGAACAAGCCGGTAGCGGCCCGCGACGTCATGCTCTTGAATGGGAGAAATCTCCGGATACAATAAATAGATGCCCGAGCTGTCAAGATTTCTCGGAATCGCTATCGGCATCTTTCCGCGCGACCATCCGCCGCCGCATTTTCACGCGGTATACGGTGAATATTAGATCACGGTGGATATTCGTAGCGGGGTCGTTCGGGGCGATTTCCCGAAACGGGCGCTCCGGCATGTGCTGGAGTGGCTCGATTTGCATGAGAACGAACTGCTCGAAGCCTGGGAACTTGTCCAGGCAGGGCATTCTCCGAACAAGATCGCGCCGTTGGAGTCGGCCCATGATCCCCAAGATCGTAACCGCGGAATACGTCCACGACTACACCATCCACCTTCGCTTCTCGGATGGAACGGCGGGCGATGTCGACTTGAGCGGGGAGCTTTACGGGGAGATGTTCGAGCCGCTGAAAGACGGCGACGTCTTCCGGCAGTTCCGCATCCACCCCGAGTTCCACACGCTTTGCTGGCCCAACGGAGCCGACATGGCCCCGGAGTTCCTGTATGCCAAGGCGAAGGTTCCGGCGTAGGGGCGGAGCGGTCGACGCACGTGTCACGCGGCGATACCTGGCAGCGACGCTGAAAGCCTCCGCCTGCGCGGCAGTAACTGTCGGGCGTGTTACCGACTGCGCCATTGCATGGCGTCGCCGTGGTAGCCTTCGTGCCAGGAGAACGTGCGGCGGCCTTGGGCGCCGAAGTGGCCCCAGGGATAGGCGGTCGCACTGGCGCTGGGGACGGCGGCGGGCTGGTATTCGGGCGGTCCGCCGGGATAGAGCGGCGCCGGCGGGACGACGACATAGGGCGCCGGCGTCGTCTCTTGGGTGGGATGCAGCAGGCGATGCCCACGGAACCATCGGCCCCAGCCCGCGGCCGAGGCGGTGCTTGGCATGGCGACGGCCAGAAGCAGACCGGCAACCATGCACCGCGAATAAGAAGACTTCATGGCGACTCCTTTCGCCGTGTGTGCGCTCACTCGTACTCGATCAGGCTGATCTTTTTGTACTCCTCGATCCGCTTCGCGCCGCCGAGGGCGGCCAGCTCGATCAGGAATGCGCAGCCGATCACATGGCCGCCGGCCTGCTCGATCATGCGGCAACAGGCTTCGACCGTGCCGCCGGTGGCCAGCAGGTCGTCGACGACCAAGACGTTGGCGCCGGGACGGATCGCGTCGCTATGGACCTCGAGGCTGTCGGTGCCGTACTCCAACTCGTAGGTCAACGAGAGGGTTTCGTAGGGCAGCTTGCCCGGCTTGCGGACCGGCACCAGCGACGCGTTGAGTTCCAAGGCCAGCGGCGCCGCGAAGATGAATCCCCGCGCTTCGGCCGCGGCAATGGCGTCGATGGACAAGTCGCGAAACGGCGCGGCCATCTGTTCGACCGCCTGGCGAAACGCGGCGGGAACGGCCAAAAGCGGCGTGATATCGCGGAACAGGATGCCCGGCTTGGGAAAGTCGGGAATACTGCGGATGTAGTCGGTCAGTTTCAATTCGGCAGTAGCAGACATCGCATTTCTCCGAGATTTGGCAAAGCGTCAAGACGCAATCGTCAACCACCAGTGAATATAACGTCCGACTGCCGTCTGGTGAAGAGGCCAACCGACGCGGCACGCCGATTTCGCAGGCCGTCACATGAAGAAACACGCTTCAGCGGTAGCGGCGGCGTGGATGAGGGGGCGATGGTCTTCTGCCACGCGCCCGGCGGTGACGAGGGGGGCGAAGTCCGGGCGAGCTCATTTCCCCGGGCGAAGGGGAAAATTATCCGTCGCGGGGGTCTAGCCGCGACGGGTTAAGCGAATCGGCGAATCGCATGAATCCTTATCCGAGGTCCGCGACCTCAGACAAGTTCCTTCTTGGCGCCGATCAACGTTCGCAATCGCTCGGCGAGCAAGGCGGCGTCGAAAGGCTTCTTGAACGTCTCGTTGATGCTCGACCGGTCGAAGCTGATCGAGCTGCCGTCGTCCGGCAGAAGGGCGATCAGGATCGTCTCGGCGAACTCGCCGTTGCGGCGCAGATTCTGACAAATCTGCAGCGCCTCGGTCCGTCCGATCGAGAAGTCGACAATAATACAATCGGGATGGAAACTCTCCGATTGGATACCCGCATCAAAACCACTTGCGGCGACCGCCAGCTTGAACGAGCGTTCGGCAGGCAATTCGCGCTTGAGGTTCTCGATGAGCACCTGATCCTGGGCGACGACCAGCACTTTGGCCATGGCCTCGTCCTCCAGGTCGCCCAGCGGCATGCCGTGCTCCTTGAGGAACCGAATCAGATACTCGCGAGGGATGCGGCGGTCTTGCGACCCAGGGATACGATATCCCTTCAGCCGGCCCGAATCGAACCATTTGCTAACGGTGCGGGGGGCCACTTTGCAGATCTTGGCGACCTGACCAGTTGTGAAAACCTTCATCGCAGGCTCTCCGATTATTGCTTCACATTGGTTTACGTACGGCCCGGCAGACAATGCTTGCCGGCGCCTTGTTTGCCCCTCGCCTGTGTGTACCCTCCATGTCGTCGCTCCTTCGCGTCGGCCGGCTTCCCGCAGGAAGCCGCCATTGGGCACAGGCGGCTGGGTCGGGGCTTTCCGTCATTCGCTCCTGGTGGCTGTGGCTCAGCTCCCTCTGATCCGCGCCGTACTAAATACATCGGCGACTCGGGCATTCGGAAGCCAGGGAAAATCCGTAAAATAGAGAAGGCGCGTTCCAGCCGACCCATTACGTATCCCTCCCACTGTCCACACAACCACGGCGACATGACGAACCACTCAATCGTCGGGGAGACACAGACGGACCGCCGCGCTTCCAAATAGAAAGCGAGCCGATCCGAGAAGGCATGATCTTCAGGTAGGTTCCCCCCTACGCCTGTCTTGCGGGCGGGTCGCCGGTTTTGGGCGTCGCCGCAAAAACAAGCCTTCTGAAGATTAACTTCGCCCGGCTTGGGGGTATGACTTTAGAGAGTTTCTCCGCTTGTAGCGACAAGACCGGTTCTGCGGCTCGTATCGGAAGCACCGGCGACTGCCCGGAAGCCATGAAATCCGCTTTACCCTTCCCTATCTCCCTATAATTCTGTGGGGTAAAATCGCGGAGCAGTTTCCCGGGCGCCCGTGCCTCGGCTCCGATCCTGCGGCGTGGTCAGGCACTCGTCCCGGTTTCCGTTCCTAGAACGAAGGGAGACCAAGCCATGCCAGCCCAAAAACTCAAGCATTTCCTGGACGAACACGAGATCCGCTACGTGTCGATCCAGCATTCGGCGGCCTACACGGCCCAGGAGACCGCCGCT
>Ga0180434_10002763_pt1 | contig 22897 bp, 20 predicted proteins | sample SS_ome_7_FD_132453 | JGI IMG/M metagenome (GOLD analysis project Ga0180434, IMG submission 132453) | Hypersaline lake sediment archaeal communities from the Salton Sea, California, USA - SS_1_D_2 metaG | ecosystem: Environmental > Aquatic > Non-marine Saline and Alkaline > Hypersaline >...
CACAGATCATTATGGATTTTCAGCCCGTGGGCCGCCAGGATCCGGCCACCTGCATCAGCCCCGGTGCCGCACATGCGCACAGCAATCGGCACGTTGCAGTCATTTTTCCGAAGATACGCATCAATGCCCGCCGCCACCTCATCCATGCGGGTCATGCCGCCGATGAGGCTGATGATAAGCGCTGTTACGCTCGGGTTGGCGAGCACAATTTCCATGGCCTGCTCGGCACCTTCCGCCGCCGCCCTGCCGCCCATTTCACAAAAATTGGCTGGCCTGCCCCCCATATCACTGACCAGGTCAAGGGTCAGCATTCCGGTTCCGGCGCCATCGGCGATAATGCCGATATCGCCGTCCATCAGGACATAGGACATCTGATACCGGCGCGCCAGTCGTTCCGCCCGGCTTTCATTCTTGATCACAAGGCCCTTCTGTCCTGTTTCGACATCCGACCGCAGGTCTGCATGACGAAACGCCGCATTGTCATCAAGGATGATCTTGGCATCCACGGCCACCACCCGGCCATCGTCGGTAAGGGCCAGCGGATTGATTTCCACTAATGTGGCGTCCTCATAGCGCAGGATGTGCCACATCCCCTGAACCACGGCCGCAAACTCCCGGCTGTATTCCAGGTCTAACCCGGCGGCCATATGGCGGATCTCGAAGTCCATGATCCCCATCAGGGGATCAATGGGCCGGCGGATCAACTGATGCGGTATATCCCGGACCAGCGGTTCGATATCCATGCCGCCCTGCGGGCTGATCATAAACATGGGACGATTGCCGTTTTTATCGTTGAAGCAGGCGATGTAGATTTCCCGCTGAATTGAAAGCGCCGCTTCGGCCGTCAGGGTGCGGATGGTGTAGCCTTTCACCTCCCGGCCAAGCAGGTCGGCGGCGACAGCCACCGCCTCCTTCCTGTTTGCGGCCATCTGCACCACGCCGGCTTTACCACGGCCGCCGACCGGAATCTGGGCCTTTAAGAACGCCGGAAAATCCATCTCTTCGAGATCTGCAAGACATTCAATCCGCCGACCCTGCGGAACCCGGATGCCGTTGACGGCCAGTAATTTTTTGGCTTGGAATTCCAGTAGATTCATATAGTGTCAGCGTCCCTTCACACTGGCATCAGGTCCATTGCCGTGCCCATTGCATGCCGCTTTCGACCGCACGGAGGTTGACGTCCCTGAACGCGGCCGGCACGGTATCCGCGATGACCGCTTTCAGGTCCTCGGCGCTGAAAAGGGTCTTTTTTTGCTGCAGAAAGCCCAACATGACCATATTGGCAGCCAGCTTGGCCCCGTTTTCAGTGGCAATGCGCGTCGACGGCACTTCAAAAACCGCTTGTTTTACCCCAGCCGGCCGATCCACAAATTCAGGATCGATGATCAGCATGCCCTCTTCCTTGAGGGAAGCGAAAAACTTATCCAACGCCGACTGGCTCATGGCGACCAGCACATCCATGCTATCCGCCAGGGGGGAATCGATGGGATGTGCCGACACGATGACTTCCGCCTGACACTCGCCGCCCCTGGCTTCAGAGCCGTAGGACTGCATCTGTACGGCATTCAGGCCGGCCTTGGTAACCGCTGTCGTACCGAAAATGACCGCCGACAGCACAATGCCCTGGCCGCCGAATCCGCAAAATCGAATACTGATATCTTGCAGGGTCCTGTTGCTCCCCCTTGCTTCAAACAACGGAGCTGCCAATGAATACGGGCCTTTTTTCATTAACGAAATTCCCCAGAACAAATGTCGATTCCAGTTGATGCGGCGGCAGTTTCCGGGCTCTTTTTTGTGTGATCGAATGCGATTGAATCCAATCCAGGCCATCCACCGGATTTCCTGTGGAAAGGGCGGTGCGGCCGAAATGGGTCGGACATTGGGTAATGATTTCTACCAGTGAAAACCCCTTGTGGTTCAGAGCGTCTTTCAGCGCATTTTTTGCACGTTTGGGCCGGGCGGTGGTCCAGCGCGCCACGTATGTCGCCCCCGCCGCCTGTGCCAGCCGGCAAACATCAAAAGGCGCCTCGATATTTCCGTAAGGAGTTGTGGCCGATTTCATGGTTTTAGGTGTTGTCGGCGCCGCCTGCCCGCCGGTCATGCCGAAGGTCAGGTTGTTGACCACGATCATGACCACGTTCAGATTGCGCCGGCAGGCATGGATCAGATGGTTTCCCCCGATCGCACAGGCATCGCCGTCACCGGCGAAGACAACCACCGTCAGTTCCGGTTTGTACAGCTTGATACCGGTGGCCCAGGCCAATGTACGTCCGTGAACCCCGTGCAGGGCTTCGACATTCAAGTAAACGGGTATGCGCGCCGCACACCCCACACCACCGATGGCCACCAGCTGGTCAAAATCGAGCCCGCATTCATCGGCGGCCTGCAGAAAAAAGTTCATCACCTGCGCGGCACCGCAGCCGGGGCAGAAAAAATGCGGTAGAGCGTCTTTTCTAAGATATTTCCACAAGGGGTGCGTCTTCACTTTTTCGCCTCCGCAACCGCCCGAAAGATTTCCGCTGTGGTGTGGATTTCCCCTCTGTTTTTGGTGACCGGATAAACGGCGCAATTGCCGGTGCAGACGCGCCGGATCTCGTTGACATATTTGCCGGTATTCATCTCAACGGCGAGGATGCAATCCACCTGACGGGAAAGGTCCGCCAGCTGTTTTTCAGGTACCGGCCAGACGGTGTCGAGTTTGAGAACACCGGCTTTAATCCCCTTTTCTCTGGCCATGCGCACCGCCTGCCGGGCCGGACGGGCTTCGCTGCCGTAGGCCACCAGGGCGATATCGGCGTCGTCCAGGTAAAAATCGGCGGTGCGCACAATGGCATCGTAATGCGCTGTAATTTTATGGGTGATGCGCCGATACAGACTTTCAAAAACATCCGGACTCCAAGCAATTGCGCCGTTCTCATCATGCGGGTTCAGTGAATGCAGGATGCGATACCCCTCTCCAAACGCCGGCAGCGGCGGCGCCGTATCCTCCGCCGCCTTAAAGGGCACAAACACCGACGGCGGATCAGCCGGCTTTTTCCGTGTAACGGTTTCAATCCGATCCGGCGGCGGAATAACCAGTTTCTCGCGCATCAACGCGATAGTGGTTTCGGACATGACCATGACGGGCGTGCGATATTTTTCCGCCAGATTGAAGGCCCGAATCGTGTAATCGAACAGCTCCTGCACGGATGACGGCGCCAGAACGATGTGCGCATGATCCCCACTGGCGCCCCAGCGGAACTGCATCACATCGGATTGGGTGGCATAGTTTTCCCCTCTGCAGCGCATCACATTGACGATCACCATGGGAATTTCCGCCGCCACAGCATAGCCGATCCCTTCCTGCATATAGTTGAAGCCCGCGCTGGCCGTGGCTGTCATGGCCTTGGCGCCGCAAAGTGACGCACCGCTTAACGCAAAGATCGAGCACAGTTCATCTTCACCCTGAAAAAAAACACCGCCTTCCCGGGGCATGCGTTGCGCCATGTGCTGCGAGATTTCGTTGGCCGGTGTAATGGGATATCCGGCAAAAAAGTCACACCCGGCGGCCAGGGCGCCTTCAACAACGGCATGATTGCCCAGCATAAAATGAATACCGGTTTGATGATTTCCACGACGCGGAGTCATTCTTTACCTCATCTCGACGATATTCCGTCTCCTTTAAGGCACAAACTCATGACGAGGCCCTGTCCTTTGCCAGGCTTTCAAAAAATGCTTCCATGCGCTCCATGGCCGCCGTTATGTCCCCGGCGTCGGCAGCATTAAAACTTTTATACGTGACCATAATAATCCCGGTGCACGACCACCGAGTAGGCGTAGTCGAGCAGGGTCCCCCATGAAAATACAGGGATCTCGATTCGATGCTGCAGTGCCCGCGCAAAAGGCTGCATGCCTGTGCATTCCAGCACCATGGCTCCCATGTTCCTCGTGCGTTCAAAAAAATCACCCGCTGCCTTGACGAATTCCCGCTCTGTTTTGGCATAACGGGCCGACGGGGGGTCTGTTTTTTTTCCCGGCGTCCAGAGATGCTCGAATTCTTCACAGGCGCTTTCGATTTCGCGGCAGGCATAGGTCACATAGTTGCTGCCGGGCGCGATGCCCACACTTTCCAGATGCCGCTCCGTCAGCGTGTTCAGTTCGGCATGGCTGATGATGCCCACGACCTTGTCCGGTCCGATGACCTGCTGGGCCCAGGGCACCTGAAGCAGGGCGGACAGAAACACCGGGATATCCACATGCGCTGCAATCTCTTTTTGAAAATAGGAGAAGTAGCCGCACTCAGCTGTAATGGCCCGGCAGCCCATTTTTTCAAGTTTCTTGGCCGCCTTTTGAATCGGAGCGAGGCAGGGGCGCTTGTCATCGGCGTAGATGAGCCGCGGCATGTCCACGTTTTCGATCACCTCAAACTGAATGGGAAACGGAAAGGCACTGGCATTTCTCACGTCTCCCGGAAAACCGGGGAATTCTTCATCCAGCAGCATCACGCCCAGACCCATACCATAGCAGGCTTTGCCCTTTCTGGCCGTGATCAAATCGATGTCGTAATCTCTTGATTGGTAGATCATGGTTATAAATCCTCCAACAATTGTCCGTATCCACGGATCGGCGACCGGACGCCGGCCATCCGCAACAGGGCCCACAGGGTGACCTGATTGCTGGTCAACACCGGCTTTTTTAGATCCTGCTCCAGGGCATGGATTGCTTCAGCGGCTCTGAAATCCGTGCAGCTGATGAAAACCGCATCCGCTTCGGGACGGTCCACCGCCCTGGCCATACGAAAAATCCGGCCCGGATCAACCGCAGCAATGGCCTCGGCTTCCGGCAACCCAAGCCCTTCCATGGCCAGTACCTCGACACCGTTGCCTTTAAAAAACCGCTTCTCCTTTTCATTGAGCCAGGTTTCATAAGGGGTGGCCAGACTGATGCGACGGATTCCCAGCTTTTTGAACGCCTGGATGCAGGCCGTGGCCGTGGTCGTCGCCGGTCTGCCGGTTTGTTCGACAATGCGGGCAATGATTTCCTGATCGTAGTTTATCCCCTTCACCAGGCTGCCGGAGGTGCAGCCGAAAGCGTACACATCTACCAGGGCGTGTGACAGCTCAACACTGGCCCGCGGCACATGCTCTATCATTTTTTCAAGCTCCTCCGGGGTGTCTTCGGTGATCCACACCCTGGCGAAATGGGCGCTGACGCCTGCTGGTATCATACGATACATGTCAGGCTCCATGACGATGTTGGCGGAAGGCACCAAAATTCCCAGTCGTGCACGCCATCCAATCATGAGACACTCCTTCCCGGCCGTTGACGGATCAGCCCGCTTTCGCCTTCATGAGCGCAAGCGCCAGTTTAACCGCACCTTCGGCGGTTTTGGCATAGCCGTCAGCGCCGATCTGATCCGCCCAATTTTGGCTGATCGGGGCGCCGCCGACCATGAACGCAAATTGACCGCGAATGCCGACCTCGCTGAACAGATCGATGACTTCCTGCTGGGCCGGCATGGTCGTATTCAGCAGCGAAGAAAGACCGATGATGTCGGCCTTATGTTCCTGGGCGGCATTTAAAAACCGGCTCGCCGGTATGTCTTCTCCCAGGTTGACCACCTTGAAGCCGCGGGTCTTGAGCAGCAGCGCGACGATGTCCTTGCCGATTTTATGGATGTCCCCTTTTACGGTGCCCATGACAACCGTGCCTTGCGTCTTTTGATGGGCGCTCATTTGGGCAATGACCGGTTCCAGCTCGTCCATGGCGGCTTTGAACGCCTCGGCCGAACCGATCAGCTCCGGCAGAAAACACTCAAAATTTTCAAAGCGTTCGCCCACGGCCTGCATGCCCGGCTGCAATCCTTCTTCGATGGCCTTGAGCGGCGGGATGCCGTTGGCGAGGGCCGCCCGGGTGAGGTGCACGACTTCATCTCGATCCAGTTTAATAATGGCCTGCGCCATTTGCTCCAGCAATCGCTTGTCGTTCATGCGGCAATTTCCTCTATGGGTTTCGGGTATCAAGCTTCATGAATGTTGAATGATGCAACTTTACCAAAAATTGCTACGCAACGTCTTGTCGGTATGCGCTTTTAAACGTCGCCGAAGTTTGGCAATGGAATACCCATACCGACAATGGTTTGCCGCATTTTTTCATAGACTTGCAATGTTTCCGGCAGCGGCCGGCCGGTTTTCACATCATAGGCTTCCTGATAGCGTTTCCCGCCCGGCGCCTCTCCGAGCTTATGTTGAAAATGGTCAACCAGCCGGGTCACGATTGCATTGGCCTCCCTACGAGTCATCCCGGCCACCGCATGGGCTACTTCGGATGAGAACTGCGCTGTCAGAGGACCGGTTAGATCGGCGGTGGCGCCGCCGTAGGTCACCTGGGCCTCAAGATTGCTGCCGCTGACGACGATGGCGGTGACGGCGGCCGCCGCTTCCAGAAAACACATTTCTTCCATGGCCCCGGCGGCCAGAAAGGGACTGACCATGATCGGGCTGTGGCTGTTGCGGGTAATTGCCTGCACCCCGGCGCTTAAAGCCCACAGCACGGGCGGTGCTGTGGCGCACACGAACTTGAGGTGCAGCGGACAGTGGAGCTGGCAATCCCCCTGCAGCACAAGCAGGCCGTGCAGATGATAGGCGACGCTGGCTACTGCCACCCCTTCCGGACCGCCGCAGAATCCGCCCAGCAAAGGGGTGGTCTCCGCCAGGATTCGGCCGCCGACATCACGGACATAGGCGATTTCGTTAAAGCGCGGCGTTTCCACCTTCAGTTCGGCTGTCGAGCCGATCATCCACCCGTCGCTGGAACGTAGGTAGTGACTGCCGGCGATCTTGGCCACGTCCGACGATGCACAGGCAATGGCGTTCATAAGAGCCACTCCGGGCCGGCCGGCCCGGGCCGTGCCCTCACGAAACAGCCGCGCGGAACGGATGGCGGCCATCACCTCCAGCGGGCTGTTTGGCCGTACCGTGCGGCCGCCAACCTGGGTCAGGGACGGCATGGTGATGCTGTCCGTCAGCGCACACTCGCTGAAGGCTTGGATGAGGTTGACAAATATCTCATCGCTGGAAACCGGCGCGCCCACCGCGCCCAAGAAACAAAAAGGCGGCCGCTCGCTTTCCGGCCGGCGATTTTTTAGCCAGCGCCGGTCCCTGCCTTCACCAAATGCCACCTTGTCCTTTGCCGCGGCCAGCGTCCGCCGGATTTCCGCTTCGCTGAAGGCAACGATGCGCTCGGTTTCGACGCAATAAGTGCCCACCTCTTCGTAGAACTCAACACCGGCCTGAAAAATTCGATCAGCCAGATCGTCGTCATCGGGAATCAGCTGCTGTGGATTGTATGTAATCTGGTATTTTTCAATAACCTTTCGCAGCGCAGGCACGAAAATTTTCATCTCAAAATCCGCCTGGGCGGCATACTTTCCTTGAAAGGTGCGGTCGATCACTTCCAGAAAGGAAACACGGCTCATGGTATAGCTCCTTTGGAATGTTTCGGACCAAAAAGGCGTTGGCGCGGAATTATTCAGCGCAGGGTTTTATCGCTTTGGAATATATATTCTATATTCTATATTATATGAGTGCTGTCAAGTTTTTTCTGCCGCCTGCCGATTTTTTCTGTTTTGCGGAAGGCATGAAAACAGGCATCAAATTGTTTTGGAAAAAGATGAATTGACAACTCATGTTTTGATGCTATAGTGTCATTTATGAGGACCACACTGACATTGGACAATGACCTGGCGCATGAATTGCGCGAGAGGGCCCATCAGACCGACACGCCGTTTAAGACGGTGGTCAACAAAGCCATCCGCGCCGGTTTGGCACAATTGGACAAGCCCGGAAGGAAAAAACCTTACTGTTGCCGGTCTTTTTCGCTTGGGTACCCGCCGCTGGCGGATATAGACCATGCCCTGAAAATTTTGGATCAGATGGAAGCAGAAGAAATCAACCGCAAGCTTTCACTGCGCAAATGAAAATCGTTGACATCAATCTGCTGATCTACGCCATCAACAAAGACACGCCTTGTCACGCCAGGGCGAAAAAGTGGCTTGAAGAGGCATTGTCGAACGAGGAACCGGTAGGTTTCGCCTGGATCGTCATTCTTGGCTTTCTGCGGATTGTGACCAATGGCAGGGCCATGCCCGCACCCTTGACATCTGATGTCGCCATCGACCTGGTGGAAGAATGGCTGCAGCAGCCGCCGTCTGTAACGGTGGTGCCCACCTATCAGCACTGGGCCATTTTCAAGGAGCTGATCACACCGCTGGGCACCGCGGCCAATTTGACATCAGATATCCACCTGGGCGCCCTGGCCATCGAACACGGGGCCCGCCTCTATTCCACCGACAACGATTTCAGCCGTTTCCCGACGCTGCGGTGGACCAATCCTGTCGTTTAGGAAAACGGGCTGCCCCCCTCCCTCTCTTGCCGTCGGATCCTTACAGCGGATCAAAGGCCAGCGGCTGCGGTCCCGCCAGAATACGCGTATTTTTGGCGAGTTGCGGCAGGCAGGCCGCAGACACTTCAACGACTTTCAGGTCACCCGTGTGGCGGATGCGCACGATCCGGCTGCGCGCCGGCGGCACCAGGCCGATGCTGTTCAGCGCGGCGGAAAGGGCCGCTTCGTCGGTGTCGAAATGCATGGGTACGGCGGCCTTTTCAAGCCCCATGGCGGTGACGGCGTTCTGATAGGTGGCCTGGTAGTCGATCTTTTCCACCAGCCGCCGGGTGGTGACGTCGGCCAGACCGATGCCGTTGGCGTTTCCATAGGATTGATCACTGAGATCCCTTACGAAAATGCGCTTGATGCGGGTCGGATGCGGGAAAACCCCCAGCAGATCCCGGTTGCGTCCGGTGACGTTGGGATCCATGCCCACACCGCTGATGTCCTTGCCCATCTGATCCACGATGAGCACGTCGATGTCGTTCAGCGGCAGTTTGGCGGCCATCTGCTTGGCCCGGCGCAGCAGCTTTTCCTCCCCGGCTTCAATATCCGCCGCCGCAAAGGCCCTGATCCCGGCCGTATCACCATAGCCGTTTTCCACAACGCCGACGCCGCAAAGAATCGGTGTGCGGCGTATGATCTCGCGCGCCGCATCCACGATGATCCGGGCCATGCCGTATTCAACAGCGGCTTTATGGCAGAGAACAGCGCCTTTTTGCTTGCCCATGCCGATGGCCATCATCTTCATGAGACCGCTTTCGATGGGCGCTTTGAATTTGGTGTGGGATTTAATGCGGTTGACCACCACGATGTGATCGGCGCCAAGCGCGTTATGGTCCACGTAGACCGGCACGCCGTCGGGTGTACGGCCGACCGTGACGGTTTCCATGGATGATTGGATCGGCGCCGGCACAAAGGCCTCGCTGATCCCCAGACGGTCCAGCACAGCGATCTGCCCTTCGGCGGTTGCCCCGCCGTGGCTGCCCATCGCCGGAAAAATAAAGGGCACCGCCCCCTGCCGGCGGAAATAGTCAACAACCGCCCTCATTATTTCGGCGATACCACGGATGCCGCGGCTGCCGGCGGTGATCGCGACGCGCTGTCCGGATTTGACGACCGCCGGCGACAGATTTTCAAGCGCTTCGACCACCGCCCGCCGGATATGAGGGACGTGCGTGGCGTCAAACATCTGTTCGACGCGGTACATCTGCGGTCGTTTCATGTGGATGTCCCTTTTCGACTTTGATTGTGATGGTTACCAGTGGGGCTGGTTGCCGATGCGATGTCCCATCACTTCCATTGTTTCGGTGATCACGACAAAGGCATCCGGATCGATACCGCGGACGAGCGTCTTGAACCGGGGCAGCTTCTGAAAAGGAATCACGGTATACAGTATCTTCTTCTGCTGGCCGGAAAATCCACCTTCCCCGTGGATGATGGTGATCCCCCTGTCCAATTTTTTAAAAGCTTCCTGAAGGATCTCCTGCCACTTCTCGGATATGACCAGCACCGCTTTGCGCTGGCTGAACCCGCTCACCACCAGGTTCACGAAATAGGCGGTCACATAGATGTAAATCAGGGTGTACAATACCATTTCCAGCGGCAGACGGAACGCGGCCAGCAGCATCAGAACGACGTTGAACACCAGGGATGTGGTGCCCAGACGAATGGAATATTTCTTTAAAATGATGACGGCCATGATGTCCATGCCGCCGGCCGACCCCAGCGACCGCAGAAGAATACCGGCGCCGGCCCCGGTAAGGATGCCGGCCGTGAGGGCGTTTAACAGACGATCTTCAATGGTGATTTCCGGAAAGGGAATCAAAATGGCGGCCGAAAACATCAGCATGCCGGCGATGCTGTAGAAAAAAAAGCGCCGTCCCACGAACAGGTAGCCGAACATGTATACCGGAATGTTCAACACAAAGTAAATCATGCCGACCGGGATGAACGGCAGTCCGTAGTGAATCAGTATGGCCAGACCGGCGAAGCCGCCGGCCAGAAACTGTTTCGGAATCAGAATGCTGTTCACCGCGACCGAACAGATGACGCTGCCGGCCGCCATCAAAAAAACGTTCCACAGGATCGTGCGCAACTGTTTCATGGTGCCACCACTGCCGCCTGCGCCGGTTGCGCATTAGAGCATTATCCCGGCACAGGTAGAATGTATTCGGGAGTACAAGCGCCGGTCACAAGCCATCTGAAGGCTCACGTCTCCGCATGCGCCCCTACTTCTACTCGTATTTGCGGGATATATCAATGATCATTCACCACATCCGCACATTGATAAAACCCAATGGTTGATCAGGCGATCGCAACGGTTCAGGCCGGCCGCATCTTTTGCGATGCGAACATCGCCACCAAGCGCATTCAGATGCCGCCGGTGAAGCTTTTTTGCATTTTGGACCGTGGTGTGGTATGTTTATATTCTACGACCTAAGTACAAAAGGATAGTAAAATGGTACAGTTAATATATTGTACCATTTTTGTTAAGCGATAAGCCTTCATGCCACTTTACACTGAAGACGGCCCGGACATCAAGACCCTGGAGCACAAACTGGCGGAGCCGGTGCGGCTGTTTTACACCATGCCTGCGGTCCACAACCCCACGGGCATTGCCTACAGCCGGGACAAAAAGGTATGGATCGTTAAAAAGGCCCGCAAACGCAATTTTTTCATCGTTGAAGACGATTACCTGTCCGAATTTCATCCGGACGCCGGACCGCGTTTCGTGGACCTGCTCCCGGAAAAAACCATTTATGTCAAATCCCTGTCCCAAACGACGGTTTCCGGCATCCGACTGGGCTTCATGCTTGTGCCGGCTGACCTTTACGACAAGTTCCTCTACGCCAAATACAGTTCGGACATCGCCTGCGCCGGCATCCTGCAGAAATTTGTGCGCGAATTCATCAAAAACGGCGCCTACCGTGAATACCTGAAGTCCATCCGCACAAAAATAAGTGAGCGCAAGGATCTGCTGCTGTCCATTCTGAAGCGCCATCCAGGTCTAGTCCTCACCGGTCCGCAACACGGATACAGCCTGTGGGTTGAAGCCCGGCAAAAACCCCGTCTGGACAACGCGCCTTGGCACGGCGGGAATGAATTTTCCTTTTCCCCCGCCTTTCGGAACTGTTTCCGCATTTCCTACATGTGTCTGGATGACCTCACGTTTCCGCCGGCGGTGGTGTATCTTGGCAAACTGCTCTCACAGGCAGCGGAAACATCATGAAGGATCAAACGGCCCGCATCCCCTGCAGCCGAAGATATTCGGGCGACCGGAAAAACTGAATCTGTTGACAAGACAAGGAGGCACCCATGGCGCTAAAACTGGACAGCACCCCTCAAAAAGACGGCTTCCGCATGCCGGGTGAGTTTGAATCCCACCAAGGCTGCTGGATGTTGTGGCCGGAACGCGGCGACACCTGGCGCAACGGCGGCAAACCGGCCCAAAAAGCGTTTGCAACGGTTGCCCAAGCCATAGCGGCTTTTGAACCGGTCACCGTCGGCGTGAACGCCGGTCAGTACGAAAATGCCCGGGCACGATTGCCCCACAGCGTGCGGGTGGTGGAAATCTCGCACGACGACGCCTGGATGCGCGATACGGGTCCGACGTTCGTGATCAACGACGCCGGCGCCGTCCGGGGTGTCGCCTGGGACTTCAATGCCTACGGCGGCCTGAACGGCGGACTCTATTTTCCCTGGGATCAGGACCGTAAAATCAACCGCAAGGTAATGGAAATCGAAAACGTGGACTGGTACAGGGCGCCGCTGATTCTGGAAGGCGGAGCGATCCACGTGGATGGCCAGGGAACCCTGTTGACCACCGAAGAATGCCTGCTCAACCCGAACCGCAATCCACAGCTCAGTCGGGGGGATATCGAAGCGCAGCTCAAGCAGCACCTGAATGTGCAAAAAATTATCTGGCTGCCGCGCGGCATCGTGCTGGATGAAACCGACGGCCACGTAGATGATCTGGTCTGTTTTGCACGGCCGGGGGAACTGCTGCTGAACTGGACGGACGACACGTCGGATCCACAGTACCCCGTTTCAAAAGAAGCCCTGGAAATTCTGAAAGGCAGCACCGACGCCCGCGGCCGTTCCTTCACCGTCCACAAACTCCATCAGCCGGGGCCGCTGTACATGACCGCCGCGGAAAGCCGGGGCATTGACTACGATGAAGACGCCGAACCCCGCCGGGCGGGCGACCGCCTGGCGGGCGCCTACATCAATTTTTACATCGCCAACGGCGGGGTGGTGGTGCCGCTTTTCGACGACCCGTTCGACCAGCCGGCCCTTTCGCGGATCGCCGCGGTTTTTCCGGAACGCAAGGTGGTCGGGGTTCCCGGCCGGGAAATTCTCCTGGGCGGCGGCTGCGTCCACTGCATTACGCAGCAGCAGCCCAAAGGCGCAGCATGAGAACCTCCGGTAGCGCATGCAAGACCCTGGCGTTCACAGGATCCAAACGCTCATGATCAATGGCCTTTGACTTGACATTTCGCAGACCCCGCGTTATGCCGGTAAAAAAACCATTAGACGCGGAGGGTTCCCATGAAAAGCAGCTTGAGCGGCCGACACTTCATTCAGCTTCAGGATTTCAGCCGTGAAGAAATCATGATGATGCTGGACACCACCAAAGCGTTGAAACTGGAGGCCAAACGCGGGCAGTTGACGCCGTACCTGGCCGGCAAGTCACTGGGCATGATTTTCGACCAGGCCTCCACCCGCACCCGCATTTCATTTGAGCTCGGCGTGCAGCAGCTGGGCGGCTTTTCGCTGTACCTGAAGCCGGGTGAAATTCATCTGGGGGTCAAGGAATCCATTTATGACACCGCCAAAGTGCTGAGCCGCTTTCACGATGTCATCATGATTCGCTGGAACAACTTCGAAGAATTGAAAACATTCGCCCGCCATGCCGATGTTCCGGTGATCAACGCCATGACCGACGTCAACCATCCCTGTCAGGCACTGGCCGACATCTACACCATGATGGAGCGCTTCGGCGGCGATCTCCGCGGCCTGAACGTCGTTTTTTTCGGGGATCGCACCCAGCCGGCGCATTCTCTGGCCATGATCTGTTCCAAACTGGGCATCAATTATACCCACTGTGCGCCCCGCCAATATCAGATCCTTCCCGAGTGGAGCGATCTGTTCCAGGCCAACAACAACATCTCCGGCGGTGTGTTCAAGCAAACCGAGGACATCGACGAAGCCACCCGCAACGCGCATTGCGTGTATACCGACGTATGGTACTGGATCGGTCAGGAGCACGAAGTGGATGAGAGAAAGGAACGTTTTGCGCCTTACCAGGTCACAATGGATATTCTGAAAAAGTGTGACAAGGATGTCATTTTCGAACATTGTCTGCCGGCCGGCCGCGGGGTCGAGGTCACGGACGAGGTCATGGACAGCCCCCACTCCGTCGTGTTCGACGAGGCCGAAAACCGCATGCACACGGAAAAGGCGCTCCTGGTGCTCCTGATGTCCTAACCCGATTGCATTCTTAATAAAGGAGACATGATGAACCATTTACAGCAAGCGCTCGATTATTCCGCCAAGTGGCTGGAGATCATCAAGCAGGATTCGACCGGCATCGACGAAAGCACCGCCCGCTGGATCTCGGAAGAAACCAAGGAAAATTTCGTCAAGCATTTCAATGCCGGTTGGGTTGAATACCGCAAGTCCATGACCGAAGCCGGTGATTACGCGGCGATTGAATGGCGTGGTCAGGGAGCCAAGTTCTACGACAACTTCGGCAACGAATATCTGGATTTTCTGGGCGGATACGGCGCTCTCGACCTGGGCTGGTCCCACCCGGAAGTGGTAGAGGCGGTGCGCGCGCAGGCCGGTAAGTCCGGCATTCCCAGCCAGGAGCTCATGGATCCGCTGCGCGGGGTCCTGGCCAGGCTGATGGCCGACATCACACCCGGCAAAATCGACCATTCGTTTTTCGTGGCCAGCGGCACCGAAACCGTGGAAGGGGCGCTTAAAATCGCCCGGCTGCACACCGGCAAACACAGTTTCATCGCTACGACCAAGGCCTTCCACGGCAAAACCTCGGGTTCGCTCAGCATCATGGGAAAAAAGGATTATCGCGCCGCCCTTCAACCGTACGGCACCCAGACCTTTTTTGTCCCTTTCGGGGACGCGGACGTCCTGGCCCAACAGCTCGAAATCCTGGACACGGTGGGCATCGCGATCGCCGGCTTTGTCGCCGAACCCATCCAGGGGGAAGCCGGTGCCATTGTGCCGCCGGATGATTACTGGCCCCGGGTGCGCGAAATCTGCAGCCGGCACGGCATCCTGCTGATCTGTGACGAGGTGCAGACCGGGCTTGGAAGAACCGGCGCCCTGTGGGGCGTGGACCACTGGAATGTCGAACCCGATATCATGATGACCGCCAAATCGCTGGGCGGCGGCGTCATGCCCATCGGTTGTTTCATGGGCAGCGGTGAAATATGGAAATCCTTTGAAGAGCCCAATCCATTTATTCACACCACGACCACCGGCGGCAACCCGATGGCCTGCGCCGCCGCCATCGCCACCATCCAGGTCATGATCCGCGACAACCTGCCCCGGCGCGCCGCCGAACTGGGCGACTATTTTATCGGGGAGCTCAACAAACTGACCGAACAATTCCCGAATGTGTATGAAAAGATTACCGGCAAGGGCCTGTTGATCGGCCAACACTTCAAAAACGACGAAGTCGGCTACAAGGTGGCCGCGGGCCTCTTCCGGCGCAAAGTGCTGGTGGCCGGCACCCTGATCAACGCCAAAGCCATCCGCTTTGAGCCGCCGCTGGTCGTGAGCAGGGAAGAAATCGACGAAGTCCTCAACCGCCTGCAGGACACCCTGAAAAGCGTCGCCAAAACCGCCTGACGATCCGCAGGAAATCCGTGAAAACACACCGGCACAGACCGGTATGCGTTCGCACCGGTCAGCGGCGCGGTTGACTTCAAACCACAGGTCCCCGGCCAAATGGCATTCGATCCGCAACAAATCCTGGACGCGATTAAAGCCGGCATCATCGTCGTTGATTCCCGAAGACGCGTCGTTTATATCAACGACACCACCGTCCGAAAGCTGTCTCTGAAAAAAAGCCAGCGCATCGGGGCGCCGCTGGCGTCCATCTCAAACCGCCTCGATGATCTGCTGGCCCGCACCCCGTCCCACCGTTTTCCGCTGTGTTACCGACACCTGCGGCTCAACGAGGGACCTTTCAACGTTGAAATCAGCCTGCTGCCGTGCGGCGGTGAACCCCCCGGGGCAATGTTGCTGCTTCGGCAACAAAATGTCGTGCCGGTCGATCCCCCGGGATTGACCGAACAGGACTATCTTCAGCTGCAGTTTGACACCGCCTTCAACTTCGCCAATATCGGCATGTGGATTGTCAACGGCCGCGGCGTTGTACTCAAAGTCAACCCGGCGGCCGAACGGCTCATCGGCGTGACCGAAAAGGAGGTCATCGGCAAAAAAATCACCGACCTGGAGGCCAGGGGCGTGATCGATCAGGCGTTGTCCCCGCACATAATGAGATCCAGAAAACCGCTCACACGACTGCTGCATGTCCTGAAAACAGACAAATACGTCATGGCTTCCGGCATGCCGGTATTTGACAGGGAAGGCTGCATCGTACTGATCGCCGTCAACGAACTGGACATCACCCTGTTGAAGAACCTGGAGGGCCGGCTGGAAAAGCTGCGGATCGTGGCGGAAAAATATCGGGACGAACTGTCCGATCTGAATCTGCAGGATGTGAAGCAGCACGGCCTTGTCGCGGAAAGCAAGGAAATGAAACAGGTGCTGCACCTGGCCCTCAAGCTGGCCCACCTGGATGTTTCCAACATTCTGCTCCTGGGGGAATCCGGCACCGGCAAGGGATTGATCGCCCAGTTCATCCACAACAACAGCCCGCGCAAAGGCCGGCCTTTTGTACAGATCAACTGCGCCGCCCTGCCGGAAAGCCTGCTGGAGGCGGAACTGTTCGGTTTTGAAAAGGGCGCTTTCACCGGGGCCGCCACCAAAGGAAAAATCGGCCTCTTCGAAATGGCGCAGAACGGAACCCTGCTGTTGGACGAAATCGGCGAACTTCCCCGGGCCGTCCAGTCAAAACTGCTGAAATGCCTGGATGATCACGAAATCATGCACATCGGCGGTCTCAAGCCCATTAACATCAACTGCACGATTATTGCGGCCACCAACCGGGACCTGAAAACCCGCGTCAGCGAAAACAAATTCAGGCCCGACCTCTACCATCGCCTGAATGCGTTCCACATCCAAATGCCTCCGCTGCGCAGCCGACCGGAAGACATTGTCGCCCTGGCGGACTTTTATCTCGCTGAATACAACCGGCGCTACAAACTCAAAAAGCGGTTTTCCCTGAAAGCGATCAACAACCTCAAACACTACGCCTTCCCCGGAAACGTCCGCGAATTGAAAAACATCCTCAAGCACGCCGTGGTACTCAGCGAAGCGGACCTGCTGGACGATGTTGTCAGCCCCGGCGCCGAAGCCGATCCGATCCCGGACAACGTTCCGGCGGTCCTGAACCGCAGCGGTCCTCACAACCTGTCCGCCCTGTTGGACGGTTTTGAACGCTCCCTGCTGGAAAAAGCCCTGCAGCGCTGTCAAACCACCCGCAAAATGGCGGCCTATCTGGGCACCAGCCAGTCGCGAATCGCCCGCTTGATGAAAAAGCATCGGCTGACAACCAAGGCATCAAACGCGCCCATTGAACCGGCATAGATTCAAACGAGTCGTTATCGGTTCAATGCTTTGATCAACATCCTGACTTAAATCGATAACCCATTGAAAGTAATTAGACTTCGATATTCTCACCCCGTGGCACAGGTTTTGCTCGTACCGACGGCATGCGCTTTCGGACATCATTCAACCGTTGTATCAACACCAATGGAATTGTATCGATGTTCAGAAAACAGAAGCGGTGAACAAACAAAACCATCCGGAGGGGGAAAAATTTATGGCGGATCAAATACCCACCCAGGCACAGGCGGTCATTATCGGCGGCGGCATCGTCGGCTGCAGCGTCGCCTATCATTTGAGCAAAATCGGTTGGAAAGACGTCGTGGTGCTGGAACGCAAAACCATTGCGTCAGGAACATCCTGGGCGGCGGCGGGCCTGTTGGGACAGCTGTGGCCAAACGCACCGTTGACCAAGCTGGCGGTTTACGGGACCGACCTTTACGCCCGGCTGGAAGCGGAAACCGGCCAGCCCACGGGCTATCAGCGGCCGGGGTCCATCCGCGTGTCCCAGACCAAGGCCCGCACCGAAGAATTCAGCCGCTCCATGCAGATGGCACGAACCTTCAACATTGAAATGGAAGAAATCAGTCTGGCGGAAGCCAAAAACATGTTTCCCCTGCTGCACACGGACGATCTGGACGCCGCCTGGTTCCAACCCAACGACGGCTTCACCAATCCCGAAGACACGACCCAGGCCCTGGCAAAAGGCGCGCGCAGCGGCGGCGTGCGCTTTGTTGAAAACATCAAGGTGACGGACATTCTGCTGCAGCAAGGCCCCATTTCCGGCGTCAACACCGTCCGGGGGGTGGCCACCGACCAGGGCGACATCGCCTGCGAGTACCTGGTCAACTGCGCCGGCATGTGGGCGCGCGACCTCGGCAACATCGTCAATATCAGCCTGCCGCTCATGGCGGCCGAACACACGCACGTGACCACCAATCCCATCGAGGGCGTGGTCAAGGGCATGCCCTACCTGCGGGACATGGACGGCTACATCTACATCAAAGAAGAGATGGGCGGCCTTTTAATGGGCGGCTTCGAACCGGTTGCCAAACCCTGGGGCATGAGCGGCATTCCCGACGATTTTCAGCACACCCAGCTGCAGGAAGACTGGGATCAGTTTGAAATTTTCATGACCAATGCCGTCAAACGGGTGCCGGCCTTCGAGGCGGCGGAAATCAACCGCCTGACGACCGTGCCGGAGAGCTTCACACCGGACACCGTTTACATGCTGGGAGAGGTTCCCGGCATCAAAAACTTTTTCGTGGCCGCCGGCATGAACTCAGTCGGCATCACCAGCGCCGGCGGTGCGGGTCGGGCCCTGGCCCAGTGGATGGATCAGGGATATCCGGACGAAGATCTCTGGGCGGTGGATGTGCGCCGTTTTTACGGCTGGCAGCGCAACAAGCGCTACCTGCATGACCGGACCGTCGAAGTCTTGGGAAACATCTATTCAGACCACTGGCCTTTCAAACAACCCGTCACCTCCCGCAACGCCCGACGCACCCCCTTCCATGACCGCCTGACGGAACGGGGCGCCTGTTTCGGCGTCGTCGCCGGCTGGGAGCGGGCCAACTGGTTTGCCCCGCCGGGCGTGAAACCCGAATATGTTTACAGCTGGGGCCGTCAGAACTGGTTTGAATACAGCGCCGCCGAACACATGGCGGTGCGGGAGAACGTCGGCGTCTACGACCTGTCCTCCATGGCCAAATTCCTGGTGCAGGGCCGCGACGCCCTGAAAACGCTCCAGCATGTCTGCTGCAACCAGCTGGACGTGCCGGTCGGCAAGGTGGTCTACACCCAGATGCTGAACGAACGGGGGGGCATCGAGGCCGACATCACCGTCACCCGTCTGGCCCTGGACAAATTTTTTGTCGTCAGTCCCGGCGCCTGCGGCGTGCGTGATTTTGACTACATCAACCGGCACATCGCCCCGGGCGACTTCGCAACCCTGACCGATGTCACCTCGGCCTACACCCTGCTGGCCGTCGTCGGCCCCAAATCAAGGGATGTTTTACAGACCCTCACGGACGCGGATCTCTCCAATGCCGGCTTCCCCTACGCCAGTGCGCAGGAAATCGACGTGGCCTACGCCAGGCCGCTTACTCTGCGCATGTCCTTTGTGGGCGAACTGGGATGGGAATTGTACATCCCCACCGAATTTTCCAACAATGTGTTCGACGCCCTGATGGCCGCGGGGGCCGATTTCGACCTCAAGCCGGTCGGGCTGCATGCCATCGACTCCCTGCGCCTTGAAAAAGGATACAAGCACTGGAGCGCCGACATCACACCGGACGACACCCCCTTCGAAGCAGGACTGGGTTTCTGCGTCAAAATGAACAAAGGCGATTTTATCGGCAAAGCGGCCCTGGCACGCCAGAAAAAAACCGGTCTCAAACGCAAGCTGGTGATGTTTTCCATTGACGATCCGCAGCCTTTGGTCTACCACGATGAACCCATCTACCGCGACGGCGCGCTGGCCGCTGAAAACACCCACGGGGCCTATAGCCACGTACGGGGACGATCCATCGGCATGTGCTATCTGAAAAACGGCGACGGCATCAGCGATGAATGGATAAACGCCGGCAGCTATGAAATCAACGTGGCTGGCAAGCGTTACCCGATCAAGATCCACCTCGAACCCGTGTATGATCCCAAAAGCGAGCGGGTTCGGATGTGATGTCGAAAATCGCCCCGGAACCGGGAATCCTGTCCGGGGCTGCATCTTAAAAAGGAACGGGGGGTATACAAAAAAGATCCGACCACGTCTTAAACATTTGTCTCACTCCTTCCCGGGTGTTGGAAGGACATTATCTGGAGGTAACAAGCGATGCAGATTTACGTTTGTGTCAAGCACGTGCCGGACACGGCGTCCAATATTCGCCTGACCAGCCCGACCGCATTTGATGAGTCCGTCAAATTCGTCGTCAATCCCTACGATGAATACGCGGTTGAAGAGGCCGTTCAGATCAAGGAAAAACAGGGTGGTGAAGTCGTGGTGGTAACGGTCGGCAAAGAAGCGGCCGCCGTCACCATGCGATCCGCTCTGGCCATGGGCGCGGACAGGGGGATTCTGGTCAGGACGGACGAAACATTTTTGGACAGCGGTGTCACCAGCCGGGCGCTCAAAAGCGCCATCGAAGCCGACGGCGCACCTGATTTGATTCTGGCCGGCAAGCAGTCGGTGGACAGCGAGGGCATGCAGACCCACTATCGGCTGGCCAGGGCATTCGACATGCCGGTGGCGACCAATGTGGTGTCACTTCAACTGGACGGCGGCAGGGCAACCGTTGAACGGGAAGCCGGCGGCGGTCTGAAGGAGGTTATCGAAATGCGCACGCCCTGCGTTGTCGGCGCCGCCAAGGGCCTGAACGCACCCCGGTATCCCAAATTTCCCGATATCATGCAGGCCAAGAAAAAGGAAATCAAACAGATCCGTCTGGCGGATTTGGGAATCGATCCTGCAAACGGCGGCGCCAAAGTGCTGGCGCTTGAAAAAGTACCGGACCGCAGCGGCGCCGTCATGCTCGATGGCGGGGCCAAGGAGGCCGCGGACCGCCTGACCGCCATTTTGGTTGAACAAAAGATCATTCGCAACGGCGCTTGAAAAAAAAGCTTCAGGCCCAAATGTTTTAAATACAATGACGAGAGGATCAAGCCATGGCAATAACCGGAATATTACTGGAAACCGAAAACGGAGCGCTCAAGGAGGCCATGCTGGGCATCATCACGGCCGTCCGCCGATCCGCATCGGATGACATCTGCGGACTTATGCTGACGGCCGAGGGCGCGTCCGTAAAAACCGCCGCTGAAAAATTCGGCGTCAACAGAATCATCGAGATTCAAAGCGACGCCGGACTGGAGCGTCGTCCGTCGCTGCAGGCCGCCGCCCTGATCGACGCTCTGCGGCACTACGACATCACCACGCTGGTCGGTATAAGCAGCTCCGGCGGCAGCGATCTGCTGGCCCGCGTCGCCGCCGAACTGGAGGCCCCGCTGGTGCTCGACTGTCTGGCGTTGAACATAGCCGGGCAGACGGTGCAAAAATCGCATTTTTCCGGCAAAACGATCGCCACCATCAAACTGACCGGCAGCCCCATGATCTGCGGCATGCGTCCCAACGTCACGGAGCCGCAGCCGGCGCCCTGCGATGCCAATCTGGAGACCTTCACGTCCACCGCCGAAGACCGCCGGCCGGTTGAAATCAAAGATGTCAAAGGCACCCAATCCGACGACATCGAGTTGACGGAAGCCAACATCATCGTCACCGGCGGCCGTCCCGTCGGCGCCGCTGAAAACTTCAAGATGTTGCGGGAGCTGGCTGCAGTGCTCAATGCCGCCGTGGGCGCATCGCGGGCCGCCGTGGATGCCGGATACGCCCCCCACAGCATGCAGGTCGGACAAACCGGCAAGACGGTCAGCCCCAAGCTGTACCTTGCCTGCGGACTGTCCGGATCGGTTCAGCATTTTGCGGGCATGAAAACATCCAAAACCATCGTTGCCATCAACACGGACAAGGACGCACCCATATTCGGCAAGTGTGATTACGGCATTGTCGGCGACATGTTCGCGGTGGTGCCGGCACTGACCGCCGCCATAAAGGAGGCCATCCAATGAAAATGAAAATCGGATTTATCGGTCTGGGAAATCTGGGCCGCCCCCTGGCCATGAATCTGGTCAGGGCCGGTCATGAAGTGACGGTCAACGACCTTCACCCTGAATCCGGCGCCGACCTGATCAAGGCCGGCGCCGCCTGGTCGGACGACATCGCGGAGGTCTGCCGCGGCGCCGAAGCGGTCATCACCGCTCTGCCGTCGCCGGAGGCATCGCGGGCGGTTGTGGAACAGGAAAACGGGGTACTCCATCACCTGCAAAGCGGCAGCGGCTGGATCGAAATGAGCACCACGGACTTCGAAGACATCCAGCGCCTGGCAAAAATCGCCGGCCAGAAGGGCATCGACGTGCTGGAATGCCCGGTGACCGGCGGCGTGCATCTGGCCCACACCGGTGAAATCACCGTCCTGGTCGGCGGCGAGGCGGCGGTCTTCGAACGCTTCAAACCCATCCTGGAAGTCATGGGTAAGGAAATCATCCCCCTGGGGCCCATCGGCAACGCCTCGGTCGTCAAGGTGGTCACCAACATGCTGGCCTTCATTCACCTGGTGGCGGCGGGTGAGGGCATGATGCTGGCGGCCAGGCAAGGTGTCGACCTCGGTGCGGCCTATCGTGCCATCCGGGCCAGCTCCGGCAACAGTTTCGTCCACGAAACCGAGTCCCAGCTGATCCTCAACGGCAGCTACAACATCAATTTCACCATGGATCTGGCCTGCAAAGATCTGCGTTTTGCCCAGCGCATCGCCGATCAGCTGTGCGTCCCCCTGGAGCTCGGCGGCATGACGCATCAGATTTTCGAGCGCGCCCGCAATCTCTTCGGTGGAGACGCCTGGTCCCCCAAGGTGGTCAAAATGCTCGAAGACGCCTGCGGTCAGCCCCTGCGCGCCGACGGCTTCCCCGCCACCCTGGTGGCCGAGCAATAAAATAGAAACAAAAGCAACACCCTCTGTAAAATATAAAGGACGTCCTCTCATTTTTGAAATCCAATTTCAAAAATGTGTTGTTTTTTGGTACTTGGTACGTTAAAGGGCCGTTGGAAGATGGGTTCAACAGTAAACGGACATCGAAATGGCGGATGCAGAGCAAATCCTGAACA
>Ga0180434_10002764_pt1 | contig 22895 bp, 17 predicted proteins | sample SS_ome_7_FD_132453 | JGI IMG/M metagenome (GOLD analysis project Ga0180434, IMG submission 132453) | Hypersaline lake sediment archaeal communities from the Salton Sea, California, USA - SS_1_D_2 metaG | ecosystem: Environmental > Aquatic > Non-marine Saline and Alkaline > Hypersaline >...
AAGGAGAGTCATTCAATTTCAGTAAAGACTTCATATTAAAAGCTAGTCTTGTCCTATCAGATATAAAAAACGTAGCTTTTAAGATAAAAAATTTCACTAGAGAAAATATGCTTGAAATCGAAAATAAATGGCAAGATATCAAACAGGCATTAAATGAAACAGTAAAACTGCTAACAAGATGGGGCTATAGCCGAGACACACTGGCATCCAACAATGCAGTCATACCTCTTTCTTATTACATATTAAAAAAAGAAAATACCCAGGGAATTGCCTCCTCTCCTTTATATGAAGAAGACAGGAAAAAAATGCGCAGATGGCTCATGCGCGCTTTGTTGAAACAAACATTAGGAGGACAAGCAGATACAGTCCTAACCAGAATCAGAAAAGTCATAATGAAAAATACTGATTCTTTCCCTGAAGATGAAATCTATGAAGAACTAAGAGGCACTACAAAATCCATGGCATTTGATGAAGATCAAATCGATGGCCTACTGGATACTCGTTATGGAAATACCGGCACATTTACAGTACTGGCTTATCTATATCCGTGGTTAAAGTATGATCAGCATTTTCATATTGATCATATCTTCCCAAGAAGCATGTTCACCCCTCAAACATTAAGTAAAAATAATATTCCAGAAGAAGACTGGGCTCTTTGGCTTGACCATAAAGACGATTTAGGTAATCTCCAATTACTTCAGGGAAAGGTAAATATGAATAAATCTGATAAGGATTTTGAGGAATGGCTGTTAGAACAAGAAACTGAGCCTCAAGGTCTTGAAGAATACAAAAAAAGACACATGATTCCGGATATGGATTTATCTTTTTCAAATTTCCCTGAGTTTTTAGAAAAAAGAAAGAGCATTATCAAGGAAAAATTAACAGAGATTCTTTTGCTTAAGGATCAATAGAGAAACTTAGCTCAGCACAGCTTTGTATGAATAAATTAAACAAAATTGTCGCTTACTGGCACGATTGTATAAAAAATGAAGATATTTTAGAAAAAGATATCTCGATATATGTACGGAAGAAAGCCGTCCTTTACCCCTTCGATCAAGATCCCTTTATCTTTGACAAAAAAGAAAATCGCATTCCATTCCCGGAAAACGAAAAATTATCTAACTTTGATGAATACATCAATATGAAGGATTTTGAGGCTTTCTATGGATATCCGATCCTTTTTTATGAAGAAGAAGATGAAAAAAGAATAACGTACAAAATTGCTCCTTTATTCATAATAAAAATAAAGTTTTTTCGCGAAAATAAACAACTATATATACAAAAGGATGAACCATATCCTACATGCGGAATTCAGGCACTCAGTACTCTCGGACTTAGAACTGAAGAAATTTCAGATATTAGCCAAACTATTGAAAAAATTTTAAAACAACCGTTCTCAAGCAAAAAACTCCTTGCAGAAGAATGCATTAAAGCCATTGAAAAGGAAGCAGCCATTCAGATTAATGAAGAAATAGATCCCGATAACTTATCCAATTCAAGGAAAATTTCAAAAAATATGACTTCAGGCTTATACAATAAAAGTCTAATATTTGCTGGGGAAAACACAGCTTATAATATTAATCTTCTTCAAGATCTACATGAACTAAAAAACAAAAATGATCTGGATAAAACAGCACTTTCATTTTTACTTGAAGAAGTGCATATTGAAAAAGGAAATGAGATAGTACCAATCCTTCCCTTTCCATCCAATGAATATCAGATAAAAGCACTTCAAGAGATTTTCAATAACAAATTATCAGTCATTACAGGCCCCCCAGGAACAGGAAAAAGTCAGTATATATCTAATTTGTTGACTAATTTGTTCCATAGAGGGAATTCAGTACTATTTGTAAGCCATACAAATGAAGCAGTTAATGTAGTGAATAGAAAAATAAACGAACAATTCAGAAACTTAATGCTGCGTACAGGAAAAAAGGATTACAGGCAGGAATTAAAAGGAAAATTCAATGAACTCATCCAAGATTCACAAAAAATAAGATCCCATAAAATTCATTACAGGGAATTGTCTTCATTATGGGAAAAGATAATTAAATATAGAAACAAATTATTAAAATTAGATGAATTAGAACGAAGATTCGATAAATTATTCCATCTAAATAAAAGTACGGGCAAATCACTTGTAACACAAAATATATTTTTAAAGTTCGGATCATTAATAAAAAAAATTCTAATAATTATCAAGATAAAACGAGTTGAGAATAAATTAAGAAAATTTCCTCCAAGACTCAAAATAGAAAGAGAAATAAAAACCTTAGAAAAGAAATATTATGAAGATTCCAGAGAATTCATTAGAAGCATTTATATCAAAAAAATAGTAGGAAAAGGAAGAAGAATAGGAAAAGTGAAATATTTCCTAAATGAAGTTGATTCCCGTAGGTTAAAAGAAGAATGTATTGAAGAACATATATTCCTTAATGCCTTAGAAGTCTTAAAAGTTTGGGCATCTACTCTAAAGTCAATCAGAAGAACTTTTCCTCTAAGCCCTGGTATATTTGACTATGTTATTTTTGATGAAGCTTCACAAGTGGATCTTCCTTCAGCAGCACCAGCCCTCTATCGTGCAAAAAGAGCGATTGTGGTTGGTGATCCAATGCAGCTCACTCATGTCGCAGGAATAACCAGAGAGATAGATAAAGAAATCGCCAAGAATCATGGTTTAATTGGAAACAGGGATATATACCCTTCTAAGACAAGATATTGTGATGTCTCCCTATATAAGTCCGCTGAGCATTCACTAAACCACATGCCCATTCTTTTAACCAATCATTATAGATCCGAAGACCAAATAATTTCATTATGTAATAAAGCTTTTTATGAAGGACGTCTAAAAATAATGACTACCCTTGACTATTCGCAGTATCCTGAGAATTTACCGTTGGGAGTAAATTGGATCGACTGCAAAGGAGGAGTATTCAAGCATCCCGGAGGAAGCAGGTTCAATAGAGAAGAAGCAGATTTAGTAAATAAAATTTTTCATAATGTATTGGAAAAAATAGATGGGACCAAATTAAGCATAGGCGTCGTTACTCCTTATTCCAGGCAGCAGGATTTGATATACGATAAAATATCTCAATCAACTTCAACAGAATTAATAGAGAATCACAATGTGAAGGTATTAACTGCACATAAATTTCAAGGCACTGAAAAAGACATAATGATTTTTTCTTTAGTCTTAGCATCCCGAGGAAATGCAAAAAGCGACCGGTGGTATAATATATATCCACAAATCCTTAACGTCGCTTTATCTCGCGCAAAATATCTCCTTTACATAGTAGGAGATAAGGAATTTTGTCAAAATAGACCAGGCGTATTAAACCGATTAATTAAAACTTATGATGACATTAAAAATATCGAAGAATTTGAAAAACAAACCATTTACGAAAAATTTGATTCTCCCGCTGAGAGGCTCCTTTTTGAAAAATTACAAAATGTTGATTTTGAAAAATATGGATATGAACTAATTCCAAAGTTAGTGGTAAAAAGATACACTCTTGATTTTGCGTTAATGGGAACAAAAAAGATTGATATTGAGTGTGACGGTTTCCAGCATGAAATAATAGAAGGAATGCCAATAATAGATGATGTAGAAAGAGATGCGTTTATGGAGAAAGAAGGATGGGAAGTCTTAAGATTCCCCAATCATCGAATAATATCTCAGACTGATGAGGTTATTAGGGATATAATAAGTGGACTATGACTTCAAAACAATTTATTTTTGCATAAATAATGATTAATAATAGTTAGTGTTAAATCTATTTTGCAATTTGAAAAAAGAGAACGGCCATTGTAAACTCTTTATAAAATGGATGCTATAAAATTAATTGCAAAAGTAAGGTCTGGTGTGGCCGAAATAGCAATCGAAAAAGATAGAGTAGTTATTGGTAATGGATCAGCTTTTCTTGTAAATGGCGGTTTAATTACAAATAGCCACGTGATCCGCCCTCCTTTTGAAGTGGATGCCATAAGAATTAGATTTGATAGTTCAGATGCAAAAATAAGACTTCTTCCTGAAGATTTATATAAAGCTACCTCTGCAGAATCACCTGAATCAGAATTAGATTATGCTTTTATCAAGCTTCAAGAACCAGAGTTCAAAGCAAGATATAAATTTAATCTCGGCGATTTTAAAGACATCAATGTAGGACAAAAAGTATTATTTCTAGGCTTTCCCTTTGGAATGCCTCAACTTACTGCACACATGGGTTATGTTTCAAGCATTCACCATCATAAGAACCGAGATATTATTCAGATTGATGGAAGTGTGAATGGGGGAAATTCTGGTGGCCCCTTAATTTCTCTAAAAACAGGTGATGTTGTCGGAATAATAACAAGATCAGTTACTGGAATTATTGAAAAACAATTCAATAACTTGATTTTATCTCTTCAAAAAAACCAGAAAATTCTTTCTCAAACTAAAGCATCAATTAAAGTCAGTGGTATCGATCCTATACAAGGAATCAAGGCATCTCAGGCAGCGATGGAACAAATAGCACGTAATTTAAAACGGTCCGCAAACGTCGGTATTGGTTATGCATTTTCTATTAATCCAATTCGCAGCGATATAGAAAATTAAGTCTAATAAAACAAAAGTTCGAAGGAATCAAATATAGAAACACTACTTTTTAGCCTCTATTGAAGGTGATTCCGGATTAGTCGCTATATTTATAATTCTGTATATAGTATTATCAACAACTTTATCATCGGGCATTTTCATCATTTTTCCTGAAACCATAACTAGATAGCAATAATTCCTGAGTTCAATTCCCCCTAAAATATCAGAGTTATAGATTTCAGCCTGTTTTTGGGCTTCCTTAATCTTATCTCCAAGTTCTTTTTCAGATGTAACGCGTTTCCACTCAGTAAGCACTAGAGTCACTGCTGCTTTTTCAACATCTGACACTTCATTTAAAGGTTCATTTAAAATCAAATCAGTCCTTCCTCCTGCAGCGTTTGCTTTAAATGCCCAAACTCCATGCAACAATAAATGTAAAGCACCAAGTTTTTCACATGCAATCTCATTATTTTCAAAAGCCTCAATCCATTTATCGCGAAAATTTTCATCGACAACTATACATCGCTGAAGATGAATGAAAGCTCGTTCAGTTATTCTTCGGGCTTTTAATTGTGTATCAGCGATAATATAATCAAATTCTGCCCGAAAAGTAGCAAGAGAGGTTAAAACAAATTGGACATTCGCTGACTCCCAATTCTTTTTAGGTGAAAAAAAATTCGAATTTGAAAATTCCGGTTTTATTAAAAAACTATTAATACAAACATTAGCATTATCTGGAAGTGCAGATTCATTATTCTCTACAAATGCTTTAAGATTACTAAATATTTTTTCTGCCTCTTTTAATAATATTTTTTTCTTGACAGAACGTGCATCTTCAGAGCTATGATGAAGAGCCTTATAAAAAAAGATTCCTGCATCAAGTATACCTTTAATTCTAGCAGACAAAGATTCCCACTCAATTAACCATTTCATTCTAATAGCTTCTGTTTTTTTATATAAAACATATTTGGTTAATCTTCCCTTGCCTTTTTCATCTTATATATTTATATAAAAAAATCAATCCCCACCCAAAAATGACTTACTGACTTTGTCATCTTTTAGGAGATTCTCAGCCTCATCCTCAAAAGCAATTTTGCCTATCTCAAACACATAGCCCCGATCTGCATATTCCAATGCCATTCTTGCATTCTGCTCAACAAGGAGAATAGTCATACCATCCTTATTAATCTCTTTTATCTTCTCAAAGACAATATTCATATAATTCGGAGAAAGCCCAAGTGATGGTTCATCCAGCAAAAGAAGCTTTGGTTCTAACATCAAGGCGCGGCCTATAGCCAACATCTGTTGTTCCCCGCTGCTTAAGGTCCCTGCTCTTTGTCCCCGCCTTTCCTTAAGTTTAGGAAATAATCCGAACACCTTATCAATCTCTTCCCTTATAGTCTTTTTATTCTTCCTGGTATAAGCACCCATTTCTAAATTCTCTAAAACACTCATTGAATAAAATACCCGTCTTCCCTCTGGCACCAGACATAATCCCTTTTCAACCAATTGATAAGGCTGACGGCCACCAATATTTTCCCCTTGAAATAAAACCTCTCCATCCCTTAACCCCACCAGACCGCAAACCGCCTTTAAAGCTGTGGATTTTCCTGCCCCGTTCGGACCGATCATAGCCACAATTTCGCCCTCCTCCACACTAAATGAAACATAATCAAGAGCAAGCACACTGTCGTAGTAGACTGTTAAATTTTTTACATCAAGAAGCACTGTCTTTTCTCCTGCCAATATATGCTTCTATAACCTTTTCATTTCTTATAACATTTTCTGGATGACCCTCAGCAATCTTTTTCCCATAATTTAAGACAATGACATTATCAGAAATACCTGTCACAACCTTCATATTATGCTCAATAAAGAGTATGGTCTTTCCTTTATCTTTTAATTTCTTAAGAACATCCAGTGTCTTAACTCTCATATTAGGAAAAACTCCTGCTGTGGGCTCATCCAGCAAAATAAGTTCAGCTTCCATGACAAAGGCTCTGGCCAACTGCAGCAATCGTCTCTGGCCATGAGATAAATTCTGGGCAAGTTCATCCCTCTTTTCTGTAAGATTCACCCATTCAAGATATTCCATAGCTTTCTCTCTATTTCTCAGCTCTTCTTCTTTCATAGCCTTGCTTTGAAAAAGTGCATCAACAAGACGTTCCCCTTTTTCATATTGAGTTGAAAGCAGCATGTTCTCTAATACTGAGATTTGAGGGAACAGTCTTATATTCTGGAATGTCCTTGATATCCCAAATCTGGCTCTTTTAAAAGGAGACAGATGGTTGATCTTTTTATCCTTAAAAAAAATATCTCCAGATTGAGCATCATAAAATCCTGAGATGATATTAAAAACCGTTGTCTTCCCTGCCCCATTAGGCCCAACCAATGAATTTATAGTCGCAGACTTAATAGAAAAGTCCAAATTATCTACAGCCACAAGCCCATCAAAATCTTTATAAAGATTTTTAACCTCTAATATCATCTCATCACTCACTTGAACTGATATCTCCCCATTATTCCCTGCGGCCTTTTGATCATCAGCACAACCAGAAGCAGTCCATAGATCATCTGTCTCATAGGAGCTGCAATGGATGAGGGCATACCCAGAAACCTCAATAGCTCAGGAAAAACAACCAGAATCACAGCTCCAACCACAGAGCCGGATATGGTTCCCATTCCTCCAAAAATAACCATAAGGAGAATAGTGATTGACTCCATAACAGTGAAACTCGAAGGATCAATAAAGGTGATGTAATGAGCATAAAGGCTTCCAGCTATACCAGCAAAAAATGCCCCGATCACAAAAACCATTAGTTTGTGTTTAACTGTATTTTTACCTAAAGTCTCTGCGGCAATCTCATCTTCCCGAATAGATCTCAAAACTCTTCCAAAAGGAGAATCCACAATTCTTCTTATAACAAAGATAGTGATTGCTACAAAAACTATGACCAGTAACAGATAAGACCAAGTTTCTGAAAAATCAAAACCAAAAAGTGAAAACCCAGGTATACCAGGAAGTCCCATAGGCCCTCTGGTAAGAGAAACCCAATTCTTAGCAATAGAATAAATAATCACACCTAATCCAAATGTCGCCAGAGCCAGATAATCTCCTTTAAGCCTTACTGCCGGATATCCAATCACAATGCCTGAGACTGCTGCCACACAAGCCCCTATCAAAAGTCCTATCCATGGAGATAAACCCATATTCAAGGCCAGAAGGCTTGATGTATAGGCTCCGATACAAGAAAATGCAGCATGACCCAGTGCGGGGAGCCCTGTATATCCCACAATCAAATTAAGGCTCAATGTGAGAATTATGTATATTCCAGCAATAACAAGTATATGTAATAGATATTCCATATTCTTAAAATGTGTCCTTTTCGGTTTTTTTGCCCAGAAATCCCCAGGGTCTTATCAAAAGAAATATGATAAGGATTACAAATGCAATGCTGTCCTTCCATCCAGCTGATATTTTCCAGATACCCAGGTTCTCAGCTAATCCCAGAAAGAATCCACCCAATACTGCACCGGGAATACTTCCAATGCCGCCCACAATAGAGGCGATAATTCCTTTTAGGATTGCCGCGAAACCCATGGTTGGTTCAATATTTGTTTCAAAGGATATAAGTATTCCCGCCGCTCCGGCTAATGCAGAACCTATGGCAAATGATGCGAGAATCGTCTTTTCTGGATTTATTCCAACCACATTGGCTGCTGTGGTATCATCGGATACCGCTCTCATTGCTTTGCCCAACTTTGTCCGCTTAATAAAAAGCCAAACTAATATCATAAGAATGATTGAGACCACTAAAATGATGATCTGGATACCGGTTATCACTGCTCCTAGAAAATGGTGTCCTTCTTTTATAGGTCCAGTTCTAATGGTGAGAATCTGCGCCCCATATATAAGCTGGATGAGGTTTTGGAGGAAAATAAAAATTCCGAAAGAAGCGAGGAGGAAGATAAGGTTGGAGGCTTTCTTCTTACGGAGGGGGAGATAGACCAATCTATCAATGGAAATGCCAAGAATGGCAGCAAGAATTATGGATAAAAAAAAAGAGAGAATAAAATTGAGGTTTAGGGAAATTATTAAGGTATAAGCAAAGTATGCTGCGGCAGTATAAACCACGCCATGGGCGAAGTGGAAAAATTTGACTGTGCGGTAGATGACAACAAATCCTATAGCAATAAGAGCATAGAGACTACCGGATATTAATCCATTTAAAATCAATTTTTGTATCATCTTATATTTATAAATTCTAATTAAATGAAAATATATAATTTAAGAATAATTAATCATCCAACAATATAAATATTAATATATAAAATTCATATAATTAAAAAACATCAGATATTATTAAATCATACATATAAACAATATTATTGTTATTTCAATTTCAAAATTTATTATTTGGTTTCTGGCCAATTACTATTAATCTTGGTGAATCTTTAAAATAGTCATCCATTTTGAAATTTCCAAATATTCTATATATTTGAAATCCACTAGCTCTTAGTAAGTTAATTAACTCGTCTTTTGTATATATTCGCAAAGAAACTCTTTTAGTAGAAAGTGCTCTAGTTCTAATGTGAATAAAGCCTTCAAAAATTTGATAACTTACTCTTCTTTTATTATCAATATTTTTTCTTATCTCTGACAATACAATTTCGTTATTATGATTATAACGCCAATGTCTATTACCTGATATGTAGTCATCTTTATACAAAAAATTTTCTCTTGATAAAACTGGAGAACCTGATTTTGATTCTTTTATTTTCTTTAAATCAAGTCCTTTTACTTTTTCATGAACAATTACATTATAATTTATTTTTTTTTTATTTATATCAAAATTTGCCACCGTTAATCCTAAAATATTATCTTCATCAATGTACCACCAATTTTTATTTCCAGGAATATAAACTTCCCTTGAAAATCGTTTCATTCTCTGTAAATCGCGATAACCATTTGATACATCTATTAGAACTTTACCCTTAGGTTTAAGTAAGCTATATATTTTATTTAGAAACTCTAAGTTTCGATCTTCATTTTCATATAAACCAATACTATGCCATAAACTGAGCAATACATCATATTTATTTTTATAATTCAACTTCATTAAATCTTTTTGTATAAATTTAACATTATTATTTTGTTGACTTTTAGCATAATTAATGAATATTTCAGAAATATCTATGCCATATATATTTATATATCCCCTTTTCGCGAATTCCACACAGTGCCTCCCCCAACCACAACATACATCTATTATTTTGGTTTTCTTATTTGTAATCCCTAACATCTCCTCAATACCGTTAACTTCACTTTTTGTCTCTTTCTTTTTAATATGCGGAAATATTTTAATTCCAACCTCGGCCCAGCTTTCCCATTTTTTTTGACTCCACTCTAAGTCCATCATCCTAACTTTTCCTTATTCCATTATAATAATCTTTCATTAATCTCCACAAAGGTGAATATTGCCCTGCGGGAATTATCCATAATACCGAAAATAAAAGTAGCCATAGAGAAGTAATAACAATTAAATATTTTAACCATACTACACAATTTGGAGATTCAGTATAGCTTTTGTATCTTAACACTAATAAAATAGAAATAAATATATAAAAGGAAATCCAAGAATATAAACCAATCGCATATCCCCGAAAATTTCGATTCCCTAATTCCCTTTTAATTTTTTTGCCAATATATGTGAAGTGAAATTGCCCTAAAGACCACCCAACAGCAGTGAGAAAATACCAAGAATAATATAAAATCAAAAATAAGGGTGTTTTCTCATAAGTATGAATATTGGTTTCTATAAATATAAAAGCACCAATCAAAACAGAAATGACAATAAGGAGAGTAACCTCATTAACAATAAAATCAATAATATGGCGAAATTTAGTAATATTTTTCCTAGTATCCAAACTAATCTCTTTTTCCTTTGCCCCACTCACTAGGCTTAAGGTATATGAATAAACTAACATAGGCACAAAAGAAGCCATCACGAGTCCAAGCATTAAAAGGTTAAAAGGAATGTTGGCATCTAATGTACTAATGAATTCACCATTAAATGAAGATACTCTTGGATTAATTAAAAACAGACAAATAATATGAGATACTACTATTCCTGCTAATAAAATAAAAATATATCCAATTTTTATTTTATTAAATGAACATTTAAAAAATTCTTTAATTGCCTTAGAGAATATCTTTATTGCCTTAAAGGTTATTCTTTTCATCGAAGTTAGCTAACATATATATTATTTGTATAAGCAACCATTTCTGCCGACTATCATTAATACTTCTTAATTGATTAACTGCCTTTTTTGCCAAATTTTTTATTTTCGATTTACAATTTTCAAGAATATTATTTTTGTGTATTACTTTTACTATCTCAGGAAGTCTCTCCTCTAAAGTGAAACTATCTTTACTAAACAAATCCTTATATTTTGGGACCTCATTTAAAAGTAAAATTAAAGGCAATCTTTTCTTCTTCCTTAAAATATCTGTGAGTAACTTTTTATGCACAACATCTTCATCACCAATTATATCCACAATGTCATCTCTAAGTTGTGCCATCATCCCAAATATCCTTCCAAATTTTTTTAAATCTTCCTTATATTCGTCTTTCTCTGTCAAAATACATACTATTTCTAAAGCATTTGCAAATTGAGAACCAGGTGTCTTTGAGATCATCTTAAAATAGTCATTTTCTGAGAAATCTATTCTTTTTTCTGAATTAATATCCATATATTGACCCACATAATCCCCATGATATATTTCTTCAAATGAACTCATTATTTCTAATGTCTTTTCGGCACCTACCTTAGCTTTTTTACAACTTTCAAGTAAAGTCATTCTTGCTAAAGAAGTAATTACACCATGAGCTATAAATGTTTCATTTATTCCATATTTTCTCCATGCAGTATCCTTGCCAACACACACTTCTGCTTCATCTATTACATCATCAAGAAGAATAGCAGATTCTTCAAAGAGTTCTAAGGCAGCCGAAGCAATAATTATTTCTTCAGTATAATTACTCCCCAAAGCAATAGTTGCCAATCTCATTATTAAAGGCCTCTCTCTCCAGCTTGGGCTCTTTGTTATATATTCAACAATCTTTCTTAACTCCATATTTTCTATTGTCATAACATAATCATCTACAACAGGATCAATTATTCTTTTTGTTTCTTCTATCTCTTTAAGAACATCTACTATTCCTGGAAACATTTTTAACTTCTTTGTATTTACTCTTCTCCATGCATCTTCAGGAATCCGGTCTCCTCTAAGAAAATATAGCATGTCAGGCTTTAAGCCTGCTTCTAATAGAATTTTCCTTTGATTTTTACTGTAGAAAAGTGTTATTTCCATATTGTTCCTCCCCTAGTATTCGAAAACAACCCATTTAAATTTGCCATTCTCAACTGTTTTTATTCCAATTGGTTTTACAACATCTCCATTAATATCAAAAGACGTTTTTCCTGTGACACCAGGGTAATCTTTAATTGTATATAATGCTTCCTTAATCTTATATCCTTTGTCTCCACCTTTTTTGATAGCTAAAGATAAAATTTTTAATGCATCATAAGTATTTGCGGCAAATCCATCTGGCCTCTCATTGTATTTGCTTTTATAAGAATTAACAAAATCTTCAACAACATTCTTTTTACTATCTGTGTCAAACGAGGGAAAAGTATATATAATCCCTTCAGAAATTTCTCCAGATATTTCTATAATGTCTGGATCTTCAAACATTATACAACTGAAAAATGGTATTTCACAACCCAACTCCTTGGTTTGAATAAGTAACCGTCCCATTTCACCATAACCTACAATATAGATCGCATCTGGTCTAGATAGCATTAATTTTCCTATTTGAGTGCGAAAATCAGTTGCACCAAAATCGTATGTTTCAATTGACACTACTTTGCCACCTAATCTTTTAAACTCTTCTCGAAATGCTTCTCTAAGTCCCATTCCATAATCATTATTGATATGAATTATTGATACTTTTCTATAAACTGTTTCGTTATATATATAATTAGCCATCTTACTACCTTCATAAATATCAGAGTAACAGTTTCTAAAAATATAATCTCCGGCATGTGTGATTTCTGGTGCTGAGGAAGCAGGAGACAATAATACAACCTCACTTTCTTCCGCAATAGGTGCGATAGCTAATGTAATAGAACTAGCCATCGCACCAATAATAGATGATACTTTATTTGCTATAATTAACTTCTTTATAGCATTTACGCCCTCCTTTGTATTCCCTTTACTGTCTTCAAAAATTACACTTATTTTTTTACCGTTAATTCCCTTTCCTGAATTTATTTCTTCTATTGCTAGATCGATACTATTCTTTGCACTTTCACCATATTTGGCATTCTCTCCAGTCAATGGCAATATTGCCCCAATCTTAATTACCTCAGATGCTTTTTTCAACGGAAACAGAATAAAAATGGATGCAAGAACGAAAACTACAATAATACTAATTACTATGTAATGCTTTTTTTTCATTGACTTTTCCCTCCTTATATAAAGTATTCAAACTCAATTTTTTTGCTTTTCAATTCAATTTCTATATTTTTATTTTTGATCTGATCATTTTTGGGATAATACTTATTATATACTGAATAGCTACATAATAATTTATTGTAATATTTACAAAACATGATTTTTAAAAACCAATAAAACGATACTGAAATAGTCTAATAATTGGTAATAACTACCTCCTTTATCTTATATCTTTTTCCATCGGTCCTGATCCAACGTCTTAATTCTAATTCATTAATATTGAAATTTTTTTTATATAAAGAGTATACAAAATCTGTACTCGAGTTAGATATCATTACACTACACCCTATTTTAGATAATTCATTTGCTGCCTCAGCAACCCTTTCATGATCTCTTATTGAAAAACGCTCTTTTGTATAGTGCGCGAAATTAGAGGTATTATTTAAGGGCGGATATGGAGGATCAAAATAAATAAAATCACCTTTATTTGCATTTTTGACTGCTTCCTTGAAGTCCAAATTATATAATTTAGCTTTTGATAAAGCATTCGATATTCTGATAATATCATTTCTATTAAGAAGGTAAGGAGGTTCTTTATACCCATATGGCACGTTAAACATACCATTATTATTTACTCTCCATATACCATTAAAACATGTCTTATTTAAATATATAAATAGAGCCGCTTTAGAAACAGAAGATTTAGAGTTATTATATTTATATCTCATTTTATAATAATAACTTTTTGAACTTTCACGATAATGCTTTTTTAAATATCTTGAGACTAAATTAGGCTTTTCTTTTATAGCCTTATAACATTCTATAAGATCAGTATTCAAATCTGATAATATTGCCTGACTCGGACAAAGCTCAAAAAATAAACTTCCTGCTCCAAGGAAAGGCTCATAATAATCCTTAATTGAAGAGAAATTTTTTGGCAAATGAGTTTTCAAGAAAGAGATTGAACGTGTTTTTCCTCCTGCCCAACGTAAAAAAGGTTTCATGAATTTAATCTCTCTATTATGCCATACCCATAATGAAATCTTTAGCCATTGTTCTTTCTCCTATGCTCCCTGGGTTATAATTATCAGAAGTAAAACTTTTTATTCTATTACTATCCTTTGCCTTCTTTAAATATCTATAAAAAAAATCTACAGTAAGTTCTTTCTCTTGAAAACCTTTCCTTACAAGCTTATCAAATACCTTCATTAAGGCTGTATAACCCGTAGTCTTAGTTAATATTTTTGATGTGTCATCCCATTCCTTAGGAAATAATTTTTTAACAGCAGAAAAAAAATCCCTCAATATAGTATAGATAAACTTATCTGCATTATCTACAAATGGTTCCCAAAGGATGAATTTTTTTGATTCTTCAACTTTGTAGAAATTCTTAAGAACACTCCTGTCATTATTTGAATTTCTTAATTTATCTCTTATTAAATATGAATCTTTTTTATCACAAATCAAGTTAACAATTTCTCTTGAAAATGTGCTCTGAGAGATAACCGAGTCCTCTTGGCCGATCTCTTTACGGCCAAGCATCTTAATCTTTTTAAACCAAGGATTAGAGTTGTCTTCATTAAATGTCTTAGCGATGTTATGGGCAAGTTTTTCAGGAGTATTTATTGTAGAAAATTCTAACAAATCTTGAGCTAAAGAAGGATTTATCCTTGTCATCCTAGTATTTATTACAGAAAAAAGATAAGCCTGTTCCTCCATTTCTAAATCTGGAAAAAGCGATAATATTATTTCAAATTTATCTGTGAATTTATCGGTAAAACCTGCTAACCTATGTTGACCATCAATTATATTAGCCGAATCTTTATCTTTTTTTATATAAATATAATCGTCCTCAAAAAAATAACAATCGCGATTAATAGATAAAATTATCGAATTTGGAAAAGAAGCATCCCAAGTCTTTACATAGCTTTTTATTTCTTTAACTCTATGTTCACTCAAAGGTCTTTGTATGCCTATATATTCTTCTAATTGATCTTTAGACCTTTTTCTTTTCTTAGCAGAACATATTTTATTTACTTCTGTTGCTTGAGCTACACCAATATAGAATGTGCCTATAGGCTGATCTACAGGAGTAACTCTTATTTTTATTGCATCTTCTTTTAAAAATGGAAGATTATTCATTTTGATCTCCAAATTTTATTTCTTTATATGTATTTGTTTTAAGCTTAGATTTAAACTCCTTCGTTTTCTTTTGTTCAAATTTTTTCTTCCCTTCAGTAAATTCCTCTGCCTCAACCCCTCCGTAAGGACTAATATATGGATTCTTATTAAGATTCTTTATTGCTATAAAATTAACAAAAGTTGCAACAATCAAAGAGATTATAGAATATAATAAAACCTTTTCAATCGCATATATAGTTGCTAATGATAACAAACCAAAAATAATAAGGTAGATAGGACCACCAATCTGAATATTTTTCAGTTTTCCTTTTGCTTTGCTCCCTAAATCAGTAACGAATTGAACAATACTTAAAAATAATAGTTGCTGACTTAAGACAAGGATAAGATTATTGATATTTAATTTTCCGATTATAAAATTAAAAAATAATACCCCTAATAATAGGTACAGAGGCAATAATGTAAAAAACCACCAATCTCCTTCCCTTTTTTCAAATGTTAGAATGGACATTTTAGACCTCTTCTTTGATGCTTACTTTATAAAATCATTAAACTTCTTCTGTTTGCTTTTTAGATGTATTTTTTTCAATACTTCCCCAATTTCTATTATTTCATTTATTGACTCAAACTCAATAATGAAATAATCTATCATACCTGTTGCTGTCATATCCAGAGAGTTATTATTCAAAAATGGTTCCCAATCTAATTTACCATTCTTCATCTTTTGGAATTGATTATTAATTAAAGAAAATGAAATATGAAAACGTAAATTCCACTTCCACCATTCAGAACATTTTTGGAATAAGTTGCTCATGTCGATTCCTCAATAATCTGTACTTCATCCTCAGTTAGACCGTATAGTTGATATATAAGTTTGTCGAGCTCCTTCTTCAACACAATAACGTCTTCTTCAGCGTTTTTTTGTTTTATCATAAGAATTCGATCAACAATCTCAATAACTGGTTTTTGCTTCTGCGGTTCATCGAAAGCAACTCTAGGTAATAGAAGATCTTCAACGTGTTTCTTCTTTACCTCAGCAAGCACCTCATCCTTTTCAGGATTAATGATTTTATATATAAAATCCATGATCTTTGAATTTAATACTCCTAAAACAAAACTCAGATTTGTTGATACTCGAGGTATGATTACATGTATGTTATTCCTTGCTATAAATCCTGACTTTACAATAGTGGCTACAATTGAATCTCCTGTCTGGCGGACAAAGATTTTTTCGGGAGCTTCAAATATTACAGGATCACGAGGGGCAGCCAACCATTCCCCGTATTTAATCCAATAATCATTATTCCAAAGCGAGACATAACGGCGAATAAGGCTTCCCCTCAGAAGCGGCTTCCATGAAGTTCCTGGTGGTTTCGGTCCTTCGATAACGAAAGGCTTATTACGGACTATCTGCTCAGTTTGAGGCGGCTTTCCCTTTCCCTTCTCAAATGGCTTAACACCATTATGAACGGTTGCAATAGATTCAACTTTTATTCCTTTCTTTTCTATTTTCCGATATAATCTTTGTTGAGCTGGAGGAGAGACGATATTAATAACATCACCGTTTTTCGGAATTTCACTCCATAACAATTTATGTGCAAGTCTGAAACCATTAGAATCAAAAAAGAAAACCGGGACTTCGAAATCATCGTCGGGTTTAGACTTTTTTAATATAAATATGATCGTATCGACAACAGCAGCAAATACTTTATTCTTAATGACAAGGAGACTAAGCCATTTAAATTTTGATAAAAGAAAATATCTAAATTTCTGAAAAGTTATTGAAGGCAACCATGTATTAGGCACAATATAGCTCATAATTCCATCCTGGCGGTTTAAGGCATGACCTTTTTCTACAAACAACATGTAACTCTCAGGTGGATTACTTTGATATCTATAGACTTTTTTTAATGACGTCTGTAGTTTGTGTGAAAACTTAGCCCCGTATGGTGGATTGCCTATGACCACATCAAAACCATCATTTTTATGAAATACTTCTGAAAAATAGACTTCAAAATCAAATTCCTTATGTCCGTTAGAAATTTTGCTTATCAGAGAATCAATCTGCTTTTTGTATTCCTGCTTTTTCGTAGGATTTGTTTCTTTGAGAAACAGCGGTTTTAATTCTTCCAGATCATCGAAAAGCTGCTTATTAAATAAGTCTTTCTTTACACCTAGTAATGAATTCCCACAAACAATCTTATAGTCCAAGTTGGGCAATGGCTTTATATTCCTAATATCCTGCTCATCCACAACCAGCGACAGCCAAAGCCGCAGCTTGGCGATCTCCACAGCGCCCGGATCGATATCTACACCATAAAGCGAACACTCAATACAGTGGCGCTTAAACTCGTAGTTGTTTCGCTTGTCGTTATTGATAAAAACAGACAAAACATTTCTGGCCCGTACAATCTCATTCATCATACCCACAAGGAAAGCTCCGGAACCCACAGCCGGGTCGCAGACAGTAATTTCAGCCAACCACTCATCTATTAATCGGGCGTTCTCGCGAATACTGTCAGATAGAAGTAATGTATATTCTGAAGACTTTTGCATTCCACTTTTTATGTTTTGCTCTTTGATGAGTGCCATGGCTTCATGCTCGGATATAAGCTCTCCAACTTCAATGAGGTCCTCAAGGTCTGTTTTGTTAATGGAGAGGGATAGTTTTGCTTCATTTGTTTTTGTGTATAAGTAATTGATCAGGCTTTGCTTGCACATATAGTGAACAATCTCACGAGGAGTATAATAAACACCGAATTTTTTATTAAATTTGTTTTCCTCTCCTCTTCTTCCAGTTTCCAATGCATTTTTGTATTCATCATAATTGTCAGGGCGGATAGCATTGAATTTTTCATAAGCTTTACCCAGCAGCTCCGGATCTATGGCGACTTCCTTTTCCAGGGGCTCATCCTCCTGAACGGTGAAATTATAGCGGTCAAATATATCCAGGATACCATTGCCGATATCCCCTTCTTTGGTTTGGTTGTCATTAGAAAAGAGTTGATCCGGCACATTAATATCAGTATGTACCCAATCATAGTTACCAATAGGATCAAAAAGACCACCATTTAAAAATGGAATTTTGCAGTTGAATCGACTGTAATAATCATCATCATAACTTCGATCTCTTCGCAGAGCTTCATAAAAGAGCGGCTCCAGGATGTCGTTGAAGAAATTTTTGTAATTACTGTGCTTTTTTTCGAAAAGCTCCCGAAGAAAATGTTTTGATCCGGTTCCCCAATTATCATCACGACCTACTCCAAACCATCCTTTTTTCTGCAAGAAATAGAGAAAAATTATCTGCCCCAGGAGTTTCTTTGCGAAATTAACTGTATCCACACATTTTTCCTCAAAATCCTTTTTGACCTTTGGATCTTTCTCAATAACCCTGTCAAGTTCTTCCTTGGTACGGATGAAAAGCTTGCGGTATTCGAGAAAGAATTCTTTGGTGACAGTTTCAATATCAAATGATTTTTCTATTTCTTCCAGAATTGGAGCTTTTTCATCTTCAGCCAGAATATCAACAAGACGACTCTGCGCAGTATGACTTTTTTCATTTGCACCCACCAGAAAAGACCATCGCCGTGCGGGAGTGAATTCTTCTTTTACCTTTATTCTTCCGGTCTTTGTTTTTTCAAATTTATAGTCCATCTTCACCAAGGAAAAACGCCAATCTGACTCACCAGGAGATACGAAGGCTGCTAATGCCGCGTCTTTCATTTGGCCACCACGGCTTCCATTTAAGTACCAAGCAATAAAATTCCTCTGCATTCTTCGGGCGCGCTCAAGAGATGTCTCTTTTTTTAGCTTAATAATAAGGATATCTATGATTTTATCCCCATCGCTGTATTTTCCAATTCGCTCTAAAGTGCTTATATGCTGACTATAGGAATCCGGAATGTAATTTCCTCTATATATGAATGTTTTTTCCTCAATTTCATTAAGAAGGTTTTTTATAAAATATGTAAATTTATCTTTATCAAAAGAACTCTCAAAGGTGTCTCTAATAATTCTTTTAGCTTGTTGTTTATCCATATTTACTCACCTGCCAGATATAATGAAAGAATGACCTCACGCTTCCCTGTTAATGATGGGCTTTCCTCAGAATAGTGGCTTTCTAAAAGTCTATCAGATATATTATTTTGCAAAACGGCAAGAACCTTAAAAGGATTGATCAATTCATCCCCAAGTTTATTCAAGGCCTTTAATGTGGTTTTTGTTGTTTGCTTGGGTATGGCACCTTCTTGGAGTTGTATCAATACTTTTTTTAAGTAATCTTCTTGATCTTCAGTAAGTTTCTGAGTGTTTTTAAGTGTGGCTTTTAGAATAGCACTAATTTTTACTGCACTATCTCGTCCTCTTCTTGCGGGAGGTTTTTTAAATTCTTCTGTTGTGGCAAATCGAAAAGCTTCTTTATTCTTGTCCAGTAATTGATAAAATTTATCTGAGAGCTTTTTCTTTTTATCCTTTGGTGTGCTTTCAAGTAATTTAGCTGCAGATAAAAAATCAAGCTCTGACGCTTCTTCTCCAATTTTGGATATAAAGAATTTCTGCAGTTTTCCTTTTCTAAAATAGGTTACAAGCGAATTTGCATATTCTTTTTTAATTTTCGAAGTGCGGGCTTTTTTTGGGAGGCGTTTTATTTTTTCAAACAAATGTGGTTTATTTTCTCTAATATCTTTAATAGCATCCAGATATTTCAATTCACTCTCTTCAGTCTCATCCTCTCCTTCTAGTACTTTCTTTGAAATCAAACGATTAAAGAGCTCGTGTGAGCCTATGGGTTCCCCTTCTGTGAGGATAGCAGCATCTCCTCCTAGGAGAGTTAAAAATGCATTGATTTTACTTTCAGCAACTTCTTTTATCTTAATGTGATCAGCCGATTGTTTGGTGGGGAAAAAATTAAATGTGTGTATTGTGTCAAATTCAGTATCCACTCGGTTAATTCGGCCAACTCTCTGCATCATTCTGGTGGGATTCCAGGGTATATCATAATTTATCACCACATTTGCACGGTGGAGATTAACACCTTCGGAAAGTACTTCTGTAGAGACTAATAAGCGATAGTCATCTTTGGGCACTCTTGCTCTAGCGTCGAAGTTATCGATGACTTTATCACGGACAGACTCGCCTGAAACTCCTGAATAATAAAGAACCTTGTCTGTATATTTGCTTTTTATGTTTTTCTCTAGATATTCTGCTGTTTCTTTTGATTCAGTGAAAATGACAAGATGGTTTTCTTTTAAAATCTTTCTTTTTGAAAGCTCACTTAAAAGCTTTATTATTTTGGGATCACGGTTGATCTTTTGCCAAAGGTTTTTTATCTTTAAAAGAATATCATGATCCGCTTTTAAGTCCTCTCTGAATTCTTTTATAAAATCAGAACTTTTATATTTATCCGCTTTTCCTTCTTCTATTATCTGTTGAATAGCTTCATCGTCGTCATTTTCAAGAAGTTCAAATATTTTATGGGTATATTTTTTACTGACATAGACTTCATCATTGTCAAATGCTTTAATGAAAAATTTGTATGAGTTAAGGAATCTATCTATAGATTTTCTAAAAGCATAGAAACTGCTTTCTAAACGTTTAACCAGCAGTATCTTCATGAATTTGCCCATATTCCTCTGGGATAATTCCTCAGGTTGAGTGATATCTCCTTTGTAATAGAGCATGGGCGTATAGCGAGTATATTTGAAATCCTGGATGATTAATTTTATGGTTTCATTAAAGATTCGATCCTCTTTCTCATTCAATTCATAAAACAATGGCTTAGGGCTTTTGACTTCTGGGAATTTGACTTTTTGCTTTTCCAAATCTCTTGAAAAATACTTTGTAATCTCTGACCTTGTGCGGCGAACCATTAAATGTTTAAGGACTTTCTCCCTTATCTCATCGGAATTTTCTTTAACTTTATTTATATACTCATCATAATTCTTTCTACGGTTAATCTTATCTATTTTTTTCTCAAGTCGATTAAAAAATCCCTCAAGGTCCGGAATATTAGGAATAGTGCTTTTTTTTGTTTTCTGGAAAAGCTTAATCTGACTCAATATATCCTTTGGGGTGTTGTTATAAGGGGTGGCTGTAACCAGTATCACTCTTTTTCCCCGGCAAATCTCTGCAAGATATTCATAGGTAATTGTGGTTTCGGTTCTAAAACGATGCGCCTCATCAACGATTATATTCATATAATAATCTGGGGGCATATTTAGCAATTCTTCTTTTAATGTTTCCAATTTTCCTACTGACTCAAATCTTGCTGGTATATTAAATTCATTAAACACATTTGTCCATGATCCTGGATTTGATTTTTTTAGGAGTCCAGGAGGAGCTATAACAAGGGTCCGGCCTTGTAGTTGATCTGCCAGCATCGCCGCAATATAGGTTTTACCTAAACCAACTACATCTGAAATAAAGACTCCTCCATACGCCTCAAGTATTTTTTTTGCGTTTAAGACTGCTTGTTCCTGATATTCTAACTTCTTAAAATACTGAGGGATGTACTTCAAATAGACTTCTTCTGTTTGACTAAGTTCATCTTTGAAATACTCGTATAAGAACTTAAGATAAAGTTCATATGGGGATATTTTTTGGCTCAGCCAGGTTTTGTCTTGAACAGTCTGCACATATTTTTCACTCACATCAACTGAGTTTTCCCAAAGCTCATTGAATTTTTGCTTTGCGAATTCATAATCATATCTGTTTTTAAGCTCCACATTAAATTCCAAGTTATCAACCAATCCGGCTTGAGTGAAATTGCTGGAACCTGTTATCACCCGTCCTTTGTCTATGGAATCTTCTTTAAAGGTCATTATATACAATTTGGCATGTATGTTTTTGGAAGGATAAGCTCTTATTTCCAATTTGTTGCTCTTAATCCATTCAATGAACTTATTCACTCCCTCTTCGACTTTTCTATTGTCTTCTGAATTTTCCATTTCTTTTTCTACGAGATTTTCTACTTTTTGCTTGCTTTCAGCGTGAGAAAACTCAATAGATTGTTGCACAGGCTCATTAGCTTTTTCCATTAATTCAAATGTGCTCCGGCTTGTTTGAATACCAATAAGGATTCTTATCTTTTCTGTTTTTTCTAGGGATTTATAAATGGCATGAAATCCACTTGAATAAAAATAACCAACAAGACAGTCGAAGAATGAAGTATTATTAATAAGGATTGCGAATCTTTGTTTTAGAGTTTGGTTTTCTTCATTTGTTATGAATGAAAGGTCTGTATCCATTTTGACTCTTTTTTCCTTCAACTTACGCTCCAGCAAATTTCTTTAATTATAACATCTATATTCTTATATTATTATGTGAATCTACCCCAAAAACACCTTCTCATTATGCCAATCTATGAATTTCTTCTCAGGCAAATCATCAAGGTGTGCGGGGTGTCTCATCTTTTTGCCGTGCAATGTGTAATAATATTCACCATTATCAAATTCTTCTTTGATGCGCCGGCTTACTTCTATATTGAGTTTAGTCGTTAAAGTCATGTATCCTTTGTCAAAAAGTCTGTGGAGATCGGAACGAAGGAGAAGACCATTTTGGACGAGATGGGGTCCGCTCTCAGAAAAGGGCTTGATGTGCGCAGCTTCTAAGACCGGTAGCGCCCTTTCTCCTGTGACTGCACAGGAGCGCTTGTAGGCATCGGTC
>Ga0180434_10002765_pt1 | contig 22887 bp, 17 predicted proteins | sample SS_ome_7_FD_132453 | JGI IMG/M metagenome (GOLD analysis project Ga0180434, IMG submission 132453) | Hypersaline lake sediment archaeal communities from the Salton Sea, California, USA - SS_1_D_2 metaG | ecosystem: Environmental > Aquatic > Non-marine Saline and Alkaline > Hypersaline >...
GTACATCGAGCTCTTTTTAATGCACGGAAGGCTTTACATGAAAAAGATGAAGCTTCAGCCCGCCGTATCGTCAGAAAAGTAATTGAAGAGTCTGCCTCCCTTGCTTACGAAGCCAGCCTCGAAGGAGGCTTTAACTGGGTAGTTGAAGTTTTAAAACCGCTCGATGATCTCTTCCTGCCCGACGATTAATCGCTAGTTTAAACAAAGGCAACAGCAAAAACTATTAATACGGCAAGGATAACCAGCATACCAACCATAACTACCAAATGTAGGAAATAAATACCGATACTTCCCACTGTTGATAATCCATAGCTTTCGCGAATCGCAATAATCTGCAGGATCATAATCCAGATCGATAGGCCAAAGCTAACAAACCCAGCCAGAGCATTCCAACCCACACCCATGAAACCACTGGCGAAAGTGATCGGAACCCCGATAATTAAAGGAAAGTTTGCCAGGGCATATGCAGAAAAGAAACTCCAGTAAGCACCACTGCCTTTAAAAAGCCGAACCAGAAGATGGACTAGGCCGGTAATTAGAAAAATTGAGATAATAGTAATCAGAATTGAGGCAGCTACTATTACAGATAATGGCAAATGAATCTTGGTTTCCAGCATTAGATCTTCAAGTGCTTGCAATGACTGTCGGTTATATAAAGACACGAGAAGATTCAAGATGGTGATACTTAGATAGACCAGGAAAGCCTCGTTGGCAGGCCTTTCCTCGACAATATCTCTCAGTGTCTTGACCGGTTGAGTTAGAATACCAAAAAACCAGCTTAAAATTTGTTCAAACATCAGTTATCCTCCTTTGAATCACCCGGCTGACACTTTACTGCTTTGATTTAGACAATTTACCCCATAATTCCTTTGTTGCAACCGATAATAAACAAATTTAATAGTTGCACAAAAAATCATCCTATGCTAAAATAAATATAACCTATATAGTTAGGTTTAATTATTTTTAAGAGGTGACCACGATGCAAAAGTTTCTCGCGCAAGCCTTAACCATGAAAGATCTTGCCGATTATCAACAAAATACCGTCGTTAGTAAAGAAATTTTAAAGAAAACAACCGGCACGGTCACCGTATTTGCATTTGATCAGGGTCAGGGGTTAAGTGAACACACCGCTCCTTTTGATGCCCTGGTAATGATTTTAGACGGCACTGCTGAAATAATTATTGCCGGTAAACCCCATCAGGTGAAAGAGGGCGAATTAATTATTATGCCCGCAAATGAACCTCATGAGCTAAAAGCAAACGAACAATTTAAAATGATGTTGGTGATGATTCGTTCATGATATATTATTATTGATAAACCATTTGGGAGGTGTATCAAATGTCATTTAAAGTAAATGATCATGTAACCTGGGTTGGAAAGATTGATTGGGAACTGCGAAAATTCCATGGAGAAGAGCTAAGTGCTCATCATGGCAGCACTTACAATTCTTACCTGGTCAGGGGTCCGGAAAAAACTGTTTTAATTGACACGGTCTGGGGTCCCTTCGCTAAGGAATTTGTTAAAAATCTAAAAAAAGAAATCGACTTGAAAAAAATTGATTATATCGTTGCCAACCATGCAGAGACTGATCATAGCGGTGCGCTGCCGGAACTGTTGCGAGAAATCCCTGACACCCCGGTATACTGTAGCAATGCCGGGACAAAATCATTGCGCGGTCATTACCACCAGGACTGGAATTTTAAACCGGTTAAAACTGGTGACAAAATTGAACTTGGTGGCGGTAAAGAACTGGTATTTGTCGAAGCAAAAATGTTACATTGGCCGGATAGCATGTTCTGCTATCTGACCGGGGACAGCATTCTTTTCCCCAATGATGCTTTCGGCCAACATTATGCAACAGAATATATGTTTAACGACCTAGTAGATCAAAACGAACTATATGCTGAAGCAATCAAGTACTATGCTAATATCCTGACTCCCTTTAGCAAGCTGGTTACTGCCAAGATCAAAGAGGTTGTCGGCATGAACCTCCCGGTTGAGATGATCTGCCCCAGCCACGGAATAATCTGGCGTAATGATCCTTTACAGATTGTCAATAAATATCTGGAGTGGGCTGACAGCTACCAGGAAAATCAGGTAACAATCATCTACGATACGATGTGGGATGGTACCAGGAGGGCTGCAGAAGCAATCGCCTCTGGTATAAAAAAATCGAATACCGAAACAAACATTAAACTTTTTAACGCTGCCCGGTCCGATATCAATGATATTATAACCGAAATTTTCAAATCAAAGGCGATAGTAGTCGGATCGCCGACCATTAATAAGGGAATCCTCCATTCAATTGCTTCATTGATGGAGATGGTTAAAGGACTTGGGTTTCAGAATAAAAAAGCAGCTGCCTTCGGTTGTTACGGCTGGAGCGGCGAATCAGTGAAAATGATTAATGGACTGCTCGAAGAAGCCGGATTCGAGCTAATCAATAAAGATGGTCTGCGCATGCTTTGGAATCCGGATGAAGAAGCAGTTGAAAAGGCAAAAACCTTAGGCCATGAAATAGGAACCGCCATTAAATAATCAGCAGTAGAAAGATCTTTGTTACGGGAAAAAGGTTGATGACCAACTATTCCGGTCATTGACCTTTCCCCTTTTTAGCCGCTAGCGCCGACCCCCTGCCAATAGAGATCGAGTAAGGCTAAAATCTGGTGATCGCTCACTTCTAAATTATCAATGATCACCATGCCACCCATTACTACGTAAGTTAACGCCAGGAAAAGACGTCCGGCCATTTCGGCATCAATTTCAGGACGGATTTCTCCCGTTTCAATTCCCTTTTCGATCAATGCTGCCACTCCGGTTAACAGCTCTTTGCGCCTCTCGATCACCCAGTGCTGAAGCTCCTGAAAATTAAGCGGCTTTTCATTATAGAGCAGGTGCAACCTCCTGCGGTTGTCCCTGATTAAATCAAGGTGTGTATCAATAATTTCCTGCATCACTCTTTTAACTGAAAGTGGTTTCTCCAAATGCTTTTTAAAGGATTGCAGGTAAAATTCAGCACAATATGAAAAACACTGTTTAAAGAGATCTTCTTTACTGGTAAAATATTCATAAACAGTGCCTTTTCCTACTCCCGCCCGTTCAGCTATTTCGACCACGGTCACCTGATAAAAATCTTTTTCCAGGAATTTATCAACCGCAGCAAGGATGATCTGTTCTTTTTTACCGATTTCTCCCTCGAGGGTTCCGTAATAAGCGGCCAAGCCTCATACCTCCTTCGATCAGATCAAAATGATAGAACAGCATTCTGATTAACTATGAAACTGCTACCAATATGATCCCATCAGGTAAAGAATGATTGCTGCAATAATCAAGACTAAAACCATTCTTAAAACCAACATGATATATTTGCGATCTCTTCCATCAACATGGCCATTGAGATTGCCATCTGCTTCTTTCAAGGCAGTCCAGTTTAAAGCATCCTTCGCTTTATTGTTTTCCCGGTTAACTACTTTATAGATAGAAGGAATAGCCAACAATAAAAGGATTGTGCCGGTGATCTGCCCGCCAATAATCGTTATCGCCATTGGCGCCTGAAGTTGTCCGCCTTCGCCCAGGCCCATGGCCAGTGGCACCAGGCCTAAAACTGTAGTAGCGGTAGTCATCAGAATTGGTCGCAACCTGGCCGCAGCGCCCTCGACGATTGCTTCCTTCAGAGGCAATCCATTGATCCGGCGCTGTTGATTGATAAAATCAACCATAATGATACCATCATTTACCAAGATCCCGGAAAGGACAACCACACCAATCATCGCGGGGATACTAACTTCATTGCCGGTTATAATCAACCCAAAAACTGCTCCGGTAAAAGCAAGAGGCAGACTGCAAATAATAATAAAAGGGTGGAGAAGCGATTCAAATTGAGCCGCCATTACAAGGTATACTAGCAGCGCAGCAACAATGATGACCAGCCGCAACTCAGAAGTCACATCACCCATAATGTTGGAACTGCCGGCTGTTCTGATTTCATAACCGGAAGGTAGAACTAAATCATCCAGAATCTCTAAAGCGTTATCTGTTGCCGTGCCCAAATCAATATCGGTAAACTGCATTTGAATCTGACCAACAATCTGTTGATTCTCCCTGGGAATACTTTGTGGTCCAAAGGCTTCATCAAGGTTGGCGATATCAGCCAGCAGCATATATTCACCGGTTGGAGAATAAAAACCGATATTGCCAAGATCCTCAAGATCATTAATATCTCTTTTCTGATAACCAAGCACTACATTCAGCACCCCACTGTCTGTCTCAATACGGCTGACAGGAATTCCTTCAAGCGCCTGGCGCACTGCTGTGGCTACCTGGATCAAAGTTACTCCTTTTTGCAAGGCTTTTCCGTGGTCAAGCTTGATATGTATTTCAGGGCGGCTTTTTTCAAGTGATGACTGAATATCTGAAAATATTTGCTGTGACTCGAGCATTTTAACTGCCTTGTCAGTAAGCGCAGTTACTTCCTCCAGATCATCACCGCTTATGACCAGATCGACACTGGTCTCCAAACCGGCTGCATCAAGCAAAGATTCACGAGCAATAAGGATCTCTGCGTCAATCGGAATTTTTTCAAGCGATTCCCGAACTTCATCAATAATCTTATTCATCGAATCAAGATATTCGGGATCGATCTCAACTCTAACCTGGGCCTCATTAGATACCCCCCCTTCTCCTGGAATACCAATAAAACCTGCCCCTCCAATCTGGACTGAAGATGATATGATTTCAGGCCTATTGCTTAGAATTTCTTCTACCTGACCAACATAACTGTCAGTAGTACTCATCACTGTTCCAGGCGGTAAAGCAATATCAATGTTAAAAGCAGATTCATCAGGGCTTGGAAATAGTTCGCTGCCAAGGGTGTTGTAACCAATAATACCAACGATAACAAATAGCGCTGCAAAAACCAGAATCCACCAGGGATATTTAACGGCAAGTTCAAGCAATGAACGGTAATCGGGCCATCTTTTTGATTTGTTGCCTTGCTTGCCGCTCTTCGCCTCCTGCTTCAGTGATCGCGATGCCAACAGAGGGATCACCGTCAGAGCAATAATCAAAGAAGCGAGAATGGCACAGGCCACGGTGATTGCAAATTCCCAAAAAAGCTGTCCGGCTAATCCACTTAAAAAGACTACAGGGAAAAAGACGCTGAGTGTAGTCAGAGTCGAAGCCGTTACAGCCCCGGATACCTCTTGAGCACCCTCGACAGCAGCATCCGCGGGGGTTTTGCCCATCTGGTAATGACGATAAATGTTTTCACTGACAACGATAGCATTATCAACAAGCATCCCTGCTGCCAGGGCCAGGCCGCCAAGGGTCATCAGATTGATGGTAAGTTCGGTAAAATACAAAAGAGTGAATGTGGTGATTACTGCCGCCGGAATACTGATACCAATAAACATAGTTGTCCGCCAATTCTTGAGAAAAAGAATCAGCACCAAAACTGCGAGGATTGCTCCACCAATCAGCGACCAGGCCAGATCGGCAAGAGCGCTTTCAATTTCTGCAGCCTGATCAAAAATGGTATTAAAAACTATTGGAAATTCTCCGTCGACACTTTCTTCAGCCATTTTTTCAAGAGTAACCCTGATTTGGCGGGCAACCAGAACCGTGTTTGCATCTCCTTCTTTCTGAAAAACCAGGCTAACACTGGGTTGACGATTGAAACGACTAATCGTTGAAGGGTTATAAGTATCCTCTTCTATATCCGCCAACATCCCAAGTGAGATTGGATTGATCGGAAAATCATCCCCGAAATCCATTGTGCCAAAAGCAGACCCTCCGGGAACCATAGAGCTTAAAATAACTGTTGTAGCCAAGTCGGTCAGGTTTTGTTCAAGAAGACCGGTAGCGTTAGTGATATCACGACTGATGTCGCTTTGAATCCCCTCCAGCCAGGCACCGTAATCAGGAATACTAATCACCGGCTCTTGACGAATCGTTTCCCAATCCTGGTGGAAAGCCAGGGTCAGTTGATTGGGACTGGATTCAATAATTAGTGGTGAACTAGCGGTTAGAGCGCGGATCTGTTCAATTGAAATATCGTTCTGCAGGAGCAGCTCCTGATTAAGAGGAACTCTGAGCAATCCATTCTGCCATTTTGCCTCATCAAGAAGCCATACATCTTCCAACCTGGTTGAGTTAAGATCACCCAGCAGAGATTCGTTTTGGGTATCCTGCAGCGGAATCTGCCCGAGAGCGGTTAAGGACATAACCAGGCTTTGCAAATCCTGATCATAGGATACACTGGGATTGGCAGTAAACAAAAGCAGGCGAGCGGACATATCTCCATCGCTTTCAGCAACCCATTGGTCATTCAAAGGCAGATAAAGGTTGCCGGCGGCAAAAGTGACCTCGTCAAAATTGAACAGATCGTCCCAATATATGTCGTTTACCGGAACCGGCCTCGTTGGCTGATTGCCACTGTCGGATATGAGGTTATTCTGACTGGAAAGAAGTTGGTTTAAATTTATATCTACTTCCTGACCAACCAAACTGGTAAGCGCTTCCTGATCTATTTTGAAGCCGACGATTAAATTTGAAAGCAAATTGCTGTCAGCAAAACGGCCAAGGAACCTAATCCGAACCTGCCGGTCTTCCAACTCGATGATCCCGGCAGGGAGATCGATTAAACTGGCCCGTAAAATATTGGCTATCTGTTCAAAGGAAATCTCATATTCCGCCATTACTTCAGGCGTCGTCCGGATAAAGAGATCCTGGCGGGCTCCGCCTTGAATTTGCACACTGGCAACACCGCTCAAAGACTCTAAACGCGGCTTCGCTTTTTCTTCCAACCAAGCGGTTAGCTGAACTGGATCGTCACTTCCACTTGCCGCAACCTGCATAATTGGTAACAATGTAGGATCGAATTCAAACAACAGGGGACGCTGTACCCCTTCAGGAAAAGACAATAAATCCATGCGAACATTAACATCTTCACGTACTGTTTTAATATCGGCACCCCAGTTAAATCGCATGATCACCAGGGAGAGGTTTTCTCTTGAAAATGAATTTAAACCGGTTAAACCGCTTACGGCAGAAACACTATCTTCGATCGGTTTTGTTACCAATTCTAATGTTTCCTGGGGAGAACTACCTGGAAAAACAGTAATCACGGCAAGAACGGGTGCCTGTATTTCCGGTAGTAGATCAAGCGGACTTTGATAAAGACTAACCAGTCCAATGACCAGTACAAGGATCAGGATCATTAAGGTAGCTACCGGTCTCTTCACTGATAATGCAGATAAATTCAACGCTAATCCTCCTGACGAACAAACCGGCCGACTGGTCGGTCGGCAACTTTTAAATTATATCATAACGTATCGTTTGCTGATATCTGACAATTACGACTAGCTGATGAAGGCAGATGGAAGTTAAAGCAACTTTTCAGCATTACTGATCAGTAAGCCCCAGGCTTTGCTGATATGTTCTTCTTTGGTCGTCCGTTGACCGATGGCCATCCGGATTACATAGCGTCCTTTAAGGGTTGTATGAGTAAGGTAAACCCGGCCGGTGGCATTAACTATTTCCAGCAAAGCAGCATTTAGCTTGGCCAGTTCTTCTTCTGAAGCTCCATCTTTTTTCAAACGAAAACAAATCAGGCCAAAGTGGACCGGAGCCATCAACTCAAAGCGTCTGTCCGCTTCCACCCAGCGCTGAAAAAGCTTCGCCAGCCTTAAATGTTCACGGATCATCTGCTGTAATCCTTCTACACCATAAGACCTGATCACGAACCACAATTTGAGAGCTCGGAACCGACGTCCCAACTGGATGCCCCAGTCGCGATAATTCTTTACAACCGCATCGTGACCCGTCTTAAGATATTCAGGCAGGATCTCAAAAGTGCGCAGCAACAGTTTTTCGTTTTTCACAAAATAGGCAGAGCAGTCAAAATTGGTTAACATCCACTTGTGAGGGTTAAATACAAACGAATCGATCCGTTCTGCTCCTGCAAGCATCTTCCTCTTTTCTTCCAGCAGGGCAGCAGTTCCACCGTAAGCGGCATCGACGTGCAGCCAGAGATTATGTTTTTTGCATATCGTACCGACCTTATCCAGAGGATCGATCGCCGCAGAAGAGGTTGTACCCAAAGTAACAACGGTGCAGGTAGGAACAAAACCCTGCTCCAGATCTTCCAAAATCTTCTGTTCCAAAATCTCAGGAATAAGGGCGTAGTTGTCGTCAGTCGGGATTTTGCGCAAATGATCTAGACCGTATCCTGCTATTTTTACCGCCTTGTCAATGCTTGAATGTGCTTCTTCCGATGCATAAACGGTTAAAGGCCTGCCGATCCCCCGATAATTTGCTTGAAAATCAGTCATCTTTTCGCGGGCAGTAAGCAAAGCACAAAGTGTCGAGGTTGAAGCCGTGTCCTGGATAACTCCATGCATATATTCCGGCAGTCCAATCATCGCTCGCAACCAGCTCATGACAACCTCTTCCAGCTCGGTGGCTGCCGGTGATGTTTGCCAGCTCATACACTGAGCGCCAAGACCGGCAGAAAGCAATTCAGCAAGCACTGACTCAGGACTGTTGTTAGCCGGAAAATATGCAAACCAGCCCGGATGCTGCCAATGCGTAATCCCCGGCAAAATAATCTTTTCAAAATCGGCGATAATCATCTCCATCTGCTCTCCCCCCGAGGGAGGTTCCAGTGGCAAAACTGCTCGAATTTCACCCGGTTTCACAGTTGAACAAACCGGGTATGATTCAATATGATCATAATAATCAGCCAGCCAATCAATCAACTGGTGCCCGTAACGACGAAATGCTTGGTTATCCAATAAACGCTAGACCTCCAGACCTGAGAACTAAATAAATAGTAAGTGGCAGTTTAAATATTTATGGTCATAACCATAAAACTATTAGCGGTTGCGGGCAACTGAGTAGGCGGCCAGAGCAATGGAAGCCATCTTACCCATCGGCGGTTCGTTACGCGAGGTAAGAATGACCGGACGTGTTGCCCCAAGAACCAAGCCACCCATACGTCCTCCGGCAAAGTAGATAATTGCTTTCCCAAGGAGGTTACCTGCTTCAATGTTAGGCACCATCAGCAAATCGGCTTTACCGGCTATCGGGCTATCAATCCCTTTATGCAAAGCAGCTTCAAGACTGACTGCAATATCCAAGGGAGCCGGTCCGTCGACAATAGCACCGGGAAAAGCTTCATCAGCCATTTCTTTTAAAGCTTGGGCATCAACCGTTGAAGGCATCTTGGGATCAACCTTTTCGTTCGCGGTTAAAAAAGCCACTTTCGGTTGTTACAAACCAACAGCCTGCAAAAATTCTACGGCATTCTGGGTGATGGCCTTTTTTTGCTCAAGATTCGGGCTGACATTTAATCCTCCGTCGGTCATGTAAATCAGGCGGTAATAACCGGGTACCTCGTAAATTGCCAGATGACTTAATATCCGGTCCCGACGCATGCCTCCATCCGGATGCAGAACAGCTCTTAAAAAATCAGAGCTGTTAACCATGCCCTTCATTAAAATATCGGCCCTGTCTGCGGCAATTTCCTGCACTGCTCTATGTGTCGCATCAATCGGATCAGCCACATCGATAATTTCAATTCCCTGCAGATTCAGACTGACGGTCATTGCCTGACGCCAGATTCTCTCCTCCGGGCCGATTAAAACAAAATCGACTAACCCTTCTTTACGACTGTCCCTCACTGCTTCAAGAACGGTTTCTTCCGCAGCAGCTGCCACGCACAGCCGGCAGGGGGGCAGCTCCTTGACAGCGGCAATAACCTGGTAAAAGTTTTCAAATGACACTTGATTAAACCCCCTCTATCCCTCTTCAAGCAAAACAAAGCAACCTTTTTCGGTGCTTATACCTCCTGGTACTTTAGCGCTTTTTCCTCCCCGTGTAGAACTCTCAGCGCTCCAGCGGCCAGGGCTTCCAACTCTTTTTCACCAGGAATAACCATAACTGGAGCAATAAAAATAATTCTTTCCTTAATCAGGGACACTAGTTTGACCGCTTTAGCCATCCCACCGGTGATCACAATTAAGTCGACAGCACCTTTCAACACTGTTGCCATGGCACCAATCTCCTTGGCTACCTGGTAGGCAAGAGCTGATAATACGGCTGCTGCCTTCCGGTCTCCCTCTGTCACCATTTTTTCAACCTCGACAAAGTCTTTCGTTCCCAAATATGAAAATACCCCACCTTCTGCGGTTAAGAGGCGAATCAACTGCTCTTGATTATATTTGCCGCTGAAACAAAAACGAACCAGCCCCAAAGAAGGCATAGTACCACATCTTTCTATAGAAAATGGTCCTTCTTCATTAGCATTATTTACATCAATCATTTTTCCTTTCAAATGAGCGGAAACAGATATACCGCTGCCAAGATGGGTAACAATCAGATTCAGTTCTTCATAACGTTTGCCGGAATCGGCCGCAGCTTCACGGGCCATCGCTTTCATATTCAGAGCGTGAGACATACTAAGACGGTTTACTCCTTCCAGCCCTGTATAGCGTGCTTCAGCTTCGAATTCATCAACGGTAACCGGATCAACGGTATATAATGGAATACCAAGTTTACGGGTAAGCGGCAAAGCAATAATCGTGCCTAAATTTGAAGCATGCCAACCATATTTGGCCTGCTGTAAATCGCTATAAACAGCCTCGTCGACAAGATAAGTGCCTGACACCAGTGGTTTAAGAAGTCCTCCCCGGACCACTATTGCGGAAAGCCTTCCTAAGTCTACTTTCTGCATATTAAGATAATTAATAACTGCTTCGCGCCTCAACCGGGCTTGTTGATCGCGGTCAGTCCCGGATACTATCTCTTCGTGACTGTGTTTTAATGTTGTTTTAAACTTCCATTGTCCGTCTTCAAAATAACCGATTTTGGTTGACGTTGACCCCGGGTTTATGGCAAGAATGGAAAACATCTTCTACCTCCCAATCAGAGCAAAAACACAATGCAACTAGTAAATAATAACAGACAATTTCAACTATTATTTTACGTGATCTAATTACGGATTACAAACTCTAGCCGCTTAATTTTCACTAAGCTCTTCAACCATAGCCTGTTTAATCGAAAGTGACACCCTTTTTCGTTCCCGATCGATATCAAGAATTTTGACTTTTACTTCAGCTTCAATCTGCAAGACATCAAGGGGATGTTTTATGTAACGCTCGGAAATCTCGGAGATGTGCACCAACCCGTCATGATGAACACCGATATCAATAAAAGCGCCAAAATCAACGATGTTGCGGACAATTCCAGTCAGGACCATTCCCGGCTCTAAATCATCCATTTCAGTTACTGTTTTTAAGAAAACCGGTTCCGGCAGATCTTCCCGGGGATCGCGACCGGGTTTACGAAATTCTTCAATGATATCGCGAATAGTCGGCACTCCGGCCTTAAGCTCGTTCGCCAGTTTAGAGACAAACGGTTCCTCAACAGCATTTAGGTGATCTGCTGAACCAAGGTCTTTGGATTTAATCCCTATTATTTCCATAATTTTAGCAGCCAGCGCGTACGATTCTGGGTGAACCGCACTTCGATCGAGATAATTAGCACTTTCAGGCAAACGCAAAAAACCGGCACACTGTTTAAATATTTTCGGTCCCAGACCGGGAATTTCAAGCAGTTGGTCACGAGATTCAAACGATCCTTTTTCATCACGGTACTGAACTATATTTTTGGCAACTTTGCCGTTAATACCGGCAACATATGCCAGCAACGCCTCTGAAGCGCTGTTCAGATCAACTCCTACGCTGTTAACACAATCTTCGACCGTTCCGGCTAGTGAACTATCAAGCTCCTTAGCCGGCATATCATGCTGGTACTGACCAACCCCAATCGCCTTGGGATCAATTTTAACCAGCTCCGCAAGGGGATCCTGAAGGCGCCTGGCAATAGAGACAGCGCTTCTTTCTGCTACATCAAGATCGGGAAATTCTTTTCCCGCCAGTGGAGAAGCAGAATAAACACTGGCCCCCGCTTCATTAACTATTGTATATTTAACCTTCAGTTGATTTTCTCTGATTGTTTCAGCAATAAACTGTTCACTTTCACGAGAAGCAGTTCCGTTACCGATGGCGATATAATCTAGTTGGTGCCGGCTTAGCATCTGCAAAAATTTTTTTTTAGTTCCGAGATGATCATTACGCGGAGCTGTAGGAAATACAGCCGCTGTTTCAAGCAATCGCCCTGTTTCTGAAACGGCGGCCAGTTTACATCCGGTCCGAAAACCGGGATCCCATCCTAAAACACGACTGTTTCGCATTGGCGGCACAAGCAATCTTTTTTTTAGGTTTGCCCGAAATACCGCCAATGCACCCTTTTGGGCTTTTTCCAACATTGCCTGCCATACTTCTCTTTCCAAGGAAGGGTGAAGCAACCGTTTAAAGCAGTCCTGTATTGCTGCTCTAATCAGTTTTAAAGAGGATCTATTGCAATCAGGATCAATATATACTGCTTCAATTATTTTACAAGCCTCCAGCTCGTCAACAACCAGTTTCATATCAAGAACTTTTTCCTTAACCCCACGGTTTATGGCTAAGATACGGTGTTCCTTCGTTTTGAACAGCGGATCCCTGTAACCATTGTAATGATCGTAGGTTTGGTCCTTCTGATCCGCCTTCTTGACCACAGAAATTTCCGCCTGCTGCTGATAAAAACGTCGTAACGCTTTACGTAGAGCCGCATTATCAGCCATATTTTCTGCAATTATATCTGAAGCTCCCTGAATTACATCGTCAACTGAGTTTAGTTCTTTCTCAGGATCAAGATAACGGTCGGCTTCAGGATAGGGATCTACTCTGCCTTCGAGAATAAAAAACGCCAGCGGTTCCAAACCCTTTTCCCGGGCAACTGAAGCCCTGGTTCGTTTTTTGGGTCTGTAAGGTCGATAAAGATCATCCAATTCAGTCACAGTAACAGCAAGATTCACCTTTTGCTCTAACTCCGGACTAAGTTGCCCCTGTGCACCAATTAACCGCAGGATCTCCAGACGCCTTTCCTCGAGATTGCCGTAGTGTTCTAATTTATCCTGTAACAGGCGCAAATCCTCGTCAGTTAGTCCTCCGGTCATCTCCTTACGATACCGGGCAATAAAGGGAATGGTATTACCTTCATTAAGCAAAGCCGCACTTTGGCTAACCTGTTTTTCTGCTATGCCGGTTTCATTACTGATCCGCTTATAAATTTTATCTAGCATCTTTATTCTCCAATCATGATCAGGTCGGGTGATTCCCTGATTCCGTTGCAGTTTCTGTTTCACTGAATTCTTGCTCATCGAGTAATATATTTTCACCTTCGGGGAATGAAATAACTCCATCTTTTCGGTCAATAGAATGCTATTTTAGAAAAGGGGTAAATACGGGCTATAACTTTACCCTGGATATTGGCCAGGGGAATAGGGCCGATTTGCCTGCTGTCCATGCTGTGGTTGCGATTATCACCCAGCACATAGACATAGCCATCCGGAACAACAACAGGATCAAGGTCGCTGATCATTTTTTCTTGAATATAATCTTCCTGAAGCAGTTCGCCATTAAGATAGACCCTGCCCATGACAAACTCAAGGCGATCACCGGGCAAACCGATTACCCGTTTAACCCACATATGATCTTCCCCCCGACGGGTAAAAAGAGCAGGCAGGGGACTCTCAACCAACCGATCCACTAATGTTCGAATTCGTTCAACCCGACTGTCAATAATGATAATATCCCCACGTTCAGGTCTAGTCTCGAAAATATAAGGAGTAAGAAAAACCAGGACCCTATTTCCCTGAAGGTCAAAAGTAGGCTCCATCGAAACATCAACTATATCATAAGTTTGAATAATGAAGACGCTGATCACTACCGATAAAAAAACTACCAGGACAATTTGCTTTACCCATGTAAACAAAGCAGATTCAGGTTTATTCCTACTCATAAATGATCAGTCTCCTTTAATCTGGCCGGATTGGATGCAAAGGTCTGTTCATTGACAGAAGCCTTTATTGATTATAGCATTCAGGATTTAACCTCACATTGTCATCCTCAGCTTCTAAGCATCAAATAGTTTATTTTGCAAGGCATAGATCGCCAGTTGGGTCCGGTCTCGCAGGTTAAGTTTTTCCAGCAGGTGAGTTACATGAGTTTTAACCGTTCTTTCACTAATAAATAGTTTTTCACCAATTTCTTTATTGCCAAGACCTTCAGTGATCAGCTTTAGGACCTCCATTTCCCGGGGACTAATCTGATCCACCCTGGAAGTATTAGTTTTTTCAACACTAACCTCGCGCATCATCCTATTTGCAGCCAAGGGGTGCAGGGTTGGTTTTCCGGCAGTTGCATCACGTATCGCCTGCACCAGGTCTGCAGCGGCTACATCTTTCAGCAGGTATGAAAGAGCCCCGGCTCTGATCGCCGGCAAGACCAGATCGTCTTCTGCTTTGCTGGTTAAAACAATCACCTTTGAACCGGGACTTTGTTCCAAACACTGCCTGGTTCCCTCAATCCCATCTACACCCGGCATAATCAGGTCAATCAAGATCAGATCGGGTTTAAGCTTTCCAGCCATCTCTGCAGCTTCTGCCCCATCGGAAGCTTCACCTACAACCACCAGATCCGGCTCTGTTTCTAAATAGTATTTCAAACCCTCGCGAACCATCCCATGATCATCAACCAGCATAATAGAAACCATCTTAGTCACTTCCTTGTTCCCAGTGTGGGAGACGAACAATGATCTTAGTTCCCCTGCCTATCAAGCTATCAATTGTCACTTGCCCGTTGATCTCCGCTGCCCTTTCTCTAATTCCGGATAACCCTACCGCCGCAGAGCTGACCGGATCATGAAGATTAAAACCTTTACCATTATCGGCAATCACCAGTTCAATTTGGCCTTCATTCTGCATAAGCCTGATTTCAACAATATCGGCACAGGCATGTTTACTGATATTATTTAAGGCTTCCTGGGCGATTCTGAACAAGCCCGCTCCCTGCTCACCGGTCAATGCCAGCTTTGAATCAATTTGATCAGAAAATTGCCAGCTTTCCCGTTCAGCTAGCTTAATCATATATTCCCTTAGTGCCGCAGCCAGGCCTTCCTTTTCCAGAGTAACCGGGCGAAGCTGCAGAATTAACTCGCGAATTTGACTATGAGCCTGCCGAGACATGGTTTCAATTATTTTGCTTTCGGCAACTAAGGCCGAACGATCAGCATTTTGCAAATGTTTACTCAACCCTGCCGCTCGCATGGCGAGCACAAAGAGTTGCTGGTTAACTGTATCATGCAAGTCACGGGCCAGGCGCATTCTTTCTTCCAGTGCAGCTCCCCGACCGGCCTCTTCGGATAATCGGCGGTTTTTTTCAGCAAGATCTTTCAATGCTCCGACAGCTGCTTCCAATTGGATAGCCATCAAATTCAACTGTTCTTCTAGCCACCCTACTTCATCGGCAGGTCCAATCTCTACTCTGGCTTGGTAATCGCCACGAGCTATGCGTCCAGCCATCCGTCCTGCTTCCCATAACCTTAGTTTGACTGAGCGGGTAATTACTGAGCCAATAATTGCTGCCGCAACACCAATAATCAAACCGCTTAATAAAGCCAGGATCACTTCAGCATACTGTAGAAAACCATCTTGAGCTGTAACCCAATATACCGTTATGGTGGTAAGGCTACTGCTGACGCCGGCGGCAAAACATACTACCGCCAGGCGCCACTGTAAGCCAAAGGTCCTTTCCACGCTCATTGTAGATTACCCGGCGGCATCGCTGGCATGTACTGGATTTCCATCTCTCCCATACCAAGCCTCGCTTCAATCTGTAAAGTTGCTTCAGCTCCTTCCAGTTCAACCTGCCTTTTTAAGAGTAGACCGGAAATGCCAGAACGTTCTTCTCCGAAGAGCTTCAGCTCACCAATCCCTACAGAGGCTTCAATATCAAGGTTTACTCCCTCGGGAATCCTCACTGTAACCTCGCCGATCCCAGCCTTCACCAAAATCTTGTGCATACCCGGGTTGATTGTTGCTGTCGTCAAATCTATTACTACATCACCAATGCCATGATAAAATTCCTGGTCCGCATCTAAAATCCAGGGCGATCGTCCGTGATAAAGATCCCCGATATGACGCATCCTGGAACAACCCTTCCATCCTGAACCATCTTCCGACCGATGATTAAGCCAACAGCCGCTGCCGCCAAACCGATCACCAAGGAGGATTGACAAACCGATGGCTACAAGTAAGAGCGGCCACCCGTAGCGAGCAATATCGCCTCCGCCGAGTTCACTAAAACCGGCATTTTTTAAAATACCAAAAATACCAATCCCCCCGACCCATAACCCGAGGCCCAGTAAAAACCAGGAATGCCAGCCAAAGCTGATACTCTCCCAAACAATCACCAGGCCAATTAATAATAAAACAACCGGCCAAAAAGCCAGACCAAAATTATAAACTCCGGTCAACTGCAACAGAACCATAATACCGAGGACGAGCAGGATAATACCCCATATTTTACTTTTCATCACTACATTTTCCTTTCGTCGATCATATTACCGCCCTGCCGGGGCAGCTTATAATTATAGTTTAATGATCATCAAAACATAGCATAAGGTCCTCCGGTTTGAATTTATGCTCATACCAAAGGATGATCTTGCTAAAAACCACAAAAATACCAGCAGAATATCTTTGGTTCTGCAAGATCATTTTAACGGTTTCAGAGTCAAGAGCGCAAATGATCTTTTTTCGGGCCATGATATAATACGGAAAAAGAGGTGTATTCAAACGATGCACAAAGTGATTAATATCGGCTTGATCGGATTTGGCAATGTTGGTCAGGAACTGGCTCGAATATTGTTGGAAAAACAACAGGGGTGGGCCGCAAAAGAGTCGTGTACTTTCCAGGTTTCTGCAATTTCTACCCGCAGCAGGGGTGCGCTGGTTAACCGGCAAGGCATTGATTTAAAAAGAGCACTAGATGATATTAACCAGAGCGGTTCATTTAATATTGAAAACCCGGACTATAAGCTTCTTACTGTCGATGATTTGATTAACCTTGATTTCATCGACGTCGTAATTGAAATTACCACTCTTAACATTATAAACGGACAGCCAGCTGCAGATCATATCAAAAATGCTCTACTTAACGGTAAAGATGTGATCACTGCCAACAAGGGTCCGATAGCTTTCTATTATGGAGATTTACAGGCCCTGGCTGAAAAAGTTGGGCAGATACTTTTATTTGAAGGAACTGTAATGGATTGTACCCCCGTTTTTAACCTGGTTCGTGAAACTCTGCCGGCCTGTACAATAAGCGGTTTTAGGGGTATCCTCAATAGTACCACCAATTATATGCTGACCGAAATGGCTGCGGGCGAATCTTTTGAGGCTGCTCTGAAGAAAGCACAGGAACAAGGTTTCGTTGAATCCGATCCTGCCCTGGATCTGGATGGTTGGGATGCTGCAGCCAAGGTTGCCGCCCTGATGAACGTTTTTTTCAATGCAGCCATTACTCCACCGGAAATTGATCGCGAGGGAATCACCGCTATCAGCCGGGATGATCTGGATAAAGCAAAACAAGCAGGTGAAACAATCAAGTTGCTCTGTGAAGGTTATCGAAGCGGAGATGAGACTTACGGTAGAGTTAAACCGGTGGCTATTCCGATTACACAACCGTTGGCCCAAATCCAGGGTACCTCATCAGCTCTGACCATTTATACGGACTTGGCCGGCACCTTTACCATTGAAAGTTACGATCCGCAAATCCGGCAAACTGCCTATGCCCTGATCAGTGATCTTTTTGCCATCGTGCGACATTCCAGGCAATTATAATTAAACTTAAATTTAATTGCCGATCAAATTATTTTCAATAACAATTTCAACTAAAGTTGGATCAAGCTGTTTTCCGGCCACCTTGAGCAGTTCTTTTTTAACTTCAGGTACCGTTTTTGAATTTGCGTACGGTCGATCCCAGAGCATTGCATCGATTGAATCGGCAACAGCAATAATTCTTGCTCCCAAGGGAATGTTGCCGCTTTTTAGCCCTTCAGGATAACCCGTTCCGTCATAGCGTTCGTGATGGTACAAAACCAACGGAACAATATCTTTTAAAAAAGTTGCCGGGGATAAAATAGCGGCGCCGATGGCAGAGTGTTTTTGCACAATCGCATATTCATCGCTGGTCAGTCCGCAGCTTTTTCTTAAAATCCTTTCATCAACTCCAATTTTCCCGATATCATGAAGTGTTGCCGCCCGTCGAATTAGTTCCTGTTCTGTTTCCTGCAGGTTAAGCTGAGAACAAATCTGGCTTACCAAACCAGCAACCCGCTCCTGATGCCCTTTTGTATAAGAATCTTTGGCATCTACAGCAGCTACAAGCGAATCGATCGTTTCCCGGTAATGGCTTTTAATATTAATGGATGTAATCTTAATCTCTTCTTCAAGCATAACCTTAGCCTGTTGAAGTTCTAAAATTTTAGAATCAATTAACCTGGATTCCTTTCGCTTCTGTAACCCTTTTTCGACAACACTTCTGACCGCACTTATTTCGAAAGGTTTGATCAGGTAATCAATTGCGCCCATACGCAGTGCTTCTGTAGCCGTTTCAACCGATGCATAAGCCGTAATCATGATCACTTCCGTGGCAGGGGCAATTTTTCTGATCGCGCTTAATAATTCGATGCCGCTCATTTCCGGCATCCTGATATCCAAGATTACCAGATCAATCCCCCCCTTTTGGACAAGATCAATGGCCTGCCTTCCGGTTGCAACAGTTTCAATCCGATATTGATCTTTTAAAATCATTCGCAGAGATTCCCGCGGCCCCAATTCATCATCAACAACTAAAATCCTGGGGTTGTCCTCCATTGGTGATTCAAGCTCCTTTATTGACTAATTAAGATTCTAATGAAGGCAGGCTGATGCCAAATTTTAGAGCTTCAGTGGCAGACTGGACAGCATGAAGCCGACCGCCATGATCTTCAATGATTTTTCTGCTAACCGGCAAGCCTATCGATATAGGGCTTTCTGGACAAATTTCCAGGGGATTAAAGATCATCTCCGGATCTTCAAATTCAATCTTTGTACAATTGTCGGTAATCATGATTTGAATGAGCGCCGATTCTGTCTTCGGTTCAGAAAGCGCTGTCACAATGATGATCTCTTTACCGTTTTTCTGGGCAGACTCACATAAAAAATTAATGAGATAAGAAAAAGCTCTGGCTAGGCTTAGTTTATCAACTTTAGTCCGTAATGATTCCTGGCAATAGTTTTTTTGGATTAAATCAGCCATTTTCACGCCCTGTTCTTCTAAAAGTTCAAAGGCATATTCCAGAACATCTTTGATGTCAGCAATTTCAAAACTATAATGAAGCGGTGTGGAAAAAGCAATCAACTGATCAATCAAACCATTTAGCCTTTTGATTTCCTGTTTAACAGTTTTAGAAAATATGTTTCTAAAATCACTATCCTGATACTTCTCTGGCAGCAACTGGGCAAATGTCTGGATGGCGACCATCGGGTTCTTGATTTCATGAGTCAGCTGGCTGACAAAACGATTCAGGACGTTGATCTGCTCCGCTTTATTTTTCTCTGCTTCAGCTTTTTTGCGAGCAGTAATATCATCAATAATCATCACACTACCAAGAATATCATCAAACTGATTTACCATGCGATAAGTGCTAACTTCCAGCGGCAATCCATCCCCGGCTAATTCAAGTTGTTTTTTATTGTATTCTGTTCCTTTGATCATTGTCTCGTACAAGATATCTCCAAGAGGACTAACCAGCAGTCTTAGATCTTTATTGATCACTGCTAGTGGTTCCCGGGATAAGATCTCTCCGGCTCGCTGGTTAAAGGTTGTGATCTTTTCAAACCGATCGATGGCGATTACACCGCTGTTCATCCGCTGGAGAATACTTTCAATATAAATCTTCTGATTGAGCAGCAGCTCATGTAAATTTATGTCTTCCAAGGCGCTAGCAATGTTTCCGCAAACCGCATAGAGTAATTCAAGTTCTTGATGATCAAATGGGGTACCGGCTACCTTTGAGCCGAGACACAAAACACCATTCACTTTACCGTAAGCAATCAGGGGAACACAGACAAAGGCATGAAGCAACTTCATTTCCAGCTGGATCTCAGCTTTTTGCTCAGTCGAAATATGATTCGGCAGCTTAAAACGTTGAAGAATCTGACCTTCCTCGGAAAGCCAGGCTATAATTCCATCTGAACAGCTCAAGCGTAACTTTTTATTAAGATCGGGGTTCAAACCATGCTGGGCAGCAATGTAGTACTCTTCACGATCTTTATCCTTTAACAATACAGACAGTTTACCAACCGGTATTAGCTCTTTAACCGCATAAAGAAAAAGATTGAGAAATTTATCCCTATTCAGCTGGTTGCTTACTGTCCTGGAAAAATCACTGATCACCCTGGCCCAGGGACGGGTATCAAATTCGTTCTGCTCGCGAACAACATTTACAGTTTTTAAATTATTTGCGGAACCAGGATCCTGATAACCCTCAAGAGCTTTGCCCCAGGCTCGATCAAGCATCTTTTCAAGCTGCCACGATTCAAAAGGAACTACCAGATAATCATAGAGATAATCTGCCAAATCCGAGGCCTGCTTATTAGTTTTCCCTACACCAACATAAACTAGATCCGGCTTCTTGATTCTGGTTTCCTGCAACCAATCAAGGATACGTGGATAATCCATATCCAGCAAAACCAAGCCCCGCTGAAGATCACTAGAACTAATCCAGTCTGAAGCATCATCACTTTCCACCAGGTAATAATGATTGGGAATCTGGTCTTTGAGCTCTTGTTGTAAGGATTGATCCTCGGTTAAAAACAGCAGGACTCTCAAATCTGCACCTTCTTTTCCCACAGACTAACATTAGACTAAAAACAACATCTGTCAGGATAATAAATTACTGTAAAAGCAAGGTAATTTCAAACTTCGAACCGCTTCCAGCATTACTGTAAGCACTTATTTTGCCGCCATGTGCTGCTACTATTTTGTGACACAAACTTAATCCAATCCCTACTCCGTCTGCTTTGCTCGTAACAAAGGGATCGAATATTTTATCTTTAATCGCTTCCGGTATACCACATCCAGTATCTTCAACAGTAACAGTTAAATAACCTTCTGACAATTCAGTGCTAATAACCAAAGTTCCTCCATCCGGCATAGCATGGATTGCATTGACACAAATATTCAATAAAGCCTGCTTGATGAGCGCTTTATCAAGAAGGACAGATGGCTGCTGATCCGCATGATTAATCTTTACGATGATCCCCTGCATATCCAATTGTGGTGTAAGCAGGGCAATGACTTCATTGATCAATTTAGTCAGTTTAACCGGCTCCCGCAGTAATACCGGCTCTTTCACAAAATTCAACAGTTCGCCGACCAGCTCATTAATCCTGTTTATTTCCTGGCTGACAACGTTAGAAAACATATTGCGAAAATCATGATCGGCATATTTTTCCGGCAGCAGCTCAGCAAATGTTTTGATTGAAACCAGCGGGTTTTTTATTTCATGAGCAATTCCGGCAGCGACCTCACCGAGTGAAGCCAGTCGCTCTGATTTGCCTCTTTCCTGTTCCAATTCTTTGAGCCTGGTAATATTGCTCAGGATGATAATAACTTCCTGGGCGGAATTTTCTAAAGCTTCTACAATTGAAGTATGGCAGGAAAGATATCTTACCTTATTAGCGATTAACAATTTTATTTCGACCTGGTTTATTCCGGCCTGCTTCTGGATAGTATCGTCGTAAAGTTTGTAGATCTCTTCTCCGAGCGATGGTAACAGCTCTTTGCCGATCACATCCCCGGCTGAAACGCAGAATATATATTCTGCTTCATTATTGAAATTAGTAATAATCTCGTCTTCGTTGATGGCAACCAGGCCGTTTCCCATATTTAATAGAATCTTTTCCTGATACTGTTTAATTTTTAATATTTCTTCGTACAACCTGGCATTGATCAACGTAGTTGACACCTGTGAAGCCAGGGCTGCAAGCAATTCTATATCTTCCTGGTAAAAAGGTTCTCCACTAAGTTTTGCGCCAAGAAACAGAATCCCTTCCACTCTGGCCTCAATCAATAAAGGCAGTGCCACTTCAATCCCCTTTTCTTCCATCATGTTTTCCAGCCAGCCAAGCTGATCAGGTTTTTTTGCCCTTTTTAAATCTGATCGCACCAATAGTTCTTTGCTGCTGACGACATGACTGATTAAGAGATCTATTTCCTGATCTATTTTTGAATTGTAAGTTACGTTTACTGTTTTAATCATAAAACCTTTTGGACTGTAGCGATCACCCTGTTCTTTTTTGCAGTAAAATCCGTATTCAAGGTTTATACAATTGACAAGTTCTTTGGTTAACAGACCCAATAACTGGTCAAGCTCCAGAATATTTTCCAAAGTCCTGATCTGTTTTGGCAAAATTTTATAATAGTCGATAACATTTCTGAAGAATATTTTTTCCAATAATAATTGAAACCATCCTTTCAAAGATGGCAATACAATGGAAAAAAAGAAAACAATCAGCGCAACAATTAGCTCTGAAATTCTTTTATCAATAGTTGTTTCCCGATAAAATAATAATCGAACCAACAATATTGCTAAGACGGAAAGAAACAATGCAGTTAAAAAAACATTAAAATATCGTCGTACAGCAAAGCGAATATCCATAAAGCGATAGCGAACGATAGCATAGGTTACTAAGCCAACCAAAACCAGCGAAAATACAGGGCCCAATGAACGCAGGTCAAGAGAACCAACATAGATGATATTGAAAAGAGGAAAAATAACATTAGCCAGCGATGACAGCAATATAGAAATAACTGTTCCGATTAGGAGATACTTAATCTGTAATCTTTTCAAACCTTTAGAGGCAGTTAATTTAGAATGCAGCTGTTGTAGTGATAA
>Ga0180434_10002766_pt1 | contig 22879 bp, 14 predicted proteins | sample SS_ome_7_FD_132453 | JGI IMG/M metagenome (GOLD analysis project Ga0180434, IMG submission 132453) | Hypersaline lake sediment archaeal communities from the Salton Sea, California, USA - SS_1_D_2 metaG | ecosystem: Environmental > Aquatic > Non-marine Saline and Alkaline > Hypersaline >...
ATACTACTACGAATATCCAATACCAGAAGGTGAAGTTGCAGAACAATACACTGTCACAGCAACGTTAGAGGATGCATTTGGCAACAAAGACGATGATGGACTTCCAACCTACACGTATACCGTTCTGTCAACATCTGGACCAACATCTCACATTCTTGACATTGATCCATATTCGACCTCAGACGATCCAACATTAATTGCTGAGATCACAAGTGACGAGGCGCAGATCGCGTACGCAGAATATAAGATTGGTCTTGATGGAGATGTTGTAGAACTTCTTAGCGAAGGCCTTTATGGCACTTATGAATACATCGAACAAGTCATTGACCTACCCGGTGAGCTTTCGGAAGGAACCCATGTCCTGTTCATGAGAGCTCGGGATGAGAATGGTAACTGGGGTGCTTGGGATGAAGAGGAATTTGTCTTCTATATCGAAGACACGATGCCACCCGGACCAGTAGAGATGCTTATGCATTTAGATGACGGTCTTGGAGAGTATGAATACGATGCCGATGGTGACATTACCGTTGTATGGACGAAAGCAACAGATGACAAATCTGGTGTAGAATACTATGAGTTTGAAGTTGAACTCGATGAAGAACCATACATGACGTATCTGGTACCAGATGACGGATTACCAAATGACTATGCAACATTTGCAATCAACGACTTACCCGAAGGAGAATTTACTATGAGAGTACGTGCAGTTGATTACGCTGGATACGAAGGACCATGGAGCAGCTGGCACACCGCGATCGTTGACAAGACGGCACCAGTTCTTTGGATTACAGATCCAGAGTCAACATCAGTTGTCATGGGAGAGGTGCTCATCGAATTTGATGATTCTGAGATTACCGATCCGATGATTTCCATTGATGGAATGCCCTATGAGCCAACCACCACTGATGGCACTCATCTATGGGACACCACCGAACTCATGGATGCCCAGCATTTCCTCATGATAAAAGATACCGACTTAGCTGGTCACACAGGTTATTCACAATATGGTTACTGGCTATTCACTAATAATCACGACGAAGATGAACCGGATGTGCACATCGTCAATCCGATAGATGGAACGACACACAGCGGCACAGTAACAATACAGGTTGAAGCAGAAGATGATCTTACCCCGCCAGAACTTCTCCGTGTCAAGGTGCTAATTCACAGACAAGACTATTACAAGATCAACGATCCAGACTTTTCCTATATTGCATCATATGATGGAGAGCAATACTTTATTGTCGATCTTGATATTTCCAAATATACTGATGGTGCACATCTTATGATCCACGCCTTCGCAACTGACGAGGCAAGCAAGACGGGTATTGCAGAACCTGTAGAATTCGTGGTCGAGAGTGGTATTGAATTCGATCAATGGATGCATGACGACGGATCATGGAATAGTTTAGAGATACCACCAGATGTCCTTCCATGCAGCGATTTCGTCGAAGATGTTCTTGCTTCTGTTGATGATAAATATGACTGGATCTATCACAACACTGGTAGTGGTTGGAAGACTTGGAATAGAACGAGACAACCCTGGTATAACGATCTCGAGCGATTAGATGAACTTGAGTTATATACTCTCCTCATAAGGGAGTCTGGAAGGTTGTACATAGATGCCGACAACCCAATCGTAACTATTGAATATCCAGATGCTTCCTGCCTCAGTAGCTTTGAAGACGATATCTGGGGAACAGCCTACGATGCTACCCCGTACGAAGTCGTTATCACTATCTATGATGCAGATGCTGGAGATGACGGCGAATATTGGGGTGGCGAGGATTGGACTCCCGACTATACTGAGCTTTCATGTGAACTTGAGGATGGCGAGTGGTACTATGATGACACAAATGAGGTTGACTGGGAAAGCCGAAATGGTCACACCATCGAGATTACAGCGACAATAACAGATATGCACAGCTGTCAGGATTCAGATATGGTCTCCTTTGTCTATGATACTCAGCCACCCTATGTTGAAATTCTTGATCCAGGTGACGGGCAAGAACGCATAGAGGGCCCCGGAGACATAAACGCTATTGTGACAGAAGACGAAACAGAATTGACCGCTGTTAACATCTGTATTTACAACGAAACTGATGATGAATACTATAATGGAAGTGCATGGCAAGGTGATGAAAGCTGGTTACCATGTGAATACAACGAAATCGATGACGAATGGTACTATCTCACAGAAGGCATCTGGTTAGATGGAGTTCCAAAGACGTATGTCATCTCAGTCGAAGCATATGATTGCCCAGGTAACAGAGGACTTGATATCAATACGTTCTCCATTGTCGAACCAGAACCAGATCTTGATATCGAAAAATACGTCTGGAATGAAACGTTAGGCGACTGGGACAATGAAATTGATGCGGATATCGGTGATACGGTCTCGTTTATGCTTGTGATAACCAATACTGGTAATTGCGAACTCGATGATCTGAACATTACTGATTACCTACCACCATGTCTTGAGTACAAAGTGGAAGACGGCTGGACGTTCAACGGTCCAAACTCTGAAGATGTTACCTTTACACAATGGGGCGAAAATCTTTCCTGGGAGGTTGATACCTCTGAGGAACCCATGCCAGTAGGTGCAGAAGGGTACATCTTCTTTAATGCAACAGTGATAGACTTCGGAGACAATATAAACTGGGCTATCTTCACTGCTTGGTATGAATGTCAGCAGCTTTCCTATGAAGACGATGCAACTGTGCATGTCCCCTATAGTCCTGATATTGAAATCACCAAAACAGTATGGAATGAAACGTTAGGCGACTGGGATGAGTATGTAGAGGTACCAGATGGATCGGTTGTAACATTTAACATCACGATTCACAATACTGGAAACTGCGAACTCTATGATGTCTATCTTGTTGATTACCTGCCACCATGTCTTGAATATACCGTAGGAAACGTATCGATCTATGGATACTACGACCCCGAGATGGAGCCAACTATAACCTATGACTGGGAGAGCACTGGAATCACCCTTCTTGAATGGGACGGTGAAGGCGGGGAGCCACTACCACCAGGCATTATATTCTCAATTGAGTTGAATGTAACGGTGGTAAGTTGTGGACTAGACAATGAAAACTATGTATACATATGGGCCGACTCTGATGGTGAAGACGTTGAGGCAGATGACACTGCTACAGTATATGGAATCTGCGAAGAACCTTGTATGCCGGAGATAGAGTTGACGAAGAAAGTATGGTGCGATACCTATGGTTGGGTCGACGAGATAGGAGCGATAAACGAAGACACAGTACGATTCAATTTAAGCATTCATAACAATGGTGAATGTTGCGATCTTTCAGATGTAAAAGTCGTTGACTATCTCCCATCAGAACTTACCTATGCTGGTGACATGACTGTTGTTTACGATTCTGGAATAACTGGCTATGACTTTGAACAAGCTGATAACGATGACCTCTGGTGGAACTTCACCGGTTCATTACCGTATTGCCATTGGATTTATATTGAATTCAATGCAGCCGTAGACTTTGGGGAACCACCAGAACATAGTTGTTCCGCTTATAATTTGGCTCAAGCAGAAGGTTGGTGCAATGATTACATGGACTATATGCTTGATGGTGCAACCGTCTTTAACTGGGTATGCTCTTAATTGCCGCTGAATAAAACGGATAATCCAATATAATAGACAAATATATATACCATGCAAATCAATAACCGTGATAAATCAAAGGGGAAGGACCTTATGAATCAAAAAAAGAAAGTTTCAACTATAGTAATAGGTATGATGTTAGCATCTGTAGCGATAGCTATTTCACCAACAATAGCCGCAGCAGGACTGACAGATTATGATGTAGTCGGGCAAACCTATGTAGATAGTGTTGCTACGGATGGTGTAGAGGTAACGTTATCAGTTCCTGGACATAATCCAGCAACCAATACCTCATATTATAAGGCCATTCATGGTTTACATGGACTGTATATAATACATTTCAATGCAACCATGGGGGATGTTGGGGATTTCACTGTACGTGTTGGATACAATTATTTTGTACCAAGTCCTCCAACTCTTGAAATTTCGCATTCACCACACCATTCCTATAATGATGTTCACTTGTCTGTAGATACTTGGACTACCAATCAACCAAATAAACCAGTGTTAGTAGCTCCATCAGACAGTAAAGAATTTGGCTCAGGAACAAGTAGTGTTACTCTTAAGGTAGACGTTTCTGATCCAGATGGTGATTGGATGGACGTTTATTTCTACGATGCCGGTGACGACGGTCTTATCGGTACCGCTATCGGCATACCAGACGGTGGCACAGCACAGGTCGAATGGTCAGGGCTAACAGATGATACAACTTATAACTGGTATGCAGTTGCAAATGATTCAATAAAAGAAAGCGAATCTTCAGATACTTGGAGTTTCACAATCGAGAAAGAGTCTTCTGATCCGCCATACAACCCACCACCGCCACCACCACTACCCCCAACAGGAGGAGATGATGACGAGGGTGAAGAAGATGAAGAACCAACACCAAACAATCCACCACTGGCACCAACAGTGAATGGTTCAATCATAGGAACAAAAGAGACCAATTACACCTACTCAGCACTGTCAACAGATGCAGATGGCCATAACATTGATTACATCTTTGACTGGGGAGATGGTACAAATTCTAGTTCTGGCTATGTTGCCAACAATACCATGGTCAACGAAACCCATCAATGGGCAGCTGCAGGTGTCTATCAAATATGGGTTCAAGCCTTTGATGATTACCCCGCCGAAGATAACGGCACACCTTCAGGAAAAACCTACCTGTATGTGCTTATCGATGCTTGGTGGGTTAAAGATATTGGATATCTCCTTGACGAAGATGGTGACGGTACATACGAGACCTTCTACAGTAATGAAACGGGAGACTCCACTGACACCGAGTACAACGCCACCGCAGGGCACTACCTACTCAATGAAGACGGCGATGGTGCCTGGGACTGGACGTACGACCCCGTAACTGACACGCTTAGCGAATATAGTGAAGGTGACGTACCTGGACCTGGAGACGAAGAACCGGAACAACCCGCTGATGATGATGCCACCATGTGGTATCTGCTGGGTATCGGTATGATTGTTGTTATTGCAGTAATAATCGGTATTTACCTCGTGACCAAAAAGAAAGAAACACCGAAGAAACCAAAGAAGTAAATCAATCTTCTTTTTCTTTTATCTTTAATTTTGTTTTTCTTTTTAGTTAATTAGTTTTTGCCCAGAAGAAATAAGACATTTGTCATAACGATTTTAAGGCAAATATCATAGAAAGCTTTTTAAGATAGTTGTCTTATTACATTTGAGACAGGTGACTTAATGAGATTAGAAAAACACATAACAGCTTTACAAGAAGTAATGGATGAAATCCAAATGTCTTTAGAAGATCCGAGAGGTTTAGTTGCACATCAAAGAAGACTCGCAACAATGCTTTCCATGGGAACCTGTGAGTTAATCGAAATATACTTTCATAAATTAGGTATAATGAAAGGAGGAGGACGTATCAAACATACGATACTCAGGAGAAAAGACATTGAAGAACAATTATCAAATCAAATTATATCTGCTCTCAGTAACATAAAAAACATTGATGCAATCATAACAATAGCAAAAACTATAGAAGCAGAAAGAGATAATATGGCATATGGATCCCCACAGCCCCATGAACAATTATTAAAAGCAAAAATAGAAGATTTTCTAGAATTAAAACGGATAATTGAAAAAGAAATAGGTGATGTAATATGAAAAACAGCGATGTTCAAGCGTATGCCTCAACTTTCGCTTCTTTTTTAATGCGAAAACTTGGAGACAATATAAAAGACATCGATAGAATAATACTTTATGGCTCTGTAGCAAAAGGAAATGCAATGAAAAACAGTGATGTCGACATGTTCATAGATACTAAAAAGGATCTAAAAAAAGAAGTATCTGACATTATTGATGAATTTTATAAAAGTAGAGAAGCACTGTTATTTAAAACAAAAGGAATAGAAAATGAAATCAACGTTAAAACAGGAGAACTGAAAAACTGGAGAGAATTACATAGAAGTATAACAAGCACAGGGGTAACTCTTTGGGGTAGATACGAAGCACTAGAAAAACCCATAGGATCACAGCATAAAATAATTTTTTACTGGGACAAGATAGAGAAAAATAGAGGGGCATTTCTAAATAAAATCTATGGTTTCAAAAGCGGAGAAAAAAGATACCCTGGACTTCTAGAAAGATTCAACGGTGAAAAGATGGGAAAAAGCAACTTCATAGTACCAATAAGCCATAAAGAAGAAATCATTGATTTACTCAAAAAATATGGTGTGCATGCCAAAACCATCGAAGTATTTACAATAGACTAAAAAATATTTTTCTTTTATATACAACTCATCCTCGGGATACGAAGTAAAACCTGAAACCCACCCACATTCATACAACGCTGGTACAATGAGTCACAACAACGTTCAAGTGAGACCTATAACCTATCTTTTTTAGTTTCTTATCTTTTATTCGGTTTTATTGGGGGTATCTTGCTTGTAAGTTGCAGGTAAAATAATAAGTAACTATTTAGCCATTTGAATTACCAGCTTTTTCCATATGACTGATTGATTCATATATGTCACAATCGACCATTTTTTGCCCTATTGTGACATGAATATTATTTATATTTTTAGATGAATGGTATTAAGATTTTCACTGGCAATATGAATTAAATTTAGTAAAAACAAAGAAAAACATCTGCAGAGGTATCACGTTTTATGAACAAAAAGAACGGAGCTCTAAAATAGATTACGGCAACCAATGCCCCGCAAGATTAGTCTGACTCTTTTCTATGCTGGACTCTCTTCCAAACAATAGCAATCGCAGCTGTTGTTACCGAGCTAAATACCAATAACAAGATTGGTGTTGCTACGTTTTCTAACAGTTGATAATTAACTAAAAACAGCACGCCAAATGAAGAAAGCATAATGCCAGTCATCAATTTCAACATCTGGCCATGCCACTCACTAAGTGTTCGTCGTCCTAAGGTAATCACAAAGATAAGCACAATACTAATCAGCGGAATGACATAGACCACGTTATAAAAGAAGATGTACAGATAATACTCAAACGAACTGAGGTTGTAGAGTGCCAACTGTTGAGTAAACACCAGTGGCAATCCCAAGGTGCACAGTAATTCATAGAAATTGACGGTTGCTGCTAACACAACAGTACCAACAAGAGCAATAGTTAGTTGCGGTGTTTTTACTAACTCCCGCATTTGTTTGAACAGTCCTGGTTTCTTTTTCTCAGGTATGCTTAAGGACGCACCTTTTTTGAACCAGAAAAAGTCCTTGATGTTGATCATACCAAGCACCAAGGCAATACCACCTGCCACAATGGTAATGATGCCTATGTGGTCTCTTGTGAGAAAAAAGGCGTTGAAAAGTAAGAACATAAAGACAAAATAAAACAGTCCTGAAAAAAAGATAAACACGCCACCAACCAGCAACATCCGTTTGCGGGAACGGGCATAGATCAACAGATTCAACAGAAAGATAAGAATAAAAAATGCACAAGGATTGAAGCTATCCGCTCCCCCTAACACGATGGTTAACAGAGGTAGTGACCAGGCAGACACATTAATCCGGAGATCACCAAAGATGGTTTCAATGACCATGTCATCACCGGTCGTGGTGTTCACCGTCATATTCGCAGCATAAGCGTCGATGATGCTGGCGATGGTCTCCACCTTAATTTCATATTTAGGAAGCACGACTTCGTCTGTTTGATGCCGTAATACGGCAAAGGGATACGAATAATTCTTATACTCGGTTTTCCACTCGTTAAGATACGTGGTATTTTTTGCAATATCCTTCCATACAACCACCAGAATCTCTTGATAGGAAGCATTCTGTGCAAACGATTCATTGATTAACTTTCTCTGCACTTCGCAACTGCCACAATTGCTTGAATAGTAAAAATCAAGCTCAATAGGTTCTTGTGCGCACACGGGAGATACCATCCCTGCAAGAATGAACAGGAGTATCCCCATAAGCAGCAGTACTCGAGTTATCCATTTCATATGATTTTGCTCCAAATACTCCGCATCAATAAAAAGGTATCCCCCTGTTATGAATAGAGATTTTTAAATAAGGGTAGGTGATTACAGATGTTAACACGTAGCCTAGAGGGATAGAAATGGTAACTGGAAAGAGAGAAAGATGTGTGCTGACAAGCGTCATCGAAACTGAAGTGGACATCCTGAAACGTCATATTGACGTACTCAAAACACTGCGCAATAATCAACCTATGGGAATCATTAAATTATCGGAGATAACAGGGTATCCTCAACATATGGTTCGCTATTCCTTGAGAATCTTGGAACAAGATAGATTGATTGAACCGTCGCCACAAGGTGCCGTGACCACCGATAAAGTGGATGAAACACTGACTCTACTCAAAACAACATTGGAACGGATAAAAACCACTGCTGAAGAGTTGATAAAACTCATCTAGTATGCTTGTTTTGCCGCGGTAACTCAGCTGGGAGAGTGCACGGCTGAAGACCGTGATGTCGAGGGTTCAAGTCCCTCCCGCGGCATTTTCTTTTATCGTAATTGCTTGCTGCAATAAGGACATACCGCTATTTCAAAAGGGATAATTTTTCCGCAATGGGGGCAACGATTCATATCTATCTACTTCTTTTTTGCTGTACGGGTAAGACAGATTTCAATGACCGAAACATTGGAGGCACGATCATCCATGCGAGGAAGCTTTTCGGTGCCTATGGTTATTCGTTTCACTTTTGCATGGGGAATAAATCTGCTGCGCACAATTTCGGCAGCGTCAACAGCCGTACTAATTGCTTTCCCTCGTGCTTTTATGATGACCTCGTCCTTTTCCTCCCTATTAAATTCGGTAACAACCGCAAGCACATAGCTCATCGGTGGTTTACTGCCGACATAAATAATCGACTCATCAAGGTCTATTGCCATGCCGATTAAGGCTCCTTCCCTAGATACTGGCATATGTCGTGTGAGAGTACCGTTTATACAACTTCGTAATATAATTTAAATGTTTCGTAGAAAATGACAGTATGCAACAAAAATGATAATAATTTCTACTGAAATGCCTTTTTGTTTCGTATAGCGGCAAACCCTCTTATGGCCTTTGTTTTCTTGTCAAACTCCTCAAGTATGGTGCATACCAATCGTTTTAAGCATACTGTCATAACCGTATCTGCTTTCTTCCCCATCAGTAATAAAAATCTCCAAAATTTTATATACTCAAATTGGTTTTAGAAATTTAGGGATGCGATAAGAGTAAGAATCGACTTAGTGTACCATTGTCAGAGATAGGAAGGGATGACGTTGTATCTTAAAGAAATTCAGATGGAAAATTTCAAATCATTTGGTAAAAAACTAACGGTTCCGTTTTTTCCTGGGTTTACCGCAATAACCGGTCCTAATGGAGCAGGAAAGAGCAATATTGCCGATGCTATTCTCTTTGTCCTTGGTCCCAAAAGCTCAAAGGTCATGCGAGCAGGACGCTTAACCGATTTAATCTTTAATGGTGGAAAGAAGCATAAGAATCCTGCAAAATATTGTAAAGTATCGTTAGTTTTTGACAACAAACAGCGTCGGATGCCTCTTGATGCCGATGAGGTTCTTTTGACCAGGATGATTAAACGAGCACCATTAAAAAACGATCCTGACAACTATTATAGCTATTTTTACATTAATGGTCGAGCTGCTTCCTTTTCTGATTTTATCAATGTGTTGGTGCATGCGCGTATTTCTGGTGATGGCTACAACATTGTCAAACAAGGTGATGTTACCAGTCTCATTGAGATGGGTTCGGTTGATCGTCGACGGATTGTTGACGATATCGCAGGCATTAGTACCTTTGATAACGATATCAAAAAGGCACAAAAAGAAGAAGAAAACGTGGATAGTAATCTAGAACGAATTCGCATTATCTTGGGCGAGATTTCCAGTCAAATACGGCAATTAAAAAATGATCGTGACGAAGCGTATCGGTACAAAGAACTCAAGGACGCGCTCTATGAAACTAAGGCAAAAATTGCCGTGAAAAAACGGCAGGATGTGGAAGCACAAATTGTGGAAATCAACAAGCAAATTGAGTCCTATAAAAAAGAGCAAGCAACACTTGATGAAAAAGTTACGTCTTTGAAAGGGCAATATGCTGCCGCCCAGAAAGAATTGGAAGAGATTGAACAAAAGATTGCCGATGTCGGCGGCGATGAAGTCAAAGGAGTCAAGAAGGACATTGATGGATTGCGCAGCGAAGAAATCAAGGTCGAAGAACGCATCAATTTTGCTAATGATGAAATTGCCGAACTACAACAAGAGTTAAAAGAAATACAGGAAAGCGTAGCTGGAGTGGAAAAGGAATTAGAGGAGTATCAAGCGCAGCAAGAAGAACTTACTACGCAACTGACGGAAAAGCAGCAAGTCTTAGCCGACAAAGAGCAAGAATTGACCGGCCTAAAAGAGACCATTGCCCAATCTGATGACAAATCCATCGATCTCACTAGAGAATTAGTGAAAATGCGAGAAGAATACAATGAAAAACAATCTGAGCTGCATGAACTCAAACTTAAACGTAATCGATTCACTGAAAAACTTGATGCGATTGATTTGCAGATTGCGGAATTACAAGAAACAAAATCCACGTATGAATTTGAGATTAAAGATATCGAGTTTCAAAAAGGTGAATATTCGAAAGGTCATAAAGAGCAACACAAAAAACTCAAAGAATGCGAAAAAAAGTTTTTTGACAAAAAGAAACGAGAAACAGAACTCACCGAGCAACTTGCCGATCTGGAAAATGCGATCCGCCGATTGCAACGTGAGCAATCAAAATTGCAGGCTGAATTTGATGCAGCCCAATCAATTCACAGCAAATACAATCGTGCAGTACATGAAGTATTACAAGCACGTGATGCTGGAAAGCTCAAAGGCATTCATGGGACCATTGCAGAACTGGCCAAAGTCGATGAAAAATTTGAAACGGCGGTGGAGATTGCTGCTGGCTCTCGCATGCAAGCAATTGTTGTGGATGATGATGAAGTCGCGTCACAGGCCATTCATTTGCTTCAAAAAGAGAAACTGGGGCGGGCAACGTTCCTTCCCTTAACCAAAATGATCGGTGGTAAACCTCGAGGGAAAGCACTGCTTGCAATCAAAGATGACAAAGCCCATGGCTTTGCCCTTGACCTTGTGCAATTCAAAGAGGAATATCGGGGCGCTTTTTGGTACGTATTTGGCGATACCATTGTGGTCGATAGTTTATACGATGCCCGCCGATTAATGGGCGGCGTTCGTCTTGTTGATTTGAAAGGAAGCTTGATTGAAGCAAGCGGCGCTATGATCGGGGGAAGCACCCCAAAAACCAGACTCTCTTTTAGCACTGTTGATAGGGGCAAACTTGAAGACATCACCAAAGAGCTGCAGGAGGCAATGGCAAGCCAAGATGCCGCGTCTGAAGAGTTAGCTTCCTTGAAAAAAGAGCTGGGGGAATTAGAAAGTACCCTGGGAGAATTACGAACCGAAGCGGGTGCCGAGCTGCAGGTGAAGGATTTAGATGTTCGTAAGAAAGAGTTTGCGGCAAAAATTGAGGTTGTTACCAAAGATTTGAACGCCAAACTTGAGGAAAAAAGCCATCTGCAAAAGAAAAAAGATGAAGTGATTGCTGCCATTGAGACGGATGAACAACGTCTCGCAGAACTTGAGAAAGCAAAGGAAGAAAAGGGCAATCTGTTGCTGAAAGGAACCAAAAAAGAGCAAGCACAGCAGGCACGTGCGCTTGAACAAGACGTTTCATCTCTTCAAGAGTCTATTTTAAGCCTTACTTCTGAGAACGAATCTGTTGGAAAGAAAAAGGAACTGCTTACCGAACGAAAAAATGAGCTAACTGCCCAACAAGAAACCAAAACAAAAAACATCGACAAACACAAGGAAACTATCAAGGAGTTGAAAGCATCCCGATCGACCTATCGTGATAAACTGAAAGCACTGATGTCGGTTGAAGAGCAGATGACCGGCAAGATGAAAGACTTGACAACCGAGCGGGATCAGATTTACAAAAAGACCATTTCTATTGAAAATGAATTAGACAAACTCAATACGCGGGCGGAATCGTATTATGATTTGATTTCACGAGCGAAATATCGCTTGCCAACTTTGGAGGGAACAGTTGAGGAACTCAATCAGGAGCTCAAGCTCTACCATGTTGATATTGCGAATACCAAATTACCCAACGTTGAATCGCTGAAGGACTCGATGAAAGTAATTGAACAAAACATGCAGGAACTTGAACCGGTCAACATGCGGGCACTGGAAGAATACGAGCATCAATCTGAGCGGAAAAAGAAACTTGACGAGGATGTTAAACACTTGAAGGACCAGAAGAAAAATCTGACTAAATTGGTCAATGGGATTACAGATAAAAAACGAGAGCGCTTTTTTGAAGTCTATGATGAAATTAATCGTAATTTCAAAGATATTTATGCCTCACTTTCCGAAGGAGGTGAAGCAGAACTGCAATTGGAAGACGAAGATCACCTCTTTGAGAGTGGACTGACAATCAAAGCACGACCTCGTGGTAAAAAAATACTCTTGTTGTCTGCGCTTTCTGGTGGTGAAAAAAGTATTGCTTCATTGGCCTTTATTTTTTCAATTCAGCGCTATGATCCAAGTCCGTTTTACGTGCTTGATGAAATTGACATGTTTCTTGATGGCGTGAATGCCGAAATGGTTTCCCGCATGATTAAACGCAATGCCCAAGATTCACAATTCATTATGGTCTCGCTGCGCAAGGTCGCACTGAAAGAGGCAAATCACGTGTATGGTGTTACCATGCGCGATACCGGAGTTTCTGAAATGATAGGGAATATCGATCCGTCATCGGTGGGGGCAAAAGGAGAATTCAAGGGAGAAGGAGGACAGATGTTTGGAACAACGTAGTATTGATAATGATGTGATTACCCACCTGCTGTTTCACAAGTCACTCATTGATGAGGATGAGGATGCTTCAAAAATTAATCACTATGTGGCCATGCTCCAAAAAACAAACCAAGGGGATCATCTTTCTATTGAGGATCCGGTTGAACGGTCCATTGCCATTGCCTTTGAACTTGTCATACAACAACATCTCAATCCGTGGGATATCGACTTGGTCAAGTTTTCAAGCATGTATCTAAAACGGGCAAAAGAAGAAAAGATTGATTTAATCACTGCTGGTCGTATTATTTACATGGCCTGGAAGATATTGAAATTACAGAGTGATGATTTAGTTGTGACGATGGAGTCGGCAGAAGAATCGTACGAGCCCTTTGGATGGGGTGATATTCCTTCAGAAATGTGGCTGCAAAATGATGATGCCTATTCTTATACTAATCTTCTTATGAAGATGCCTGAGCCGCCCTTAGATGAGCCGGTACGGCGATCTGCAAAACGCAAAGTTACCTTGATTGAGTTGCTTGATGCCTTTGATCACGTGAGAAAAGAGTCGGAGGAACATCAACTCTTAGAGCAACAACGGAAGGAAGAGCGGGATCGGCTTGCAACAATGGCACGCAAACGTATGAAGGGAACTGCGCACGAAGATCATCTTGAAGAGGATGTGAACATGGTCTGGAACAAAATTGTTGCGATGCCGAAAAAAACCATGTTATTGGCCGACCTCTGCAACCCCAAAAAACGGGAAGAGATGATTAAAACACTGATGTCGATTTTGTTCCTTGCCTATGATAATAAGATTCTGGTGTATCAAAAGCAGTTTCCGTATGGAAAGATATTTATTAAAAACCTCGGATATAGTTAACAGCAGGAGCAAGGGTCTATGAGTGATAAGGAAAACCGATTGGTTGAATCCGTCTTATTTTCAGCAAGTACTCCGGTAACCATTAATGAGATCAAGGAGGCAACGGGACTTTCTCGTGCTAAGGTAACGAGCGCCCTTGATTCATTGATTGAAGAGTATACTGTGAAACGGAAAAAAGAAACCTCTATGGAAGTGGTGAAAGCAGGCGACAAATATACGATGCAAATCAAAAAACAGTATGTGGATCAATCAATCATGGTTGCTCAACCTGAAATTGAAGACCAACTGCTCAAAACCTTAGCGCTTATTGCGTTTCACCAACCGGTTAAACAATCAAACCTTCGTCGTATGCTTGGAACTCGAGTGTATGATCATGTTGATGAGTTAGTCTCCAAAAAACTGGTGTATTCAAAGCCCCATGGCTCCACAGAGATGCTAACTACCACTAAGCGATTTCCTGAGTACTTTGGCATAGATACCACCAAGCCTGAGGAAATACGAGAATTTTTAACCAAGAAAGTGGTTGATACGGTCAAAGAAAACTCTGCTCAAGAAGAGCAGTAGCATATCTTTTTCTCAATAGTTCTCTATAGATGTTGCACATAACCTTTTTATAGTGATGGCGAGTTGATAACTCACTCAATGTATTTTGGGAGTGAAGACATGAAAAAAACGTATAAGATTATGGGGGCAAGTATCACTATCGTTCTGCTTCTTCTTGTTTCAGCAGGAACGATTGCCGCAGTACAGACAAAGCAACTTGCGCTTCGGCAACATATTGTGGGATATGCAACCCCTCAAGAAGACGAACCAACGATGGAAGATTTAACATATTTACTTCCAATGGTGCCCCATTTTGAAACCTATTATGCTGGTGAGCAACCAACCGAATGGACACCGGATGGCTTTTTTATCGGTGTCTGGGGGATATATACGCCTGATGCTGAAAATAATTTCACCGTTTTAGGATATCTTGGCGGCTATTACAAAGGTCAAGCTCGTCGAGGATCGTATGTTGGCATGTGGAATACGACCAATAACAGCTACATAGGATATCTTGCGGGTGTGTATCGAGGTCCATTTACCCATGGTGTGCTCAATGTGTCTGGAGGAGAAAACCGTCTTCCCTTTGTGGGTTTCCTTTTGAAAAATGAAACCCTGTTTTTTGGACGCGTGATGTCTCTTATCGGTCCACCGGTGTATATGATAGGATTTCATCAGCCACTTAACACCCAAACAACAACTGCAGTTCAATCACAGGAGCAAATACAGCAACAGCACCAGACTATGCAGCCACAGGGACACACAGCGCTGAAACAGGTCCGTCATCAGATTATGAAAAAAGCCTAAAAACATCCTTTTTTCTTTTTCTTTTTTTATTCCTTTTACGCCAGGTAACAATTGTACAAGAATCTGGATAACACCTGTACAATAAAACCTTTAAAAGCCAACTGACAAAGATAAGTATAGAGTTGTTGGACCGGGGGTCATATTTTCTCATCTCTCACCTCCTCTCTTCCTCTCCACCTTATTCCCCCATCCAACATCTTTCACCACCATTTTCCACATTATTATGGCTCCGCTCTTATTTTGTATGCGGCCAAAACTACCTGTCTCACGATTACGTTTTGAACCTACTTCTACATGTTCTTTACAATGTCTTTTCGTTTTCAACCTAGGTCCAAGTGAGCCCCCATTGAAACTTTAGGTTATGGGATGAACTGCAGGGAACCTAGTGGGTTAACACCATTCTATGTTTTCTTCCCCTAAGGGAAAGCCACGCAATGAAGGGCGGCTTTTCATCAAATTTTACCAAGAAATAGTTGAGTAAGAACTATATATGAATATAGTATATAATTACTAAATGAGTGGTGGTAAGGGGATCAAGAATTTAAGGAGGGAGCTTGGTCTCTTTGAAGTTTTTTGTATAGCATCTGGCGCGATGATTAGTTCAGGGCTTTTTGTGCTGCCTGCTATCGCTTATGCTCAAACAGGGGCATCAGTTATCTTCTCTTATATCATTGCAACTCTTTTGATGCTCCCCACTCTGCTTTCGGCATCTGAGCTCACTACGGCGATGCCAAAAGCCGGTGGAGACTATTTTTTTATTGACCGAAGCATGGGTCCCGCTCTCGGGACCATAGGAGGAATTGCTTCTTGGTTTGCGTTAACTGCGAAAACAGCCTTTGCGTTACTTGGAATTGGGGCATTTGTACAACTATTCAACCCAGGTTTAACAGATTTAAATATGAAATTGATTGCTGTGGCATTTTGCCTCGCATTCACTGCGATAAATCTAGCCGGTGTTAAACATGCAGGGAAAACACAAGTTATTTTGGTAACAGGGCTTATCAGTATCCTTGTTCTTTATGTTATTGTGGGATTTTTCTATATTGATCCTTCAAGATTTCAACCGTTTACAACACAGGGGTATGGCATGGTTTTTGCAACTGCGGGTCTTACTTTTGTTGCTTTTATGGGGCTTATTAAAGTCTGTAGTGTCGCTGGAGAAATTTGTAAACCAAAAAGGAATATTCCACTTGGTATGATTCTTGCATGGATCATTGTCTCGACGTTATACATATTGGTTGTTACTGTCACGGTTGGTTTATTGGATCATACGGTGCTAGCAAACACATTAATGCCGATATCAAAAGGTGCAGAGGTGTTCGGTGGTCAAATCGGTCTTATCCTTCTGGGTGTTGCAGCTGTTCTTGCGTTCATAACCACGGCAAATGCAGGCATACTCTCTTCTTCGCGATATCCTATGGCTATGAGCAAAGATCAGCTTTTACCTGTTTTTCTTTCAAAAATTTCTAAGGCAGGTACACCCGTTGTATCGATATTGTTTACTTCTACTTTTATGATAGGTATAATTCTTTTTTTAGATCTTGAAGGACTGGTTAATGTTGCTTCAACACTTGTGCTTTTGTTATATCTGCTTGTAAATTTGTCGCTTATTATGATGCGAGAAAGCAAAATCAGACATTATCGTCCAAGTTTCCATTCACCGTTTTATCCATGGGTTCAGATTGTAGGTATTGCCGGCATGATACTACTTATTATTGGAATGGGTGTAGTTTCACTAGTTCTTGTTGGTTGTTTCATCTCATTTGGTTTTGTTTGGTACTGGTTTTTTTCCCGTGATAAAATATGGAGAGAGTATTCGCTACTTCATGTGGTGGAAAGAATCATGGGTGAAAAAAATACTGGGTATCTGTTGGATGAGGAATTGCGGGAGATTTTGATTGAACGGGATGTAATCGAAGAAGATCGTTTTGAGCAGTTGTTGAGACGCTGTGAAGTGATTGATCTGAAAAAACTTCTTTCTCCAGATGACTTTGATCAACTTATTGCTGAACGACTGGCGAAGCGTACCAGTTTAAGTAAGGATAAATTGTATGAGTTAATAAAAAACAGGAGGGATACATCAAGTATGGTGTCGTATCCTGGTGTCGGAGTTTTTTCTCATTTGATTGATGGTCGCGATCATTTTGAAATTGCATTGATTCGTTCTGAAAAGGGTATCGTCATTTCAGAAGGTAGTAACCCGTTACATGCGTTTATCGTGGTGATTTCCTCCTGTGAGCAACGTAGTTTTTATTTGCATAGCTTGATGTGGATTGTTCAAATAGCTGAGGAAACTGATTTTGAGAAGAAATGGTTAACGGCAAAAGATGCTGATGAATTGAGGGATATTATTTTATCATCTTGGAAAAAACGGAAAGAGTACTAATGAGGTAAACTTGTATTTAAGTTACTTTTTGATGGAGCAGTCAATTGGAGATTGAGGCTAGATGATCATACAATCGATGTATCCTCAAAAAATGTAGTTGCTATTGCCAGGCTCCTCGTCGTTTGAACCGCTGTTGTCGTCTCATTTTGATCTATCATCCTCTTTCAGTTACCATCTTTTTGTCCCATATGCCCATGCCACACTATAGAAAGAGATACAGATGCTGAAAATGATAAATGTTTTGAGGTTGATGAGCTCATTGGAAGCTAGTGGTAGTTATAGGTATAAGTACATATTTTACTATTCCGACAAAAAACAATGTGCGAGTACTCTCGATATTATTTTCTCCCTATAACTCACTTGATATTCTCAACTTTCAGTAGATTTCTCTTCTGTTTTTAACCTCTTTCGGGACTACTGTGTGCACGGATATCTTTTTAAGTTATGAGTAGTTATCAATTGTTAATTGGGGGTGAAATGTTTATGAAAATAAATTTCGGAAAACAAGCTGTTGTTTTATCTATTATAATAATAATGATTGGAACATCTGGTGTAGTTGCCATCAGCGGAACTCATCCTAATGTGAGATGCTCGGTATCTGTTACTGAACCGACGATTGATATCGTGTGTTCTACCGCGGGAGATATGACTGAATTGACCTACCATATCTCATCGTTTACTCAGATGCCTATTGAGATTGAAGGCGAACGATACGTTCGTATCGATCTTGCCGACGAATCGCATTTGCTAGAAAAAGGAATGCCAGATATACCTGATATACGTCGCAGCATTGTTATTCCCGATACTGCAAAGATGAAGATCGAACTTACCGATGCCACGTATAAAACGTATAAAGATGTTGCAATTGCCCCGTCAAAAGGAAGCATCCTGCGAACACAGAACCCTGATGATATTCCCTATGAATTCGGTGATGTGTATAGTGAAGACGCGTGGTATCCACGAGATATTGTTAGCCTAAGTGACCCGTATATTCTCCGCGATTACCGTGGCCAAGTGGTGCAGGTATGTCCCTTTCAATATAACCCGGTCACCAACGAACTGCGGTTTTATACCGATATCACCGTGACCGTTGCCCCTGAGGGAGAAGACGCCATCAATTGCCTAGTGCGAACAGAGCTGCCAACCGCAGTGTCAAGCGATTTTCTCGATATTTATCAACGTCATTTCTTAAACTTCAACACACTTGGTCGGTACACGCCCGTTGGAGAGGAAGGCAATATGCTCATTATTACGTATGATGACTTTTGGGACGAGATGGTTCCCTTTTATGAATGGAAAATCATGAAAGGCATTCCCACTGAAATGGTAAACGTTTCAGAAATCGGCAACTCAAACGCCATTGCGGTCTATATTGATACCTACTATCATACCAATGGTTTGACGTTTGTGCTGCTCGTTGGTGATGCTGCCCAAGTTCCCACTCTGTATCTTGCATCCTATGCTTGCGACCCAGGATATTCCTATGTCGAAGGGTCTGATCACTATCCTGATCTTTTTGTCGGTCGATTTTCTGCAGGGACGCCTGCTGATTTACTCACCCAAATCGAGCGCAGTATCGAATACGAGCAGAATCCGTTTCCTGGAGACTGGTATCACAAAGGTACGGGCGTTGCGTCTAACTTGGGGCCTGGTGATGACGGTGAATACGATAATGAACATATAGATAACATTAGAACCGACCTTTTAGCATATACCTACACTGAAGTTGACCAAATTTATGACCCTTACGGAACAGCATCCATGGTTGCCGCGGCAATCAATGATGGTCGAAGTATTGTAAATTATTGTGGTCACGGTTCAACGACCTCATGGGGATCGACAGGATTTAGTAACACTCATGTCAATCAACTCGTCAATGACAATATGTTGCCGTTTATTGTCTCCGTTGCTTGTTATAACGGCGCCTTTGACTATACCACGTGTTTTGCTGAAGCATGGATGCGAGCCACTAATAATGGTGAACCAACTGGGTCCATTGCTAACTTCATGTCTGCAAAAAGTCAAGAATGGAACCCACCGATGGATGCACAAGATGAAATCGCGGATATCTTGATTGGGTCATATCCTGACAATATCAAACATTCGATCGGTGCCCTTTGTTTCAACGGCTGTATGCACATGAATGACGAATATGGTAGTTATGGCTATGCTGAAACTGATGCATGGACTGTTTTTGGTGATCCTTCGCTACAAATACGTACGGATGTGCCAAGTTCCATGACCGTTACTCACGACCCACGAGTTGGTGAATCAACCACCTTTGAGGTAACGGTTTCTGGCGTGGAGCATGCATTGTGTGCTATTTCTCGTGATACTGATCTCTTTGGCTATGCCTATACCGATGCCTCAGGCCATGCAGCCATTGAATTTGACGAACCACTCACTGGACTTGACCCTGTAACTCTCGTAGTAACCGCTTATAATAAAGAGACCTACATAACGTTCCTTTCCTTGAATGGGCCCCCTGAAATTCCCGATAGGCCTCAAGGACGAACGGGGGGAAAGCCGGGAGTAACGTATCTCTATACTTCTAGTACCATTGATCCTGATGGCGATGACGTATTTTACATGTGGCGGTGGGGTGATGGGAATTACAGTGACTGGCTTGGCCCTTTCGATTCCGGAGACACCTGTTCTGCATCGCATGCGTGGCAGGAAACGGGAAATTATCAAATAAGAGTCAAAGCAAAAGATATCTACGGTGTTGAGACCGAGTGGTCAGAACCATTGGCCGTCAGTATGCCATTCACTGGGAATCTTTTTACGTATCTTCTCTATAAAATGCGGGGAAGCGCCCCTATTTAATCTTCTTTTTTTCCTCTCCCACAATATTTATATATTCATAATATAAATGATATTTTATGAAAACAAAATCTCTAGTGATATTCTTCGTATTTTTATTTATCATAAGTAGCTGTGTGGCAATTGGAACAAGTAATTCTGTGCATGTTCAACACAAGTTGATAAGGATACAACAATCTGATGAGTGGTGGCCTATGTTTCGTCATGATGAGGCACATACAGCGTGCTCTTCAGCTGCGGTACCTGCCACCAACCAAAGCATCTGGACGTTTACCCCAGAATCAACAGCTACGAGGCAATATAGTATTGCCGAATCGTCGCCTGCTCTGGTTGACAATTGTGTCTTTGTAGGCGCAGCGGGCATTAAACATTCTGTGATATTATGTGGTCGTGTCTATTGCTTGAATGCGTATACTGGAAGTGAAGTTTGGCATACTGATACAGATGGATGGATATCTTGCTCACCGGCAGTTGCCAATGATAACGTCTATGTTGCCGACATGTTTAATTTTTTATCTTCGTGTAAATGTTATTGCCTTGATCAGCATGATGGTCATATTGTGTGGGCCCACGATATTGAGGGATGGGGTTTTGCTTCCCCGACAGTCTATAAAGATAATGTGTTTGTAGGAACAGGCTACGTAATAAACAACACCTTTGGCAAGATATATTGTTTTGATGCACAGGGAAATGGGGATAAAACAACTGACCTTGTGTGGGAATACCCCCCTCAAGGGCAAACACTGTCCCAACCTATTTTTAGTTCCCCTGCTGTTGCCAATGACCGCGTCTATTTTTGCGGGGTAGATAGTTACATCTATTGTTTTGATGCAACTCCCGGTGATACTATTGATGAAGGGATTTGCGATCCTCCAGGATCTTCCTATGATTTAATCTGGACCTTCAAAGCACAGTATGGCATTCGTTCTTCTCCAACAATAGTCAATGAGAGATTATATGTTGGTTCGGGAAGTGAAATCTCCAACCATGGTACGCTGTATTGTCTCGATGTTTCTCCAGAGGGGAATGGCAGCGTAGTGTGGGAGAATACACACGTAAAGGGATCAGGGGTCAGTTCTCCGACGGTTGCCAACAACTGCGTTTACATGGGATGCCATGAACCGTTGCTGTATTGTCTTGATGCGCTGACGGGAAATGTCTCCTGGACATATGAAACCATTGAACCACTTTCCTCTTCACCATCACTTTCAGGTGATTTGCTAATAGTGGGAACGGGAGATTGTGAGTCTAACCCAAATCGTCCTTATAATGGATCACTTCTCTGTTTGAATACGACCACACAAACCGCAGTCTGGGAGAAAGGGACCAAACATTGGGTTCCTTCTTGCCCGGCTCTTGCAAAAGGTTTGGTTGTTATTTCTTCAGAACCAAGCGTGATCTGTTTTTCAGATAATGATGCACCAAATCAACCACAACGACCATCAGGAAAAATTATCGTTAATCCTGAAGAACCCTATGAGTATTCAACAAGCACCACGGATCCAGATGGAGATGCTGTTCGCTATGGATGGGATTGGAATGGTGATGCACAGGTTGATGAATGGACTTCGTACTGCCCGTCAGGAGAAACTGTGACGATGTCACATGCCTGGCCACAGTGGGGTATCAAATTAATACGAGTAAAAGCAGAGGATATCAAAGGATTTCAAAGCGATTGGTCAAAACCTCTTCCTGTCGTTACACTGGCAGAGTACGTCTCAACCTCAACGGTCCTGTTTAAGGAAGAAATCAATGCACAAACTCTCGAAGAACAAACCAGTACAGAACCTCTTTTACTAATCAAATACTAATTTGTATCTCTCATTTTTGTGTGTATCCTATAAGCTAACAGAAGTAGCAACACACGTACCAGTACTTCCGAATGCAAAAAAACGCCAAAGAAACATAAACCCCTAAAATAGTTAATTTTTGACTTAATGGCAAATAGTTATTATATTAGTCAAGAATGTGGTTTTAGAATAATATATCCATCTCTGATTACATCTTGTTGCACATTATTAAACAGAAATATGTTTTTATAGACATAACAGTTATAGAATTTTAGATTAAAGAGGAGATGCCATGGCACGAGGATTCTGTGCAGTATGTAAGACTCAATTAGGTGGATTGGGAAAACCAAAAGGTTTCACATGTCCAGCATGTGGTAAAATGTTTTGTATGAATTGCTGCCCGAAACAAGGACTTTTCAAATGGCCATATTGTCCAGATTGCGGAAGAAAATTAAACAAATAGGAAGATATTATGGACACGTCTGGGTATTTAAAACCAAACGAGGATGTTATTGAATCTGTTGAAGGTATAATGCAATATTCGGGTAAAGGAATAGTTATCCTAACGAATAAACGTCTTCTTTATTTTAAAAGAGCGGGTTTTTTTTCTGATACATCAGAGCTTTTCGTCTCTCTATCCTTAGGAGATGTGCGTGAGGTATTTTTATCAGGTGCTTTTCG
>Ga0180434_10002767_pt1 | contig 22874 bp, 20 predicted proteins | sample SS_ome_7_FD_132453 | JGI IMG/M metagenome (GOLD analysis project Ga0180434, IMG submission 132453) | Hypersaline lake sediment archaeal communities from the Salton Sea, California, USA - SS_1_D_2 metaG | ecosystem: Environmental > Aquatic > Non-marine Saline and Alkaline > Hypersaline >...
CCTCATATAAGAGGGGCAGCACCTCGAGCAGTCCGTCATGGGCTTCCAGGTCTATCCCCAGGTCCTCCCACATCTTGCGATAATCGCTCATGTTCTCCTCCTTGATTTGGTGGCGACGTTACATCCAACGGGAGTAATACGGTACCACTCCCGTGTAGATCACTTCCTTCTCGTCCAGGGCTTTAACAGCTTTTTCCTTCAAGCTTGGTTCAATCCTGAGGGATATACCACAGTCCACGCTGAACTCCCTGGGCGTGTTTATGACTGCATGCTTAAATCCCACCCGCTTAAGAGCTTTTTCTCCACTCAGTGCTTGATGGGTGGAGTTGAAAAGGATGATGAAACAATTGGCTTCTTCCATAAACAAATCTTATAGTATAAATACAGTAATTTTATCGCAATAATATTAACGGTATTATTGCCGGATGGCAACCAAGATTTGTTGGAATGAGGAGTATAATCTATTTCCCGGTAGCCGCGGCCACCATGGCCTGCACGTTCTCCAGCTTGGCCTCGGTAGGTATGTCGCATCCCGACTGCAGGATAAAGCCGGTGGGCCCTATGTCCGCGATCAGGGCGGTGCAGTACTCGTGGACCTCATCGGGGGTTCCCAAGGTGAGCAGGGCGGGAGGGACGTCGCCCACGATGCACATACTGTCGCCCAGTATCTCCTTAGCCTTGCGGATGTCCGTGGCCCCGTCTAAGGCGATGGCGCATTTGCCCTTGGGGAAGACCTTGAACTTCTCCAGATCCCTGGTCCAGTCGGAGTCCAGGTGAAACCAGGGGATTAGGCCGGCATCCAGCACCTCGAAGGCTATCTTCTCCAGGTAGGGCCATACGAAACGTTCCCAAAGCGGCTTGGCCAGTATCTCGCTGGCCCCCCTCCATCCTCCCACCCAGAGTATGGACAGCTCCAACTGCTGGGTCATGGCGATCATCTGGGGGGTCATGAAGGGGAGGGCGGCATCCATCACCTTCTCCACCTTGTCGCCGTTGCGGTACATGTCCATTACCAGGTTGGCGAGGGTCCGGCAGCCGCAGAGCATCTCGTAGGGGGTGGTGGCCGCGCCGGACATGATTATCGGAACGCCCCTTTCACGCCATCTGTTGATCAGTTCCGGCCCCAACTGCAGCATCTCCATAAGCTTGAGCATCACGTCTCCGCCTATGCGCTCGGTCATGAAGGTGCCCATGAACTCCATCCAGCCCATCTCCAGGACGGCGTCGTAATCCTCCGGCTTCATCAACTCCTGTTCCAACACTTGCCAGTGCTCGTCCTCGGGAAGGTCGACGCCGGGTGTGAGCACCTTGGACATCCACAGGAAGGCCAGGTTGGCCGGGGTATAGGAGGGATACTCCATGGCGTCGGCGCCCCCCACCATGTCCCAGGCCTCCAGCATGATATCGGCGGACAACCTGAGATCGCCCACGAACTCTCCCAGGGTGTGGCCGGTGACCCTTGGCGCGAAACCGGCGTACTCCAGCACCACCGGGGTGCGGTCGGTCTCCTCAAGGGCGATGGTCTTGAGGATGCGCTCTTTTCTCTCCTGCAACAGGCTCTCATTCATCGATGATCCCTCCCCGCCTTTTACCTTGGTTGATAGAACTTATAGCCTTGATCATTCACGCTTACACGCTTCCATACCATCCACACCCACGGCAATATTCATTTTATAGATTCCACATTTCCTCCATCATAAAAAATGTATTGTGTCATGTTAGAGGAGCTTGGCTTACAGAAGTGGTTTAAGGATCTGTAATTACGACCACTATTCGGCTTCTGTAAAAAGTATCTGCACTCCGTAAGTCGATATCGCAGGTACCAAGAATCCTTCTGATTCATCTGGCAAGGATTCAAATCCTACATTCCGTTCCTCGAGAAAAGACCGGGTTTTACTGATATCATCGACACGAACGGTAATGGTGAGGGGTCCGCCACCCATGGAATCCATGATGTCCTTGATCCGACCCTCCCCGTTGGGGGAGAGTATCTCAACGTTTGTGTCACCAACATCATAGCTGATGGACCGGGTATCAAGGGCGCTATCGTCTTTTTTGTCAATAGGCTTTAGTTCGAGATATCTTTCGTAGAGTTCTGCTGTATCCGACAGGTTTTCGGTCACCACGGATATGCCTACCACACCCCGTGCACCGTTTTCATGGGTTCCCGTTTTCTCTATCTCGAGCCGTTCTTTGTCCGGTGTTTCCCAGTGTATGAAGAAAGGATATTGACTGCGATGAAAATCCAGACCACCCAATTGGCACAGTTGCCATTTCAGAACCTTGCCTTCCGGTGTCTCTCTGCCCAATGGGAAAGGTCCGAAATCTGTCCATCCACCCTTTGTAAATGTTTGAACAAGGAATTCCATGTTATCGGTGGCGAGACAGAAAGCTGTCGAGCAAAGCCCGTTTCTGTCAACGACCTGCACAAGTTGAGGGTCTATTTCATTGCTTTGCTTGCCTTCTTCCCAATCGTTGAAAGATATCAGCTCTATGTAATCGAGGTTGAAGCGGATAATCCCGTTCTTGGTGCCGGTGCCTTTATTGCTATTATCATTTAGATGGTGTCCTCCCAGTTCCACATTAAAGCCTAACTTGTCTCTATAGAGTGCAATGGCACTGTCGAGGTCGCGGACGAATATCTGCAGGTGGTCGAAGCGTTTAACAGTAGCATCCTTTATTTCGTTGTTGCCATCTTTGCACCCTGTAGTTCCAAGCATGATTATCAAGAAAGCCAACGCTACTATAAACAGGCTTGTCCGCTTAAGCGGTCTTTTATTAATACAATGCATACTGAAAGGGCTCCCAAAAGACGGCTGAAAAGTCTAATATCTATTTCTCAATTAAACGGATAGTCCCCATATGTACCTCCTGATATCATTATTTTACCATCCAGCGGGCAAGCTGACGCATCTAAGTCAATATGATAAATGCAGGTTTATATAAGCTCTCCCGTTTATCATCCATATTAACTGGCAATAATAAAAATAGGGATTCTCTGGATATGTTATTCAGAAAGGAGTTGCCATGGTCGAGACGGCGGTTATCGAGCATACGGTGGAGGATTACAAGAAGCTCAGATGGTTTAACGGGGTCATGTGCGTCTTCCATCTTCTGCAGGGGCTGTTGGTCCTGGCCTTGAGCAACGATTTCGCCCTGCCCATAACCACTAACTACCTCAAGGCCGACCCCACCATGGAAGCAGGTCCCTTCCTGCCTAATGTGATTGCCAATGTGAGGATAGGCCCCCTGGTGGCGGCCTTCCTGTTCATGAGCGCCCTGGCTCATTTCCTGTTGACCCTACCGGGCATCTATGAATGGTATGTTAAGAACCTCAAGAAGGGGATCAATCCCGCCCGTTGGATCGAGTATGCAGTAAGCGCGTCGCTGATGATCGTGATCATCGCTATGCTCTCTGGCATATACGACCTGAGCAGTCTCATCCTTCTCTTTTTCCTGAACATGATGATGATCCTCTTCGGATGGATGATGGAGCTGCACAATCAGACCACCACCAAGACCAACTGGACGGCCTTTTACTTCGGGTGTCTGGCTGGGATCGTGCCCTGGGTGGTGATATCCCTCTATTTCTTCTCCGCCATATCGCAAGAGGGCGCGGGCGTCCCCACCTTCGTATACTTCATCCTCCCCACCCTCTTCGTCCTCTTCAACATCTTCGCCGTGAACATGGTCCTGCAGTATAAGAAGGTGGGCCCGTGGAGGGATTACCTCTACGGGGAGAGGATGTACATACTGTTGAGCCTGATAGCCAAATCCGTCCTGGCCTGGCAGGTCTTCGGGGGCACCCTGCGCGGCGGGTCTTGATGGCGACGAGTTGGGCACCCTTCCCGGGAGGCCGTTAAAAATACCGAGCCCTCCCTTGACTTGCCTGGATGGACGAGGTTGTTCTCGTTTTAAGACACCCTCTGGATGAAATCCACACTGCGCTTGATGATCTCGTCTTTATCATAGTCAATGGTGGCCACGTGATAGGAGTTCTCCAGCCACACCAGCTCCTTGTCCTGCGAGCTGACGTGTTCCATGATATAGGGTCCGTTTTTCGGGGGGACCACGTGGTCGTCGCGGGAGGTGAACACCAATATGGGTGCGGTGATCTTCAACAGGTCCCTCTTGGTCAGCTTTATCAACTGATGCAGCTCGGCGGCGGCGGGAACGGGGACCTTATCGTAGCACGATTCCTCGACTTCGGGGTCCTTGATATCGCTGCCCACACCGGGGATGGTCTTCAGCACATATTTGGCCACCGGTGTCAGTGGCAGAAGTGGATTGAGTTTATACGCGGCGGCGTTGATGGGCATCAAACCGGCGATTTCATCGGCATATTTTTCTCCCAGGAAGAGGGTGATGGTACCCCCCATAGAGAGGCCGGTGATGAAGACCTTGTCGCAGCGGCCCAACAGATTCTTTAAACCCTTTTCCGCCTCGCCCGTCCATTCCTGCCAGGTCTTGGTGCCCATGTCCTTGACGGTGGTGCCGTGACCGGGAAGGCGGGGACCTGTCACCGTGTACCCGGCCTCCGCTAATCCCTGTCCCAGGGGGTACATGCTCTGGGTACAGCCGGTGAAGCCGTGCACCACCAGTACCCCGGTATTTCCTCCTTCAAATGAAAACGCTTCTGCGTCGGACCATACCTCCACGTCCATTTCCCCCTCCTTTAATAGCTTTTCACTATAGGTCTTCTTCCGTAGGTGCCCACTCCATACTGCGTTCCACCGCCCTCTTCCAGTCCCGCCGCATCTCGCGTACTCGGTCCGCCGCCGAAGGTTCGGGCCGGGCTTCCTTATCCAGCTGCCACTTCTGCTCGATTTCTGTCAGGTCTTTCCAGAAACCCACCGCCAGGCCGGCCAGGAGGGCCGCTCCCAGGGAGGTGGTCTCGGAGATGACCGGCCGGCGTACCGGTACGTCCAAGAGGTCCGCCTGGTATTGTAGCAGCAGGTCCATAACGCTGGCGCCGCCGTCCACGCGCAGTTCGCTCAAGGGGATGCTTGCCTCGCCCTGCATGACATCCACCACATCCGCGGTCTGCAGGGCCATGGACTCGATCACCGCGCGGGCTATATGCGCCCTTCCCGTTCCCCTGGTCATGCCTATGAGCAGGGCCCTGGCATTGGGGTCCCAGTAGGGGGCTCCCAGCCCCACGAAAGCCGGGACGAAGTATACGCCCCCCGTGTCCTCGACCTGCAAGGCCAGCTCATCCACCTCCGAGACGTCGGAGATGATGCCCAGGCCGTCGCGCAGCCAGTTCACCGCGGCGCCGGTTATGAAGATGGAACCCTCCAGGGCGTAAGAGGCCTTGCCGTTCAGGCTCCAGGCCACCGTGGTCAGCAGGCCTTGTTGGGAGAAAAGCGGTTTATCTCCGATGTTCATCAGAACGAAGCTGCCCGTTCCGTAGGTGTTCTTGGTCATACCGGGATGAAAACATGCCTGCCCGAAGAGGGCCGCCTGCTGGTCACCGGCCACGCCCGCTATCGGGGCTGAGATACCCAGGAAGGCGTCAGGGTCGGTCTCCCCGAAGACCCCGCTCGATTCCTTCACCTCGGGGAGGAGGGACAAGGGTACTCCCAGGAGCTCCGCCAGTTCCGGGTCCCATGCGAGGTCGTGCAGGTTGAAGAGGAGGGTCCGGCTGGCGTTGGAGACGTCGGTGGCGTGGACCCTGCCCCCGGTGAGACGATAGAGCAACCAGGAGTCGATGGTGCCGAAGCACAGCTCTCCCGCCGCGGCGCGGCGGGCCAGCTCCGGCTCGTTCTCCATGACCCAGGTCAGTTTCGATCCCGAGAAGTATGGGTCGAGGACCAGGCCGGTCTTTTTGTGGAAGATCTCCTCGAGGCCGTCCTCCCTGCACCTCATACATATCTCGGCGCTGCGCCGGCACTGCCACACGATGGCGGGGCGCACGGGCTCGCCCGTCTCCCGGTCCCACAGCACGGTGGTCTCCCTCTGGTTGGTGATACCCACGGCCGCTATATCCCCTGGGTCCGCTCCCGCCTCGGCCAGAGCCTTGCTGGCGGTTTCCAGGGTGCATTGCCATATCTCCTGGGCATCGTGCTCCACCCATCCGGGTTGGGGGAAGTACTGGGTGAATTCCATGCTGACTCCGGAGAGAGGTCTCTGGTCGTGGTCGTAGCAGGTGCACTTGGTGCCGGTGGTGCCCTGGTCGATTGCCAAGACTATCATGGGGGTCCTCCCCGGACTTAATCGTCCTCGAATCCCATCTGGTCCCGGTCCTCGTCCTGTGGCTCAGGAATCACCTCGGCCTCAGGCTCGGGAGTTATATCAACCTCAGGCTCGGGAGTCACCACAGCCTCGGGTTCAGGCCCTTCTTCCCTGGCTTCCACCTTTGTCTCCTCGGCCTCCGACCTCAGGTCCACAATACGGCGCTCGTAGCCCTTGGTCTCCATGCCCAGGCGCTTGAGCAGAACGGGCAGGTTATGGAAGGAGATCCTGGTGGGAGCTATCTCGATCTCTCTTTGGATCAGTTCATGCAGTTCCTTCTCCAGATACTTTCTGGTTATTCCCTCGGTGGGGGATATATGGAGAAGGAGCTCGTCCAGCTCGAAGGGGTCATCATTGTGTTTACGGATCTCCAACTGCCATTCCAGGACGTCTTTGTGTCCCGAGAGAAGAGGGAAAAAGGCATTGAGGTCGACCAGGGTACCTTTGAGCTTGGTCAGCTCGAATTCCTTATAATCCGAGGACCTACTGATATCGATGCCCAGGCGGGGGAGGGAACGGCCGCAGTAGGGACAGGGGCTGTAATCTATACCGCCCTCCACCAGGTCGCCAGTGCGGAACCTGATCAAGATGCTGCCCCTCCATTCCAGGGAGGTATACACGATCTCCCCGCTTTCTCCCTCGCCCAGCCTCTTTCCGCTCTCCGGGTCCACTATCTGCATTATCTCCATATCGGGAAAGAGGTGATAGCCCGAGCTCTCCTCCTTGGAGAGGGCGGAGGGGCGGCATTCGCTCCAGGCCACCCTTCCCTCGGTGAATCCGTAGGTAGAGGCGATAGCCACCTCATCGGCGCCCACCTTTTCTAGAAGTTGCAGCATCTTTTGCTTGAGGCCGGAGGGCAGTCGGTCTCCTCCCATGATCAAAGTATGGAGACTGGAGAGGTCGCGCCCCTGATCAGCCGCCTCCCGCAGCAAGTGATAAGCGTAGGATGGGGTGGCGGTCAGAACCGAGCCCTTCAGGCGCTCCAATGCGTCCAAGATGCGACTGGAGCCCAGGATGCGGCCGCCTCCGGTGTGAAGGGCCTGTATCCCCACCTCCTCAGCGGCGAAATAGGTCATCCAGAAAGCCAGGTGGGGGGCGAAAGGAAAGGCGTTTATAAGCATGTCCTTCCTTTCCAGCTCCATGAGTTCGAACAGCCTCCTTCCCGCTTCACGCAGGCGCATGAGGTCGAAGGCGGTGTAGGTGATCGGGGTTGGAAAGGCGGTCCTGCCAATGGTGAAGTTTTGATGTATGGGTAGGTATTCCTGGTCAACCACTTTAGCGTAGTTCTTTTTCCCCTGGGTAAAACGCATCCACCGCTGTTTCATACGGATAGAGGATTTGGCCTCCTTGCGGCTTTCCTTGGTGGGCTGAAGAACCAGGGAGAAAGGGATATCCGGATCCTCGGGAAGGGGGGCAATATCCGCCTTGGTCGTGAAGGGAATAGAGGAGAGGTCTTTGACCGTTTTGATAACGCCCGGCTTTATACGATTGTAATCCATGAGTTCGCGGTAGTAGGGGCTGTAAGAATAAACCTGGTCACGAATGAAGCGGGCGATGTGCTGGTCCTGGGCAGCGAGGAATTGCTTGGGCGGCAGATTGTCCCAAAGTGTTTTACGCATAACGACCTTACCTCCCGGTTCCCGTGATTGTTCTCCCGGTAATCCATTACCGACCATTTTTCCGGCTCTTGATTATCGATACTATCACGAAAAGATACGAGGGCTGAAGGGTCGAAAGTACATGGGCTGAAAATTCTGAAGGGTGAGTATAACTGAAACGGGGGGTCATAGAAACTCAGTCACTCACCCTTCATTAGTTATACTGTTCTATCAGGCCCCTGAGGGCCTATGTCAACAGCCCTCGGAACAATGGGCTACCCGCGGGATCATAAACCGCTTCAAGGCCTGCACCTCCCTTGCTTTGTAAAGAGTCTAAATATATTTAACGTAGTTTATAGCTGATCTCACATTCACCTACGACACCGTTCTTGTGTACTTCGTCCAGGCTCGCCTTGCGCCTTCCCACCCGGGATATGGAGAACAGGCCGGTGGGGACTATGGGACAAAGAGCGGGCTCGCCCTCCTTCTTCAAAACGTCGTTCCCGTGACAGATGTGGCACCCCTTCACGTCGATGCTGATGTCGCCGTCATCGCCTGTCACCTTGGCCTCTTCGCAAAAGCGCAGATCGTTGACAAGATAATCCTCGAGGGCCTGGTTGAATTCCTCTCCCTCCAGATCGCCGTCCACTTTTTCCCGGAACTCGTTTGCCCACTCCGAACCTATCTTGGATTTCAACTTCTCCACTTTGCCGGAATTGGCCTTCACCACCGCGCGGTGGTATTTCTTGAAAAACTCGCGCTCCACCTGCTCCATCGTTATCCTCCTTTTACACTTAAACCATTTTCACTATGCCGTGGTCGCAGGCGTGGGAACACTCTCCGCAGAATCTGCATTTTTCGAAGTCTATTGCGATTTTGTATCCGGCGCCTGAGCCGTTGTCGCTTTCAACCACATGGAAGGCGCCATGAGGACAATGGCGAGCCGCCTTGCAGGTCTTCCCAACCTCCGATACGTCACATAAATCCTTATCTATCCACGGCATCTTTGTACGCATGTCATCACTCCTCATATACCTATGGGGGTATATTATCAGGAAAAGCAGAGGTTTAAAATGATTTGAATCATTGGGATCAGGCCCCCGCATTCCACATGGGCCTAAGCCAACAAGAAAGGGGTCAAAGCTTCATTCTTCAATTTCTTGCATAACCTTATCTAGTTTGTGTCTTCAATCATGAAAATTGAAGAATGAAGCTTTGACCCCATCTGGATTGTTATGCGGAATGCGGGGGCCTGGCCCCATCTTCAAGCGTGTTATCTGCGATATTTATTGGGAGGCTTTTTTGGCGATGTAGAAGAGGGCGGGGATGGCGAAGGGTATACCCGGGCCGAGGATGCGCGCCAGGGGGGTATTGAAGATGCTCTGTGCATTGCCCTCCTCGAATTCCTGCGTCGTGCCCACGTTCAACAGCCTCTTCATGGACAGCAGTATATAAGCAATCTCATAGGCCAGAACCCCGGCGAAAGCCTTTTTATCCAGGCCCTTTTTCATCCTGGACAACTGGGGAGCAAGCAGGAATCCAAAGGTGTAGGTGAGCTGGTAAAGCCCGAACATTCCCACCTGAACCGGCTTGGGAAGCCTGCGGTGGTCGGCATAGTACATAAGCATCCAGTCGGGGGCCACCTTGTAGCACCAGGCGGCGATGCCCACCCCCACTATGGTATTAAAGACCATTCCTACGCGGAAAGGCTTGCTCTTCAGCATGGACTCCTTATCCATCTCTTGAAGCAGCTCCTCGGCGGCCATGGAGAAGGCCATCCCCACGCCGGTGGTTAGACCGAGATCCAGCGGAACCGTCATCCTCTTCACCTCCTAAGATAAACGCCATTCATCTTCTCAATTAAAAAAGCCGTCTCCAATCGTTATCTTAAGGCAGCCATCCCTCCTCGCGGTACCAATCGATGGTCTCCCTCAACCCCTCGCGGCAGCTGGGGTACCGGGATTCGTAGCCGATACCCAGCAGCTTCGAGTTATCCAGGTAGTGGTCGCCCATGAGGAAATAGAGGAAATCCTTATCGAAGTGCGGTTTCAGTACCGGCTTGAGGCCCCTCTCCCGCACTATCTTCTCCCACGCTCTCTCCATGACCCAGTTGACCGGTCCCAGGGTCAAGGACATGGGGATCTTCAATGCCACCTGGGCCAGGTATTCCACCAACCGGATAGGATAAGGAATCCGGAAGGATATCTTGAAACCGAAAATATCGTATAGGATGTCGAAGAACTCACCCGCCTGGAGGGCTTCGTCCTCGGCCAGGTTGAAATCCTCGCCCATAGCATCCGGATTATCAAGGCAGAAGGACACCGCTCCAGCGATATCATATATGCTCACCATGGTAAGGTATTTCCCTCCGCTGGCGGATGGGAGAGAACGTATACCCCAGCAGCGGAGGATGGATGGAAGCACGTAAAAGGCACCGGCGACATATTTACTATGGGGCCCGTAGACGGCGGTGGGCCGGAAGATGGTCAGCGGGATAGAGTACTTTCGAAGAGTATGAACGACCGCCATCTCTCCCGCTTCCTTGCTTAAAGAATAAGCTTCCATTGGGTGGTGGGCATGGTCCTCGCGCATGGGAGTATCCAGGGATGTCCCGTACACACCGCCGGTGCTGAAGTGAAGGAACTGGGCCACACCGCGTTTTCCCGCCTCCTCGCAGAGAAGGCGGGTAGCGTCGCGGTTGACCTCCATCAGGCGGGGCAGGGGCAGGCCCAGGTCGAAGGCTGCGGCGACATGGACTACATGACTGACGTTTTCCAGGAGGCGGCGGACATCCTCGATATTGCACAGGTCTCCCGGTGCCGTCTCCGCCCCCGCTTGCTCTGCCGGCGAGAGGTCGGCCATGGGCAGGTCGGTGGCGATCACCCTGTGCCCGAGCTTGCATAATTCTTCCACCACATGGCGGCCGATGAAGCCGCCCGCTCCCGTGACCAGTACTCTTTCCACCAACAGTATCCCCTCCCTGTTGCTCTGCTGTAGTGAAGATATACCCAATTTCGGATAGTTCACACATTATCGATGAAAATGTATAAGCTGGCTCATTCAAAATAGATGATTCTGAAGAGGATGTTTAAGGAGGCTGTAAATGTGGTACATTAGTAGTAACGAATTGGTGAGTTGTCATTCAGCTCCCGAGATGAGCGAGATTGCGGGGATCTCCGCGGCATAGGTAAAAATGGCTTTACTCGGGAGCTGTCCCATTGCCACCGTCAGCCCTATATCGCCTGCCTTAGCACATCAGTCAAGTCCTGCAATACCGTATCTCGTGGATTAGATGAGCGCAGGCGCGTGTTCAGGAAGGCCTCGGCGGCCAACGTCTCCACGCTGTTTTCCGTAATACCCAAATTGGTAAGGCTTTTCTTGAGGGGCAGGTTGGAGGTCATATCCTCCACCGCCTTGACTGCCTCTTCGGCGGCACGCATAGCACTCAAGCCCGACACATTAACACCCATGGCCGTTGCCAGGTCGCGGTAAAGCTCCGGGCAGGCCTCGAGGTTGAAGCGCATGACGTGGGGAAGCATGATGGCGTTGGCCCTGCCGTGGGGCACCCCGAAATGAGAGCCGAGGGCGTGGGCCATGCCATGAGTCAGGCCCAGGCCAACATTGGTGAAGGCCATGCCCGCCATAAAAGAGGCCAGGGAAAGCTGGCGGCGGGCTTCCTGGTCGGAGCCGTCCATACAGCATGCTTCCAGATAGGTGAAGATAAGACGGGTCGCCTGCAAAGACAGTACCTGTGTAGGGGCCCATGCCTTGCGGGCCACGTATGATTCCACGGCGTGGGTCAAGGCGTCCATCCCCGTCTCCGCTGTTAGTTCCGGGGGCAAGCCATAAGTCAACTCGGGATCGATCACCGCCAGTATGGGATAAAGGTTCTGGCTGACCAGGGACATCTTCTGTCCTCGTTTCCCGCCGGTTATCACCGCCACCGATGTGGCTTCGCTTCCCGTCCCGGAAGTTGTCGGGATACACATGAGGGGCTTGGGGCGCCGGCTGATCTTGCCTACCCCCTCCCATAAGGCTATATCCTCCTCCTTGTTGGTGATACGGACGGCTATGACCTTGGCGGCATCCATAGGGCTCCCACCGCCCAGTCCGATAACGAAATCACAGCCTTCTTCCCTGGCGACTCCCGCTCCCTTTTCCACCGTCTCCACGCTGGGATCGGATTCTACCTCGGCGAAATGAGTGACCTTCTTGCCATTCTCGCCCAGAAGCTTCTTTATACTGTTGACGGCTGGGAGACGGGACGTCTCCCCGGCACCTGTGATCAGGAGGGCGTGTTTTCCGAATCGCCCAACAACTGCTCCGATCTCGGCGATGCAGCCCTCCCCGAAGATCACCTGGACGGGGAATCTATAAGTACTCGAACTCAATCCAATACCCCCAATCAGTAATCATGGGGAAATATCGACTTTCCGCAGGACAAAGTTTAGTTGGGGGAAGGTTGGAGGAAGAAGCACAGAGAATATTTAAATACGGTGGTTTGGAAAGACGTAACGCCGGGCATTTCAGCCTGTCGATGAGCGGCGTAATATGTAGGGGAGGGCGAGTCACGGCGGCAGGACGAAACGTGCACTTGCCCCGCCCCGCATCTGAGCGGAGGTGAGATAGGTGAACGGAAGGGAAAGCGGGTCCGCCTTGAACGCCTCCCTCCTTTTGGACGGCGAAGACAGAATACTGGAGGGAAACAGGGACGCCGAGGTATTTCTTGAGAAACCCCTTGAGGAAGCGCGTAAGATCACTCTTTCGGTGGTGAACCCCACCTTCTATACAGTCCTGAAGGAACTCATTGCCAAGTCCAAGCGCGGCAGAGGGGTGGAGAATTATTCTCTCGCCTATAAAGTCGGGAAAAATCTCATGGGGTTAAGCATCTCCGTGACGCCTTATCCCCTGGAGGCGCTGGGGACCACCGGAACCCTGATAACCATTTACAGCATGGCCGGACGCCCTACCGCGGAGAGGCGCGAGAAAGAACGCGAGAAGGAACACGGGAAACCGACCCCCACCCTCACCTCTGAGGATCTGGAGACCTTCTCCGGGTTCTTGAAGACCCTGATAGAGCCAGCCTTTATCCTGGACCTCCAGGCCAACTTCATATATGCGAATCCCAGGATGTGTGAGCTGGTAGGCCATGCTGAAGAGGAGCTGGTGGGTCGCCCCCTATCCTTCTTTCTGGCCAGGGAAGAGGCCAAGAAAACCCTGGGCAGCCTGGTGGAGGCGGTACTTTCAAATCCCTGGAAGGGAGAACTGGAATTCCGCCGCGGTAACGGTACGACCTCAATTATCGCCGTGACCATTAGCCCCCTGAAAGCCGGAAAGGCCAAAACGGACCGTTTGCTGGGGATCGGTAGGGATTACAGCGATGAGGCCAGGGTATGGCGCGAGCGGGAGGAGGAGTTGAAGAGGATCTGGGGCTTGATGGAGAGGGTGGGATTAGCCCTGGTCACCATCACACCTGACCTGCGTGTTACCTTATTGAGCCAATCGGCGGAGGAGATCCTGGGAACTACCAGCGATCGGGCGATAGGGACACCCTTACCCGAGCTGCTTCCCGCGGATGCCGCTGAGAGCATGGCCGCACTCCTGAAGGCCGCCGTTGAAGGAGAGGAGATAAAGGAGGCCGAGCTGCCTGTGCAAGGGGCCAAGGGAGCGAAAAGGACCCTGTTTGTCGATATCAGGCCGGCGGTGATGACCGAGGGCAAACCCCGGGAATACATGGTGGTATTGAAAGAGACAACGCGGGAGATATCGCAGGCCGAAAAAGCGCAGGCACTTCTGGTAGATGCGAGGTTGCAGGTTAGATTCTTGGAGATGGCGGTCAGCAACAACCGTCCGGAGACCTTCCTGGCCGGTTGCCTTGCATTGATGGAGAAGGATTTCGGCTGCAGCGTGGGAGCCGCCTACCTCCGGGAGGGGGAAGAGGTTGTACTGAAAGCTCAACGCGGCCTGGACGACCAGGCAGAGGGCGAGGTGGGAGCCTTCAAACTCCGCCCAGGCTATAGAAGGGTCTGTTCGCTGCTGCACAAGTTGGAGATCGAGATCCATGGGGGAGCTCCCAGCATGGGATGGGAGGAGCTGCGCTCGCTGATAGAGGAGGCGGAAGCCCTTCTTCCCCTGTTCAGGGAGAAGAGGTGGAAGAGTATTGTCATCCTACCCCTGCGCGAAAAGGATATCAGGGGAGCCCTGGTGCTGGTCGACTGCAAACCGAAAAAATTAGGCATGGTGGACGATGAACTGTTCTCGGCCATGGGGGAGAAGATAGCATCAGTGCTCTCCGAGTTGGAGGTAATCGAGGGTGGGAGAGCGGGTGGTGAGGAAGGAGCCGGCGTAGCCGCCCAAACGGGGGATTCGAGCGAAGCCCCCGCGGCGGTTATGGAGGAAAAGGATACCAAAGAGAGTGTAAGGGCCATCGTTGAGGAAGAGGAAGAGGAAGAGATAGAGGAAGATGACTGGAACGAGAGCATAAGGACCATCATTAAGAAGCAAGAAGAGGAAGAGATAGAGGAAAAGGTAAAAGAGCATCATCTGATGGATATCGCCAGGGAGGCAAAGAAGATGGAGACTTCCGAGGAAAACCTGACCATGTGGTGGGAGCAGGATCTCGAGAAACCAAGCATTTCCCCGGAAGGTGTCGACCTGCCCTCCTTCCTTATCGAATTGAAGGAATTGGTATGCGAGGAAGTAAATATGGGGGAGATCTTTCTGGAGCTGGAGGAGGATCTGCCCAAGATACATACCGACCCTCGCATTCTGCGCGAGGCCCTCTACCAGCTTCTGGACAACGCCCTGAAATTCTCCCCATTGACCAGCCCCGTGATCCTGGGTGCGGAAAGATGGGGGGACGAGGTGCTGCTGCGTGTAGAGGATCAGGGTCCGGGCATAGCTCCCGAGGTAGTGGAGGAGGTAGTGCGCTCGAGCACTGCCGAGGAAGAGCATGAACGGACGGTCTATCATGGGCATATATCGGGCCTTTTCCGCTGCCAGAGATATGTCCTCGCCCTTGGAGGGGACCTGTCCATGAAGGGAAGGCCCGATGAGGGGACCACGGCTTTCGTTCGTTTGCGCGTACTTCCCTTTGTCGGGGAGGGCCTATGACCCAACAGATCGAGATACTCGGGGTTTGCGGGAGCCCCGTTAAAGACGGCAACGTCCAGGCGCTCCTGGAGAAAGCCTTGCAGAGCCAACAGGAAGAGCCCGGTGTGAACTGCGATATGATCACCCTGGCAGAATTGGATGTGGGTGATTGCATCCACTGTAACTGGTGCCTTAAAAAACAAAAAGGTGATAGAAGATGCTCCGTTGAGGATGATATGGCTTTAGTATATCCTCGTCTGGAGAAGGCCGACATCCTGATCCTGGCTACGCCGGTTTACTTCGGTCGCCTCTCCGGGCATCTCGCCTCTTTTATCGACCGCATGAGGATATACGTCCACGGCAACATGACCATGGGCCGGATGCGCAACAAGGTGGGCGGCTCCATCGCCGTGGCCTGGTTCCGTTTCGCCGGCACGGAGATGACCCTCATTACCATGAACCAGCTTTATTACGCCTTGAATATGGTCATCGCCTCCCCCGACCTCGGCCTCCAGGGGGGCTCGGCCTTCTCCTCCCTGGTCGGCACGGGACGCAGGGAGGGCGATGACAAAAGGCTGGTGCTCAAAGATGAAATGGGGGTGGCCAGCGCCATCTCCACCATCTCCCGCGCCGTGGAGCTGGCCCGCATCATGAAAGTAGGAGAGAGCCAACTCAAAACCGGTTCACCGTAATAGATGGCGGCCTGTCTCGATGAGTACTAAAAGCTTCATCCATCCAGGTTATAATCACGATTGAAAACCTTTCTTGACTGGTAAAAGGCTTTGTTATAATATAAGACCGACCGGTTGGTCTAAGAATGAGAGGCAGGATGGCCAAGTCACTGGGCATAAGGAAAAACCCCGTTAAGGACGAGCGGAAACAGGCTTTTAAAGACGCAGCCCTCAAGGTCTTCTCGTCCAAGGGTTATCACAACGCCACCATGGCGGAGATAGCCATGGAGGCGGGATTCGGCAAAGGCACCCTCTACTGGTACTGGGATTCCAAGGAGGAGCTGTATTTCTCCCTGGTGGAGGAATCGCACAACGAATTCGTTGGGCTGATGAAGCGGGCTGGAGATATAAAGGGGAACGCACTGGAGAAACTGAATTGGTTGGGGAAGGAGACAGTCGATCTTCACTATCGCCATCGCGACTACACAAAGCTCTCATGGAAGATGCGCGCGGAGGAGTTGGAGGCTTTCTCCCCTGAATACGTGGAGAGGATGCGCCGCAACAGCGGCCAGATCAAGAAGGAGTTGGAGAAGATAATCTCCCAGGGGATCGAGGATGGTCTCCTGCCACCTGTTGATCCATACTATCTGGCCTGCATGGTGTTGGGATTGATGGAGGGAATGGAGATCCAGTGGCTGGAGGACCCGGAGGCCTTCGACCTGCGCAAAGCCATGGATATTGTCATGGGGCTCTTCACCCTGATTGAGCCATCCCTGGGGGAGGTTGCGACGAAAGAGAAATAAAAATGGTCTTTCAGGGAACACTATTTAAGTAAGGTGTCGTTTAAAAGAGAAATCGGGAGGTAAAAATGTCTAAGCTGGTAGTCCTTGGCGGGTGCGGCGCGGTGGGCAGCACGGCGGTACGCACCCTGGCTGCGACCGAATATTACGACGAGTACGTGATAGCGGACAAAGCACTCGATATGGCCAACAAGCTCTCATCTGAGCTGGGCCCCGACAAGGTCAAAGCGGTGGAGCTCAATGCCGATGACCCGCAGAGTCTGCAGGATGCCATCGCCGGCGCTTCGGTGATCCTCAACTGTGTCGGTCCCTACTACAAGTACGGGCCTCCCATCATGGAGGCGGCCATCAAGGCGGGCATCGATTACGTGGACATCTGCGATGACATGGACGCCACCGAGATCATGCTGGAGTTGGACGGCAAGGCCAAGGAGGCGGGTATCTCCGCCCTGATAGGCATGGGCAGCTCTCCCGGCATGGCCAACCTGCTGGTCAAGTTCACGGCGGAGACCCTCCTGGACCAGGTGGAGTCGGTGGATATCTACCACGCCCACGGCGGCGAGCAGGTGGAGGGCCCAGCGGTGATCAAGCACCGCTTCCATTCCATGGAGATCGACATCCCCATGTTCCTGGATGGGGAGTACAAGACGGTGCGGCTCTTCGAGGAGAGCGGCAAGGCCCTGGAGGAGGAGGCGGACTTCCGGGACGTGGGGACATATCCGGTCTACGCCTACCCCCACCCGGAGACCATCACCCTGCCCAAATACATCGAGGGCGTGAAGAGGGTCACCAACCTCGGCCTGGTCATCCCCGTGTCCTACGCCAACCTCATCAAGGACATGGTCAGGCTGGGCCTTACCTCGGACGAGCCCCTGGAGGTGCAGGGAGAGATGATCATACCCCGCGAGTTCGCGGTGGCCTACGTCATCTCCCGCCGGGACGGGCTGCTGGAGGAGGCGGGGATAGACGTCCCGCGCGGCTGCCTGAAGATCGTGGTCAAGGGCGAAAAGGACGGCGAGCCGCACGCTTACGTCTTCCAGATGTCCTCCTACGGCATGGGTATGGGCGAGGGGACCGGTATCCCCGCCGCCCTGGGCGCCATCGTCATGGGGCAGGGCAAGATCGAGATGAAGGGCGCCTTCCCCCCCGAGGCGGCAGTGAACCCCCTGGACATGATCCAGCTGGCCGGAGAGGTCATCAAGTCCTCCGGCATGGGCGACAGCGCCCCCATCTACATCGAGCACATCGATAAGGACGGCAAGGTCGAGACCGTCGATTTGAAGTTCTAAGAGATCGCTTTTATGGTGAAGTGTATGGCAGACCGACAGCACTAAGCTTTGTCGGACAATCCCGGGATGATCAATAGAGAGGGCAGGGTGGTGAAAGATGAACGAGAAGTTCATAGTCAGCCATGACGTGGGCACGGGAGGTAGCAAGGCGGTGTTGACCGACATCGCCGGAAACATCCTGGCCTCGAGTTTCGAGCCTTATCCTACCTCTTATCCCCATCCCAATTGGGCTGAACAGGATCCGCAGGATTGGTGGCAGGCGGTAACCACCAGCACCCAACGGGTACTGAAGGAGAGCAAGATAAAGCCGCGCCAGGTCATAGGCACGGGCTTCGCCACCCAGATGCTGGGCGTGCTTCCCATGGACAAGGCCGGCGTTCCCCTTCGCCCCGCCATTATCTGGCTTGACAGCCGCGCCGACGACCAAGCGGCTCGCCTGGTACGACGCCTGGGAGGTGCCAGAGTAATTATGGCGTTGGCCGGAGCTGTCCCCTCCGGCAAAGACGTCATCTGCAAGATATTGTGGATCAAGGAGAAGGAACCCGAGATCTTCAGAGATACCCACAAGATCCTGGACGTCAACGGCTACCTGGTCTACCAAGCCACGGGGAACATGATCATAGACCATACCGGCGCGGGCACCACCGGTATACTCAAGAACAAGACCCGCGACTGGGACCCTTTATTCGCCAGACTCCTGCGCATACCCCTGGACAAGATGCCCCCGGTCAAGAGCTCCATCGAGGTGGTGGGACTGCTGACTAAGCAAGCTGCGGGCGAGATGGGGCTGGAGCCGGGCACCCCGGTGATCGGCGGTATGGGGGACGTACCCAGCGCGGCCACTGGCTCCGGGGCATTGGAAAACGGTGACGCCCATATATACCTGGGCACGTCGGGCTGGCTGACCATCTCGGTGGCCAAGGCCAAGAACCTGGGCAAGAACGGTATCGTCTCCGTGGTCTCAGCCGACCCGGAGATGTTTATAATGATCGGCGAGACGGAGACGGCCGGCGCCTGCCTTAAGTGGTTCGCCGAGCACTTCGCCACCCGGGAGGAGATGGAACGGGCCGAGGAGGAGGATGACGAGATGGCCATTTACGGCATCCTTGACGAGGTGGTGGAGAAGGTGGAGCCAGGATCCAACCGTCTGCTTTTTACCCCCTGGCTCTTTGGGGAGCGAGCGCCGGTAACCGACACCACCCTGCGCGGCTCCTTCATCAATGTGAGCCTGGACCACGAGCGCGACCACATGCTTCGCGCCGTCTATGAGGGCGTGGCCTATAACTGCCGCTGGCTCCTGGACGCCGTGGGCAAGGCGGGGTTCAAATGCAATCCCCTGCGCACTATCGGTGGGGGAGCCAGGAGTGACGTGTGGATGCAGATACTGGCCGATGTCACCCAGCGGGAGATAGAGGCGGTGGAGAACGCCCAGGAGGCGGGCGCGGTGGGGTGTGCCCTGGCCGTGGCCGTGGCCCTGAAGGAATACGATAGCTACAGGGACCTGAAAAAGGTGATCAAGGTGCGCAGGACCTTCGAACCCAACCCGGACTGCTGCACAGAATACGACGAACTCTACAGCACTTTTCGCTGTTTGCATAGTAATCTGACCGGCATCTGCCGCAGGCTGAACGAGCCGGACCAGGCCTGCGAGCTGTAACCGTTATCTGAAGGAGGAATGGATATGTTGTATTACGAGGCTCAGCCAAAAGCACTGCCGGAGGGGATAGACAGCAACGACTTCATAATCGCCACCTATTATGCAGCCCTTCCGCGGGACATGATCATGTACTACCTGGCCCCCTTTCTGGCCGTGGAGCAATCCACGGGTACCTGGACCGCCGTCCCCGGCGAGACCCCCGAGGTCCGGGCCAAGCACGTGGCCAAGGTGATCGGCATCCACGAGGTGCCCTTCTACGAGTATGAGGTGCCCAAGGAGGTGGAGGAGCGCACCTACGTGGTGCAGGTGGCCTTCCCCTTCCGCAATATCGAGCACCAGATCCCCATGCTGCTCACCGCCGTGGTGGGGAACATCTCCATGGGGGGGAAGATAAAGCTGCTCGACCTGCAGTTCCCCAAGCAGTATACAGACGGCTTCGGCGGGCCCAAGTTCGGCATCCAGGGGATCTACGAGGCCCTGGGTGTGGAGGGGCGTCCCCTGATCAACAATATGATCAAGCCCTGTACCGGTTATTCCTGCGAGATAGGGGAGAAGCTCTTCTACGAGGTGGCCGTGGGAGGCTGCGACGTCATCAAGGACGACGAGCTCATCGCGGATATGGCCTTCAACCGCTGCGAGGACAGGGTCAAGGCGTATATGGCCATGGAGAAGAGGGCCTACGAGGAGACGGGCGAGCACACCCTGTACACGGTGAATATCTCCGATAATATCCCCAAGATGTTCGAGGTAGCCAGGCGCGCCGTGGACGCCGGGGCCAACGCTATTATGGTCAACTACCTGGCGGTGGGCATCCCGGCCCTTCAAGCCCTGGCCGAGGACCCGGATATCAACGTACCCATCCTGGCCCACATGGACTGCGCCGGAGCCCTATACGAATCACCCAATTCGGGGATAGCCTCCCACCTGGTGCTGGGCAAGCTGCCCCGCCTTGCGGGAGCTGACGTCATCGTCTTCCCGGCACCCTTCGGAAAGGCACCCTTCCTCAAGGACCGTTTCGTGTTTACGGCGGACGTGATGCACTATCCCATGCACGATATCAAGCCCACCATGCCCATGCCCTCCGGGGGCATCACCCCGGACATGGTCCCCAACTGCGTGGCGGACATCGGCCCCGAGATAATGATCGGCTCAGGGGGCGGTATCCACGCTCATCCCATGGGGCCCACCGCCGGCTCCAGGGCTTTCAGGCAGGCTATCGATGCGACCATGGAGGGAATACCGATACACGAGTATGCCAAGGACCACAAGGAGCTGGCCGCGGCCATAGGCATGTGGGAGGGCACCTTCACCGAGACCTCCGCCACCAGCGGCCTCGATGCGACAATTGAGACACTTGCTGAGCATTAATATCGACGCATGTATGATTGCAGCGCGTAAGCGCTAGCGCCGTACTCGGCGCGACGGTGCCTGTGCCTCCATATTTCCGAATGTGGAGGCCTGGCACGTGTACATCTGTAGAACCTATATGCTATCTTAAACGCTAGTCCTCTTTCTCCTCCTCGAGGTCCAGCTTCTCAAGGCGCAGGATCTTGAAACCGAGATACACCACCAGAAGAATGATTATGAAGTCGATAAGCACCGTTATGAAATGCCCGTAATTGAAGACAGCGTCCCCGATGGTAAAGGTTAGTGTGTCCAGGTTAGCGGACCCTACGATGGCGCCGATTATCGGATTGATAAGGTCCGTGGTAAGAGATGTGACCACGGCCGCCACCGCCACGCCGATTATGAAACCAATGGCAAGGCCGACAACCCCCTGTTCCCTTACAAATTTTATAAATCCCTTCATATATATCACCTCCTTTAAGCGGAATTCTCCTTATAAAGATTCCCAAAAGGCAGGCAAGCTAACCTGTACAGATGGGGTCACCCTTAAAGACCCAAGTCCAGAAAGATGGGGTCAGCCCCCCACATACACATTTACTTGCCTAAGCTAAGCTTTTGTGTATGTGGGGGGCTGACCCCAATCTTAGGGGTTGGTGATGGAGCCCATGAAGAGCAGTGCGCCCGTCTGGTTGTCGCGGATAGCGAAGAAGAAGGGTCGGTCCACGGTCATGACGAAGGGCGGGGGCTCCGGATGTACTGATACTATCCTGCACTCGACTTCGGTGACCGCCGCCGCCTCGGTGCCTTCCTCGTTGACGTCTATATAGGTCTTCTGGAGAACCTTGCTGATGTAGGCCTCTCCTCCACCCGATGCGGTAAGAATATCCTCCAGGCCTCCTACGAAGGCCGGCCCCATGCCCATGGCTATTAGGGCGTCGTTCAGTTCCTTTTTATATTCGACTTTGAAGCGCGGAAGGGCCAGTTCCCCTTCCCTAGCCTGGAACATGTCCATCCATTCTTCCCAGTTAGCCTCAATCAAGGTGCTCAGGAACTCACCGTAGTCCCTGCCCTGGTGAGGAAGGATGACGTACATGCTCATGCGCCCCTCCTGTCCCTCGCCGTAGGGCAGGCTCACCGCCTGAAAGTCCTCGTTCTCGTAGTAGGAATATTCACCCGATTGGTGCATGAGGGGAACGGTCGTCGCACTGCCGTCCAGGAGATAAAAGTTGCCATCCTCAGTCAGCGAGGCGTCGAACTGCGTTCGCCATTTGCCGTTGAAATAGACGGCGTTTATGAGGATAAGTGCGATCTCGTTGGAGAGACTATCGACGATCTTCTCTATTTTGTCATGGGTCTGCTCCTTCACCCAGGCGTTTATGATTTCCGACGACTCCGGGTCGGAGAAATCCAGGTTGGAGACCTCTGCTTCATACCACTCGCGGCAGCGCTCCACGAAGTCCTGCCGAAGTTCGTAAACCTGGTTCGCCCACAGGGAATTGGCGATCTCGAGCAGCACGTCCTCGTCGGCCTGTTCGAGGGAGGTCATCAGGTTGCCCAGTTGTTGGTTGGCCTCCTCCAGGCTCATACCCTCGAGGCCCAGGACACTCGCCATGGCGTCTTTGGTCTCACCGACGGCCCCGTTGTAGGTCATGGCCAGAGCCAGCTTGGCGCTCAAAGGGGAGAGTACAATGTTGTCTTGGTAGTCTCCGGATGCGACCTGCTGGAAGAGGCCGAAAGCGAAATCGCCGCTCTCTGCCTGCAGACTGTGGCTTTTCACGGATGGATTAGACGGAATTGGATTGGATGGAATTGGTGGGGATGAAGAGGATCCACAGCCGGAGATAACGGGGATAACCAGTAATAAGACCAGCATCGACAGCACGACCCTCTTCATCATGACCGCCCCTTGTAAATCTATCCGTCATAGAGGTTCCTACAAGAAAGACGGGATGGAAACGGGGCATGTTCCCCTAGAGGCCTAACGCCCTCGGCGGGATCAAAGCGGCAGCCGTTCTTGCGCCTCTGGGAGGATGAACTGACCCTTGGGAATATACATAGTCTGGATGCTCTTTCCCGGCGCCACCTCGCGTATCTGCCGAGAGATGGGATGCTCGCCCAGGATTAGGCGAGCGGCTCCCGGCTTGAAACTGCGTCCCAGGGACTCCGATAGGCCGTTTACGTGGGTC
>Ga0180434_10002769_pt1 | contig 22870 bp, 16 predicted proteins | sample SS_ome_7_FD_132453 | JGI IMG/M metagenome (GOLD analysis project Ga0180434, IMG submission 132453) | Hypersaline lake sediment archaeal communities from the Salton Sea, California, USA - SS_1_D_2 metaG | ecosystem: Environmental > Aquatic > Non-marine Saline and Alkaline > Hypersaline >...
CAGTTGCTCGGCCTCGCCCTTGGCGCACAGGCCCAGGTGTTCGTACCAGTCCAGTTCCAGCGCTGTGGACAGGTCGTAGACCTCGGCCAGGCTCAGGTCCTCCGGCCCGATACCGGCCTCGGCATAGGCCACGTCGAGGATGTGGTCCTTGAAGACCCGATCCGGGGCGGGCACCGCGGCGGTGGAGTCGGTGGCGATGTCGGGCAGTTCCGGCAGGTGTTGCGGGTAGACCGGGGTGGCGCAGGACACCGCACGCACCGAGGGGACGCCGGCGGTCGAGCCCAGGTGTTTCTCGGTGAACTGCCTGCTGGCCACAACCAGGGCCGCGCCGCCGTCGGAGGTCGCGCAAATGTCGAGCAGCCGCAGCGGATCCGACACCACGGGGCTGGCCAGCACGTCGGCGACCGAACTCTCCTTGCGGTAGCGGGCGTTCGGGTTGTGCAGGCCGTGTCGGGAATTCTTCACCTTCACCTGCGCGAAGTCCTCGTGGGTGGCGCCGTAGAGGTCCATCCGGCGGCGCGCCAGCAGCGCGAAGTACACGGTGTTGGTGGCGCCGATGAGGTGGAACCGCTGCCAGTCCGGGTCATCGCGGCGGTTCCCGCCGACCGGAGCGAAGAACCCCTTGGGCGCCTTGTCCGCTCCGACCACCAGGGCCACATCGCACAGTCCGGCCATGATCTGCGCGCGCGCGGACTGCAGGGCCTGCGAACCTGAGGCGCAGGCCGCGTAGCTCGACGACACCGGGATACCGGTCCAGCCCAGCTTCTGGGCGAAGGTGGCACCGGCGACGAAGCCGGGGTAGCCGTTGCGGATGGTGTCGGCCCCGGCGACGAGCTGGATCTGCCGCCAGTCCACCCCGGCGTCGCGCAGCGCCGCGCGCGCGGCGACGACGCCGTACTCGGTGAAGTCCCGGCCCCACTTGCCCCACGGGTGCATCCCGGCGCCCAGGATGTACACCGGGTCCGGCGCGCCGGAGCGGAGCGGCTCGGGGAGTGACGACTCGGGAAGGGGCGCGGTCATCGGGCCACCGTCCACGCGTACACGCTGCGGGCCGCGCCGTCGTCGCCGACGTACAGCGGCATCGTGGTCAACTCCATCGCCATCCCGACCCTCAGGTCGGCCGCGGGTGTCCCGCCCGCGACCTTTCCCAGCACGATGATCCCCTCGTCGGCCAGGTGGACCGCCGCGATCGCGAACGGCTCGAAGGGGTCGGTCTGCGGGTAGGGCGGAGGGGGCTGGTAGCGGTTCTCGGTGTAGCTCCACAGCGCGCCCCGCCGCGACAGTGCCACCCGCTCGAGTTCCCCGGCCATGCAGCCGGGGTTGGGGCAGTTTCCCGCGCGGGGCGGGAACACATAGGTGCGACACTGCGGGCACCGGCCGCCGATGAGATGGGGTAGGCCGGCTTCGTCGAACGACCACCAGCCCTCGATAGCGGGCGCCTCCGGTGATCCTGGCACGTCGGTAGCCTAGCCCGTGCCTAGAGTAAGGGCGTGAGCGAGAAGCCGACATTGATGTTGCTGGACGGTAATTCGCTGGCGTACCGGGCCTTTTACGCACTGCCCGCGGAGAACTTCAAGACCCGCAGCGGCCTGACCACCAATGCGGTCTACGGATTCACCGCGATGCTGATCAACCTGCTGCGCGACGAGGGGCCCACCCACGTTGCCGCCGCCTTCGACGTGTCCCGCCAGACCTTCCGCGCCGACCGCTACCCGGAGTACAAGGCCAACCGCAGTACGACCCCCGACGAGTTCCGGGGTCAGATCGACATCACCAAGGAAGTGCTCGGAGCGTTGGGCATCACCGTCCTGGCCGAGCCGGGGTACGAGGCCGACGACATCATCGCCACCCTGGCCACTCAGGCAGACCAGGCGGGCTACCGCGTTCTGGTGGTCACCGGCGATCGCGACGCCCTGCAACTGGTGAACCCGAACGTCACCGTGCTCTACCCGCGCAAGGGCGTCAGCGAGCTGACCCGCTTCACCCCCGAGGCTGTCACCGAGAAGTACGGGCTGACCCCCGAGCAGTACCCGGATTTCGCCGCGCTGCGCGGGGACCCCAGCGACAACCTGCCCGGGATCCCCGGTGTCGGGGAGAAGACCGCGTCGAAGTGGATCGCCCAGTACGGCTCGCTACAGAGCCTGGTCGACAGCGCCGACGAGGTGCGCGGCAAGGTCGGCGACGCGCTGCGGGCCAACCTGTCATCGGTGGTGCTCAACCGCGAGCTCACCGACCTGGTGCGGGACGTCCCGCTGGCCCAGACCCCGGACACCCTGCGCCTGCACCCGTGGGACCGCGACCAGATCCACCGGCTCTTCGACGATCTGGAGTTCCGGGTCCTGCGTGACCGGCTGTTCGACACCCTGGCCACGGCCGAACCTGAGGTCGACGCGGGCTTCGACGTGCGCGGCTCCGCCCTGGAACCAGGCACGGTGGCCGGCTGGCTGGCCGACCACGCCCGCGACGGCCGGCGCGCCGGGCTCGCGGTGGCCGGCACCCACGCCGTCTACGACGGCGACGCCACCGCCCTGGCCATCGCCACCGCCGACGGGGACGGTGCCTACGTCGACACCACGGGCCTGACGGCCGAGGATGACGCGGCACTGGGCGACTGGCTCGCCGACGCCGGCCAGCCCAAGGCGCTGCACGAGGCCAAGATGGCGATGCACGACCTGGCCGGCCGCGGCTGGTCGCTGGCCGGAGTGACCTCCGACACCGCTCTGGCGGCCTACCTCGTCCGCCCGGGACAACGCAGTTTCGCCCTCGACGATCTGTCGTTGCGCTATCTGCGCCGCGAACTGCGCGCCGAAGATGAAGGTCAGCAACAGCTCTCACTTCTCGACGATCCCGACGGCGTTGACGAGCAGGCCGTCCAGACGCTCGTACTGAGGGCCCGCGCGGTCGCCGACCTCGCCGACGCGCTGGACGGGGAATTGGCCCGGATCGACTCGTCGTCGCTGCTGGCCGACATGGAGTTGCCGGTGCAGTCCGTGCTGGCGGGAATGGAGAGCATCGGCATCGCCGTGGACTCCGCCAAGCTGGAGACCCTTCAGCGTGAGTTCGGCGATCAGATCCGCGAGGTGGCCGAGGCCGCCTATACGGTGATCGGCAAACAGATCAACCTCGGCTCGCCCAAACAGCTCCAGGTGGTGTTGTTCGACGAACTGGGCATGCCCAAGACCAAAAAGACCAAGACCGGCTACACCACGGATGCCGACGCCGTGCAGAGCCTCTTCGAGAAGACCGGGCATCCCTTCCTGGAGCATCTGCTGGCCCACCGGGACGTCACCCGCTTGAAGGTGACCGTCGACGGCCTGCTCAAAGCGGTCGCCGCCGACGGCCGCATCCACACGACGTTCAACCAGACGATCGCGGCGACCGGCCGGCTGTCCTCCACCGAGCCGAACCTGCAGAACATTCCCATCCGCACCGAAGCCGGCCGCCGGATCCGCGAGACGTTCTGCGTGGGAGCCGGATACACCGAGCTGATGACGGCGGACTACAGCCAGATCGAGATGCGCATCATGGCGCACCTATCCCGGGATGAGGGCCTGATCGAGGCCTTCCGCACCGGCGAGGACTTGCACTCCTTCGTCGCGGCCCGGGCGTTCGGGGTGCCGATCGACGCAGTGACCCCGGAACTGCGGCGCCGGGTCAAGGCGATGTCCTACGGGCTGGCCTACGGGCTCAGCGCCTACGGGCTGTCCCAGCAGCTGAAGATCTCCACCGACGAGGCCAAGGAACAGATGGACCAGTATTTCGACCGCTTCGGCGGGGTCCGGGACTATCTGCTCGATGTGGTCGAGCAGGCCCGACGGGACGGATACACCTCCACGGTGCTGGGACGGCGCCGCTACCTACCGGAGTTGGACAGCAGCAACCGGCAGGTGCGGGAGGCCGCCGAGCGGGCGGCGCTCAATGCGCCGATCCAGGGCAGCGCCGCCGACATCATCAAGGTGGCGATGATCGACGTCGACCGCGCTCTGGGTGAGGCGGGGCTGTCCTCGCGGATGCTGCTGCAGGTGCACGACGAGCTTCTGCTCGAGGTCGCACCAGGGGAGCGGGACGCCGTCGATGCCCTGGTACGGGAGAAGATGGGCAGTGCTTATCCCCTGGAGGTGCCGCTGGAGGTATCGGTCGGCTACGGCCCGACCTGGGACGCCGCCGCCCACTAGCCGACCTGGCTGACTCAGCGGACCGGGAAGCGTGTACCGCCGAGCCGATGGAGCGCCGGGCCGGCGGTGTGGCGGGCAGCCACCACCCGGTGCGCCTCTTCGTGCTGCAGCGCGAACACCCGCTCGTCGCCGAATCCCCGGTCGATCCGATCCCGGACGTAGGCGAGTTCGACGACCTGCTGGACGAAACGCTTCACCGCCGAACCGGCCGGCCGCCCGCCGCCGCGGATCGCTGACCGCACAGCCATCTTCCGTGTGCCCAGCGCACCCAGCCAGCCGGCTTCGGCCGGCGTGACCAGCCCCGCGCCCACCATCGCCGGGAGCTGAGCGAGGATGATCCGGCGCTCCCGCCGCCTGCTGGTGACCGCGAGGAGGACGGCGAGCGCGAAGATCGGCATCATCCACATCACGTAAACCCCTAGATAGGTCTGCCCGCCGGCCACCGCCGAGGCGTTCCACAAGCCGTGCAGCAGCACCGCCGCGGCGTAACCGGCCAGCAGACAGACCACCCGGACCGCAACCGAACGCTGCCGCAGGGCGGCGAAAACCCCGATGGCGAACATCGTGGTGAACAGCGGGTGCGCGAACGGTCCGAGCACCAGACGCAGGCCGGCGATCGCCAGCGAACTGGCCACGGTCTCGCCGTTGGCGATGTAGAAGATGTTCTCCAGCCAGGCGAAGCCGGCGCCGGTGAACCCCGCGTAGACCAGACAGTCGGTCAGATTGTTCAGCTCATTGCGGCGCCGGCCGGTCATCATCACCAGCAGGAACATCCCCTTGGCAGCCTCCTCCACCAGAGGAGCGGCCACCACCGCCGTGACGAACCGGGTCTGGCCGTCGGCAGGGGCGGGTTGGGGCAGGCTGGCGTCGATCAGTCCGACCAGGCCGACCGCGATCAGCACCGCGACCGAGGCGCCCCACAGGAAGGACAGCACCAGCAGCCGGGGCGGCTCGGGCTCCCAGCGGTCCAGCCAGAGGTAGCAGAGCAGTACCGCAACCATCGCCGTGGTCGCCAGCCCGAAACCCAGGACCGTTCCGCCCGGGTTCACCGCGGTCTGCAGGGTCAGGATCAAGGCGGTGATCGTGCCCAGAACGACGATCGCGGCCAGCGGCGCACCCACCTGCCGGACCGGTGCCGGAAGGGGCGGAACCGCGGCGTACGACACGTCAGAAGGCTAACCGCCGCCGACCCGGGTTTGGCCGGCTTGCGGTCGGTCAAGTAGGCTCAGCCGGTACCCGTGTGGCAGAAGCGCGGGATCACGTGCCCCTCCGGGGTGCCACCACAACCCTGTAACTACGACCTACCCTGTCCGGAGCAACCCAACACAATGCCCAGTCCCACCGTCACCTCGCCGCAAGTAGCCGTCAACGACATCGGCTCGTCCGAGGACTTCCTCGCCGCCATCGACAAGACCATCAAATACTTCAACGATGGCGACATCGTCGAGGGGACCATCGTCAAGGTGGACCGGGACGAGGTCCTGCTCGACATCGGTTACAAGACCGAAGGGGTCATCCCCTCCCGCGAGCTGTCCATCAAGCACGACGTCGACCCCAATGAAGTGGTGTCCGTCGGCGACGAGGTCGAAGCCCTGGTCCTTACCAAGGAGGACAAGGAGGGCCGGCTGATCCTGTCCAAGAAGCGCGCTCAGTACGAGCGCGCGTGGGGCACGATCGAGGATCTCAAGGAGAAGGACGAGGCCGTCAAGGGCACCGTCATCGAGGTCGTCAAGGGCGGCCTGATCCTCGACATCGGTCTGCGCGGCTTCCTGCCGGCCTCCCTGGTCGAGATGCGTCGGGTCCGCGACCTGCAGCCCTACATCGGCCGGGAGATCGAGGCCAAGATCATCGAGCTGGACAAGAACCGCAACAACGTGGTGCTGTCCCGCCGGGCCTGGCTGGAGCAGACCCAGTCCGAGGTCCGCAGCGAGTTCCTCAACCAACTGGTCAAGGGCGCGGTCCGCAAGGGAGTGGTGTCCTCGATCGTCAACTTCGGCGCCTTCGTCGACCTCGGCGGGGTCGACGGCCTGGTGCACGTCTCGGAGCTGTCCTGGAAGCACATCGACCATCCCTCTGAGGTCGTACAGGTCGGCGACGAGGTCACCGTCGAGGTCCTCGACGTCGATATGGATCGGGAGCGGGTCTCGTTGTCGCTCAAGGCGACCCAGGAAGACCCCTGGCGGCATTTCGCCCGGACTCACGCCATCGGCCAGATCGTCCCGGGCAAGGTCACCAAGCTGGTTCCGTTCGGCGCCTTCGTCCGCGTCGAGGAGGGCATCGAGGGCCTGGTGCACATCTCCGAACTCTCCGAGCGCCACGTGGAGGTCCCCGACCAGGTGGTCGCCGTCGGCGACGACGCGATGGTCAAGGTCATCGACATCGACCTGGAGCGGCGCCGCATCTCGCTGAGCCTCAAGCAGGCCAACGAGGACTACACTGACGAGTTCGACCCGTCCAAGTACGGCATGGCCGACAGCTACGACGAGGCCGGCAACTACATCTTCCCGGAGGGCTTCGACTCGGAGACCAACGAGTGGATGGAAGGCTTCGACAAGCAGCGCGCCGAGTGGGAGGCTCGCTACGCCGAGGCCGAACGCCGCCACAAGATGCACACCGCGCAGATGGAGAAGTTCGCCGCCGCCGACGCCGCCGCTGTCGAGGCGGGCGAAGCGGGAGCGACCTCCCAGAGTGGTGGCCAGGCGGACAACTCGGCCGGCGGTTCGCTGGCCGGCGACGCCCAGCTGGCCGCCCTGCGCGAGAAGCTGGCCGGCAACGCCTGAGGGCTCGCTCGTCGCGCGCACCGCGAGATCGAAGCCCGCAGCCCGACGCCGGTGACCGCGTGAGTCATCTCCACACCGTCCAGGCCGGGCCATGCTGCGCATCGGCCTGACCGGCGGAATCGGCGCCGGTAAGTCCACCGTGTCGGCTACCTTCGCGGACTGTGGCGCGGTGATCGTCGACGGCGACGTCATCGCTCGTGAGGTGGTCCAACCGGGAACTCCGGGTCTGGCCGCCCTTGTCGACGAGTTCGGTCGGGAGATCCTGTTGCCCGACGGTGCACTCAACCGGCCGGCACTGGCGGCCAGGGCCTTCGTCGACGAGAAGCAGCGGACCAGGCTCAACTCCATCGTCCACCCACTGGTCGCCCGCCGGCGCGCCGAACTGGTCTCCGCGGTGGCCGAGGACGACGTGGTCGTCGAGGACATCCCACTGCTGGTGGAGTCCCAGATGGCGCCGCTGTTCCCCTTGGTGATCGTCGTCCACGCCGACGCCGAGGTACGCCTGGCCCGACTGGTCGCCCGACGCGGGATGGCCGAGGACGACGCGCGGGCCAGGATCGCCTCCCAAGCCGCCGACGAGCAGCGCCGGCGGGCCGCCGACGTCTGGCTGGACAACTCAGGGAGCGAAGGCGAACTGATCGAACGCGCCCGCGAACTGTGGCACCAGCGGATTGTGCCGTTCGCCCACAATCTTGCCCGAAAGACCCCGGCCCCGGATTCCGACAGGATGGTGCCCGCTGATCCGCAATGGCCCGAACAGGCGGCCCGAATCACCGCCCGGTTGGCGACGGCGTGCGGGCACCGGGCTGTGCGGATCGACCACGTGGGCTCGACCGCTGTACCCGGACTGGACGCGAGGGATGTCATCGACATCCAGGTCACCGTCAAATCACTGCAGGTCGCCGACGACCTCGCCGAGGACCTGTTGCGGGCGGGCTATCCGCGAGTGGCGCAGATCAGCTCCGACGCGCCCCTGCAGCCTCCCGGTGCACCGCCAGAGACGCAGTGGGGCAAACGGTTTCATGCGTCCGCTGACCCCGGTCGTCCCACCCACGTCCACCTCAGAGTGGAGGGCTGGCCGAATCAGCGTTTTGCCCTGTTGTTCAGGGACTGGGTCACCGCAAATCCGGCGGTGCGGGCCGACTACCTGGCCGCCAAGCAGGCGATGACCGGGCGCGCCGCTGAAATGACGCGGTGGCTGACCGAGGCCTACCCGCGAGCGTGGGCTTGGGCGCAGAGCAGCAACTGGACTCCGGAAATCAACTGATCGGGGGATCGACCGCGGTCGCCGGCGGCGGAACAGGTTCGGCGGCGGGATCCGCACCGAGGGCGTCCGGCGGCCCGGGCAGCGGTTCGGGATCGGTGAGCGCGTCCTCAGACGGCGCAACGCCCTGAGCATTGGTGAGCGGGGCTCCGCAGTACAGCGCGCCATAGTCCGGATCGTCCTTGGCCGGGGTCAGACGGGGAGCGATGAACTGGGTGGCGGCGGCGAACATCTGTTCGTCGACCAGGATCTCGCACACCAGGTTGGCCGAGTAGGGCCACTGGATGGAAATCCGCATCCCGGCTTCCTCCGGATCGGACAGCACCGCCGTCGCTTCGAAGGTCCGGCCCGGGAGCATCGTCGGATCGGCGCTGTTGACCTGGGCGTCGTTGATCCGGTAGGTGACCAGGGCACCGCGGGAAAGCCCGTCCACCCGGGCCCGGTAGGTGACGTTGTGCTGCAGCTCGTCCTCGGCGGGGGGGTCCTCGTCGGCCGTGGCGGCCGGGGAGCCCAGCAGCGAGAGCAGCGAGGCCACCACGACGCCGGCTCCGACGGTCCCTCCAGGCCTCACGCGTCCCACGGGCCATCAGGCTACGCCAATCCCCAGGCCTATCTCCAGGCCAGTTCCATCCCGGCGCCGGCCAGCCAGGCGTTCAGGTCATGGTCGTGGGCCGCCAGCCCCGCGATGGCGGCTGCGGCCGTTCGCAGCGCCACCTCGGCGGCCTCGGTGCTCAGCAGCCCGAAACGGTGGGCGTCGAGCAGTTCCTCGGCGTCGAGCAGTTCCGTGCCCCTGCCGGTGCGCACCACCAGGTCCAGATAGAGGTCCTCGCTCTCCCAGCGCTCGGTACCGGGTGTGATACGGCCGATGTCGATGTAGAAATCCTGATCGCGCTCGTGGCCGGGATTGAAGTGGAAAACGCTCGCCCGAAGACCCAGCCCCGGCAGCAACCAGGACTCCAGAAAATGGAACTGCTCCCGTCCGGGTGTCGGGCGGGCCATGTACAGACCCCAGGGCTGCAGCCGGTATTCCTCCACCGCGCGGACGATGCCCTTCGGATCGGTGTTGGTCCGCGCGACCAGGTCGAAGATCTCGTGTTTGGGCGGGTGTATGCGCTCAGCTTACGGCCGGCGACGGCTGTCGGTGCGCAGGCCTACCCTGTACCCCATGGCGTTCGCTGCCGAGCATCCCGTCGTCGCCCAGTCCGAGTACCGGGCAGTCGAGGACGTCGTGCGCACCGGAGCCCGGTTCGAGGTCATCAGCCCGCACCAGCCGGCGGGGGACCAGCCGGCCGCGATCGATGAACTGGAGCAGCGGATCCGTTCGGGGGAGCGCGACGTGGTGCTGCTGGGGGCCACCGGCACCGGAAAATCGGCCACCACGGCCTGGCTCATCGAGCGCCTGCAGCGCCCCACCCTGGTGATGGCGCCGAACAAGACCCTGGCAGCCCAACTGGCCAATGAACTGCGGGAGATGCTGCCGCACAACGCCGTCGAGTATTTCGTCTCCTATTACGACTACTACCAGCCAGAGGCCTACATCGCCCAGACCGACACCTACATCGAGAAGGACAGCTCGATCAACGACGACGTCGAGCGGCTGCGCCACTCGGCGACGTCCGCGCTGCTGTCCCGCCGTGACGTCGTGGTGGTGGCATCGGTTTCCTGCATTTACGGTCTGGGAACCCCGCAGTCGTACCTGGATCGGTCGGTGGAACTGCAGGTGGGCAGCGAGGTGCCACGGGACGGGCTGCTGCGAATGCTGGTCGACGTCCAATACGACCGCAACGACGTCTCGTTCACCCGCGGGACGTTCCGGGTTCGCGGGGACACCGTGGAGATCATCCCGTCCTACGAGGAACTCGCGGTGCGCATCGAGTACTTCGGCGACGAGATCGAGGCCCTGTACTACCTGCATCCGCTGACCGGCGACGTGGTCCGCAAGGTGGACTCGCTGCGGATTTTCCCGGCCACCCACTACGTGGCCGGTCCCGAGCGGATGGCGCAGGCCATCTCCGAAATCGAGTCCGAGCTGGCCGAACGCCTCGCCGAACTGGAGCGCCAGGGCAAGCTGCTGGAGGCACAGCGGCTTCGGATGCGCACCAACTACGACATCGAGATGATGCGCCAGGTCGGCTTCTGTTCGGGCATCGAGAACTACTCCCGCCACATCGACGGCCGCCCCGCCGGGTCGGCGCCGGCCACCCTTCTGGACTACTTCCCCGAGGACTTCCTTCTGGTCATCGACGAATCGCATGTCACCGTGCCGCAGATCGGCGGCATGTTCGAAGGCGACATGTCGCGCAAGCGCAACCTGGTCGAGTACGGGTTCCGGCTGCCCTCCGCCGTCGACAATCGGCCGCTGACCTGGGAGGAGTTCAGCGCCCGAGTCGGGCAGACGGTGTACCTGTCGGCCACCCCCGGACCCTATGAACTGGCGCAGACCAGCGGGGAGTTCGTCGAGCAGGTCATTCGCCCGACCGGCCTGGTAGACCCCAAAGTCGTGGTCAAGCCCACAACGGGGCAGATCGACGACCTGATCGGCCAGATCCGTGAACGCACCGAACGCGATGAGCGGGTTCTCGTCACCACGCTGACCAAGAAGATGGCGGAGGATCTCACCGACTACCTGCTCGAAATGGGAATCAGGGTGCGTTACCTGCACTCCGAGGTCGACACACTCCGCCGGGTCGAGTTGCTGCGCCAGCTGCGGCTAGGGGAGTACGACGTACTGGTCGGCATCAACTTGCTGCGCGAGGGTCTCGACCTGCCCGAGGTGTCGCTCGTCGCGATCCTGGACGCCGACAAGGAGGGATTCCTGCGCTCCACCCGCAGCCTGATCCAGACCATCGGGCGCGCGGCGCGCAATGTTTCGGGCGAAGTCCACATGTACGCCGACAACATCACCGACTCGATGAGCGAAGCGATCGAGGAGACCGAACGACGCCGGGCCAAGCAAATCGCCTACAACACCGAACACGGAATCGACCCGCAGCCGCTGCGGAAGAAGATCGGCGACATCCTCGATCAGGTCTACCGTGAGGCCGGCGACGAGCCCGATGCCGGAGGAGCCGGGCGCGACGCCTCACGCGGGCGGCGGCCATCGGGGGAGCCGGGCCGGCCGGGCAGTTCGGGCATCATCGAGGGTCGCGCGGTAGCGGGGATGCCCAGAGCGGAACTCGCCGACCTGATCGCGAGCCTGACCGAGCAGATGATGGCGGCCGCACGCGACCTGCAGTTCGAGTTGGCGGCCCGACTGCGCGACGAAATCGCTGATCTGAAGAAGGAATTGCGCGGCATGGACGCCGCCGGCCTGAAGTAGCCCGCAAGAGCGGGATCACCACCGCGGCACCGCTTGGGCACGGTTCGATAACCCCGCGAAAAGTCGGCCTCTCCTGCGACTTACACGGCTGTAGTTTCGGCTCAGACCGCAGAGAGGAAGCACCATGTCACGGACCACCACGCGGGTGGCGGCGGGGGCCGCGCTGGCGAGCGCTGGCCTTTTCTGGACAGCCCCGCTGTTCAGCCAGCCCGCCTCGGCCAACCTCGGCGGCGGGGGTGTTCCGTGCATCAGCATCGTTCAGCAGGCCGTGACCAACCCGCCGGATCTGTCGGAGGGTCTGCCTGCGGCCGCATCGTCGGTGTTGGCCCCGAAGTCGCCGACCGCCGGGGGCCCGGTTCCGCCGGCCTCGGCCGCGGGCGCCGTTCCGGTTCCGCCCGCCACCGCGCCCGGGACCCCAGGCGGGCCGGCGGGCGCCGGAACCGTCGTTCCGCCGGCCTCGGTGCCCGGCGCCCCGGGCGGGGCCGCCGCGGGCGGCGGCCCGACGCCGCCGGCTGCTGTTCCGGGTCCTCCACCCGCTGGTGCCGGCGGAGGCCTGCCCCCCGCACCCGGCGCAGTCCCGGTCACGCCCCCCGCCCCCGGTGCGGCCGGGGCCCCGCCTGCTGCGGCGGCCCTGCCCGGCCCCGCCGCCGCGGCGGGAGCTCCGATCGCCGATGCCTCCGGCGTGGCGGGCGACGCCGCGGCCGGGGTCATCGGCGGCACCGCGCTGGGCGCCGGCGTCGAGGGTCCCGCGGCGGCCGCCGCCATCGGCGCCGAGCCTGCGGCGGCGATCGCCCACGCTGGCGGAGTCGCCGGCGGCGCCGGGTTGCCCGGCCCCGCCGCGGCTGTGCCCGGCGCTCCGATCGCCGACTCCGGCGGCCTGGGCCCCGGCCCCGCCGCCGCCGCCTCCGGCTTCCCCGACGGCGGCGCCGCCGCCCTGCCGCCCGGCCCGCCGGCCGAGCTTCCCGCCGGAGTCGTCGCCGACGCCGCGGCTGTACCCTCCGGACCACCGGCCGCCGTCCCCCCGATCCCCGCCGGCGCCGCCGGCGCGGTGCCCCCGACCCCTCCTGCGGGCCTGCCCGGTGGCGTAATCCCCGAGGCGCTCGTGACCCCGCCGCTTCCGGCGGGTGGGACACCCGCGGTCCCGGCCGCCGCCGCCGCGGAACTTCCCCCCTCACCGGGTGCGGCCGTTCCGGCAGCACCGATCGCCGATGCGGCAGCGCTTCCTCCTCCGCCGCCGGTCTCGATCCCCGGTTCCGAAATCGGTGGAGGGATGCTGGATTTCCCGGGCACCCCCGACCTCACCCTTCCCGGTGTTCCCGTCGACGCTCTGCTGCCCGGTGCGGCCAACCCCGGTGCCGGTCTGCCCGGGACACCCGGAGGCGTTGTCGGTGACGCGATCCCCGCCCCGCCCGGGGCGGTGCCGCCGGCCCCGGCCGCGGCCGTCATCGAAACCCCGATGGTGCCCCCCGCCGCGGTGCCCGGAGCTCCGGGAGCACCGATCGTCGACGCCGCCGCAACACCGCCTGCCGCGGTGCCGGGCGCTCCGGGAGTGGTAGCCGGTGACCCGGCCGCGATTCCACCGGCGGGTGCCGCGGGCCCGCCGGCCGCCGGGTCCGGCGGCGCGCCGATCGCCGATGCCGCCGCTATCCCGGCCCCGCCCGCGGCCGATGCTGCCGGGGCCGGCGCTCCGGCAGCCGTCGGTGAGGGAATCGCTGCAGACCGGATCGAGGACAACGCGGCCAGGGTCGGCCCCGAGGGGGCCGGGGCGGGCGTCGGCGAGGGAATCGGTGCGGGAGCCTTGCCCGACATCCCCGACGACATCGACCATCGGGTCGCGCAGCTTGCCGGCCTGCCTGCCGAGGCCGTCGCCTCGTTGGCGGCGGGGATTCCGCCCGCCGCGGCCGGGGCTCCCGCCGCCGCTGCCGCCGGCGCCGGCGCTGCCGTTCCCGGGCCCGCGGCCGCTGTTCCCGGCGGCGGCTACGCCGATGGCCTGGTCTCGCCCCCGGTGCCGCCGGCCGCCGTTCCGGGTTTTCCGGTGGGCGGCGCTGCCGCTGTTCCGCCGGCCCCGCCGGCGGTGTTCCCCGGTGCCCCGCCCGGCGCCGCGGCGGTCGTCAACCCGGGCCTGGGCGGGCTGATCCCGGCGGCCCCGATCGCCGACGCGGCCGCAGCCCTGCCCACCCCGCCCTCGGGCGTGCTGCCCGCGCTGGCCCAGGGCGTCGCGACGGTGCTGTCGCCGCCGCAGGTCACCATCCCCGGTATCCCGGGGTGGGGGATTCCGCTGCCGAAGACGATCTCCGGCCCGCAGGATCTGGTCTGCATCGGCACCGGATGGTCACTGAGCGGCTCCGGCGCTGACGCTAGCCCGGCGAAACCCGCGGCCGTACCCGCCGTCGAACCGGGCCGCGCCCCCGCCAACCGCTGGCACGACTGAGTGGACCGGGCAGCGGGGTGGACGCTGCGGCGCTGTTGTCGGCGCCGTTGTCGATGTCACGGACCCACGCGGCGGTTCGGGTGCGGCAAATGCCGTCCTGGTGAGGTTCTGAGGGGCTACTGTTCCGGGGGGTGCTGAATTTGAGGAGGATTTCGGATGGGCGGTTACCAGACCGTGGTGGTCGGCACTGACGGCTCGGACTCGTCGCTGCGAGCGGTGGAACGCGCTGGTCAACTCGCCTCAGGACCGGGCGCCAAGCTGATCGTGGCATCCGCCTTCATCCCGGCACCCGAGGACACCAGAGCGGCGGACATGCTCAAGGATGAGAGCTACAAGGTTGCCGGCAACGCCCCGGTGTACGAAATCCTGCGGGAGGCCCGGGAACGGGCAACGGCCGCCGGCGCCGCAGAGGTCGAGGAGCGCGCGGTCGAGGGAGCCCCGGTCGATGCGCTGGTTGATCTGGTCGCCGAAGTCGGAGCGGACCTTCTGGTGGTCGGCAACCTCGGCCTCAACACGATCGCCGGCCGACTGCTGGGTTCGGTTCCCGCCAACGTCGCGCGACGATCCAAGAGCGACGTACTGATCGTCCACACCACTACCTAGTCGCATGAACGCACGGCCCTGACGACGCGGCCCTGATGACTGGGGTCATGACCGCCCCACAGACCGCCACCCGGACTCGGCTGCGGTAGCTCTGCACTCCCGTTTACACGACGGAGAGGGATCTGACGCGATGACCGAACTGAACGTACTCGGCGGCCCGCTGGAACCCTGCGGCAGCGACCCGATGACCGGCTTCTACCGCGACGGCTGCTGCTCGACCGGACCCCAGGACGTCGGCCTGCACACCATCTGCGCGGTGGTGACCGCCGAGTTCCTCGAGCACCAGCGCTCGATCGGCAACGACCTGTCCACCCCGCTGCCGGCCTACCGGTTCCCGGGCCTGAGGCCCGGCGACCGCTGGTGTGTGACCGCTCGCAACTGGCTACGCGCCCACCAGGACGGCTGCGCGGCCCCGGTGGTGCTGGCCTGCACCCATCAGCGAACCCTCGACGTGGCGCCCCTCGAGGTGCTCAAGCAGTACGCCGTGGACGTTCCCGACGACCTGACGGGTCTGTGAGCCGGATCCGGGGGCGACAGAGGATCGGGGTCTGCCGCCGGGGGCCGGCATGCACTCGGCTACCGCTTCCCGGAGCGGGGCACCGGAATCCTCCGTGGGTCAGCGCCATTCCGGGTAGCAGGAGCCCAGTGGTACCAGCACGGGGTCGTAGCGGCCCGGGGTTTTGGACATGCGGACCTGGTCGGTGACGCCTTGGTAGTGGCCCAGAGGAGTATCGGCGGTGAACAGTTCCGGCGGTAGGAACGCGTGTTCGGTTCCGGTACCCGCAGTGTGGATGGCGTAGTCGAGATCGAACACACCCATGCTGAGTATCCACAGCGCCGTGCGGGTCAGTGAGCAATCGACGCGCCAGCTGCCACCCTCGATCGATCTCCGACGCAGCGCCTCGGCCACTCCGCCCGCGATCAGCCAGCCCAGTAGGTTGTCGTTGACCACCGGCACCGGTGGCACCGAGGGCATCTGGTCGTCGCCGCCGCCTTCGAGGTTCATGATGCCGGTGACCGATCCGGCGACCTGGTCGAAGCCGACGCGGTCGCCCCAGGGGCCGGCTCCGCCGTGCAGGTTCACGTTGGCGTAGACGATGCCCGGCTTGGCGGCGGCGGCTTCCTCGGCGGTCAGGCCGATCTTGGCCAGGTAGCCGGGGCGGCGGTTGGCGAAGAAGACATCCGCATCGGCCAGCAGCTTCATGATCTGCGCGTGGCCCTGCGGGTGGTAGGGGTCGACGCGGGCCGAACGGTGGCCGACATTGGTGGTGAAGAAGGTCGGCTGCTGTTCGATCTCGGTGATTCGCCACAGGTTCAACACATCGGCGCCGTGCAGCGCCAGCGCCCGGCCGATACCGGCGCCGGCGACCACATGGCCCATGCCCAGCGCCCGTACACCGGACAGCGGCAACTCGGCACCCATTGACAGGGGAATCGGGTCGCTCTCGCCGATCTTGGTGATCTTGATCAGCGGGAGTTCCCGCAGAACCTGCCGGTACTGCAATGTTCTGAGGAACTCCGTCGTGCTGCGCACCATCGGCATGACCACCCCGAACGCGGCACCCGCCTCTTCGAGGGTCTCACCGTTCCAGCCTGCGATCGCCTTTGCCACCGCGGCCGGCTCCTCCGGTGCCTGCAGCAACTCGCAGGTCCGCGCCGCCAGTTTGGGGTACGGGTTGAGCGGCATCATCCACCGGCCGTCGGCGGTGCGGTAGAAGCTCTCTATCGAGAACGCCGAATTGGGCGCCGACAGCGCCACCGGCGGCAGCCCATTGACCAACTCCCATTTGAACTCGTAGAACGGGCACAACCGACGCGGGCACACCCGCAGGTCGATCGACATGTCCTGTTCACTGCCGCCACGGTGCTGCCACAGGTAGGCCATGGCCGCCGACTTGGCCATCAACGAGATCGCGGTCGCTCCAGCGAGCCGAATGGTGCTGGGCACGATCGGGTCAGCCCCGTCGAATCTGATCGTGCCACCCAGGTCGGACCGGCTGAATCCATAGTCAGCCAGCACTGCGTCGAACTCACGATCAATGTCGAACTCATCGCTGGTGGCCGGGTGCGCAATGGCATGCTCGATCTTCCGGGTCAGCGTCTCAGGGTTCGGCGTGACCGAGTCCGTCATCCTCAAGCTCCTCGTGTTGGCGGTCGCGAATGTGACCATCTATTCGCACCTCGAATACTGCCAGACAGAAAGCCGTTGAGCCCGGCGTGATTCCGCTGGGGTGCTTCGACACCCCGGTGTGCTTCTACAGCAGGGGGACAGCCGATCGGCCGCTAGATACATCGGCATACATTGGGCCAAGCCGGTTCGATCCCGACCCGTCACCAACCCCGCTCGTGCCACTCGCTCAAATGCGGACGCTCCTCACCCAGGGTGGTGTCGCCGCCGGGGCCGGGATATACGACGGTGTCATCCCCGTAGGCCCCGAAGATCCGGTTGCTGACATCGTCGAGCAGTTCCTCGAAAGCACCTGGCTCCCAGGTCTTGCCGACCCCGCCGGGGAACCGCTGGTCGCCGATGACTGATCGCGGGATTCAGGCCGAAGAACCTGGCACTTCCTTCGCCAATTCCTTGGCCAGTTCTCGCCACCGCTGCTGGCGCATCTTGTAGAACCAACGTGCCCAACCGGCCACAACGGGCGTGAACATACCTGCGTCGATGTCGATGCGGTCGACGTAGTGACACCGAGTGTCGTTGATGGGTCGGATGACAATATCGTGATTCCATCGACGTAGAAATCCACCGCTCTCCCGACTGCTGAGTGTCATTCCCTTGTCGTCGATTCGCGACACGTGCAACGTGTGGCGCGAGAACGGGATGCAGCCGAGTAGGAACACCCACCCCTGAACTGTCTCGCCGTCGCGCCATCCGTCATTCCGATGCTTGATGACCGGCATTGTGAGGATGCCGCGCGTCACCGCCCGAAACGCGCTGGGGGTTTTTACTGCACGCCAGACGGCTTCTGCCGGGGCGGCCAGTTCGGTTGAGCGTTCAACTATCGCCATGGTCTTAGAATGTGAGCAAATCTCACATTTCTCAACTCGCATTACAAGAGGTGCCAGACAAATGTTGGGTAGCGGGATTAGCCCACGAAAATCGCCTCGCCAGGGGCGATCTCAGCGGACGGTTGACCGAATCGTGGAGGCTGCTGCTCGCGTTTTCAACGAAGCTGGCTATCTGAGCGCAACCACGAACGGGATCGCTGCTGAAGCCAGGGTCTCCATCGGCTCGCTGTACCAGTACTTTCCCAATAAGGACGCTCTGCTCGTCGAAATCGCCCGCCGACACATTTCAGACTCAGTGGCTGCGTTCGACCAGCTTGTAGATGGTTTCCGACCCACGAACTCTCTGCGCCAGGTTATTGGACATGTGATCGACCTCCTGGTTGGTCAACACGAACATGACGAGCTGCACCTGCTTATTGCCCACCGCGCTCCCCGCACGCGAGAAGTCGAACACGAACTCGAACGGGCGCAGGGGCACTTGATTTCTCTTGCTGATCGACTTTTGCGGGAGCGGATGCCGGAGCGTAGTGATCATCTACAGACGGCCCAACTGCTGGTGGCCTTCCTCGACGCAGCGATCCATGACGTGATCCTCCGACAGCAGCCGGGAGCGGGGCGAGAGGCAGCGATAGAAGCGACGAAGTCGGCGGCCATCGCGATTACCCGCGCCTGACATCGACGCAGTTCTGTGGGCGGCGGGTCGAATCGCCCTCTAGATCGAAGTCACCAGCCGCGTTCGCGCCACTCCGCGAGCCGGGGTCGCTCCTCGCCCAGCGTGGTGTCGTCGCCGTGGCCCGGATAGACGACGGTGTCGTCGCCGTACGCATCGAACACCCGGCCGGACACATCGGCCAGCAGTTGCTCGAACGCACCGGGCTCCCAGGTCTTGCCGACCCCGCCGGGAAACAGACAGTCCCCGGTGAAAATCTGGACCGCCGTGCGCTCGCCATGCGGCCGCAGCGCCAGGGCCACCGAGCCGGGAGTGTGGCCGCGCAGGTGGATGACGTCGAAGGTCAGATCCCCGATCACGATGACGTCGCCGCCGGCCAGCAGCCGGTCGGGGGAGACCGGCAGCGGATCCGCGTCCAGTTGGTGGACGGCCGTGGGCGCGCCGGTGGCCTCGGCGACGGCCTCCAGCGCCTGCCAATGGTCGAAGTGCTGGTGAGTGGTGACGATCAGCCCCAGCTTCGGGGCCTGCTCCCGCACCAGATCGACCAGAAGGTCCGGGTCGTTGGCGGCGTCGATCAGCAGCGACTCGCCGGTCTCGGCGCAGGTCACCAGGTAGGCGTTGTTGTCCATCGGGCCGACCGACATCTTGATGATGCCGACCCCCGGCAGGCTCCGCCGGGCCGCCGCCCGGGTCTCGACGTGACCGGTGTACTTGTCGGAGACCACAGTCATACCGCCCAGGTTAGTGGGCGTCGGTGAGGCCCCTTAGCATGGGCGGGTGGACCGGCTGATCGTCAAGGGCGCGCGTGAACACAACCTCCGCAGCATCGACCTGGACCTCCCGCGGGACAGCCTGATCGTCTTCACCGGGCTGTCCGGCTCGGGCAAGTCGTCGCTGGCCTTCGACACCATCTTCGCCGAGGGCCAGCGCCGCTACGTCGAGTCGCTGAGCGCCTACGCCCGCCAGTTCCTCGGCCAGATGGACAAACCCGACGTCGACTTCATCGAGGGCCTGTCGCCGGCGGTCTCGATCGACCAGAAATCGACGAACCGCAACCCGCGCTCCACGGTCGGCACCATCACCGAGGTTTACGACTACCTGCGCCTGCTCTACGCCAGGGCCGGAACCCCGCACTGCCCCGTGTGCGGAGAGCGAATCGCCCGGCAGACACCACAGCAGATCGTCGACCAGGTCCTGGCCATGGAGGAGGGCACTCGTTTCCAGGTGCTCGCCCCGGTGGTGCGTACCCGCAAGGGCGAGTTCGTCGACCTGTTCGACAAGCTCAACACCCAGGGCTACAGCCGCGTCCGCGTCGACGGGGTGGTCCACCCGCTGACCGACCCGCCGAAGCTCAAGAAACAGGAGAAGCACGACATCGAGGTGGTGATCGACCGGCTCACCGTCAAAGCGGGTTCCAAACAGCGGCTGACCGACTCCGTGGAGACCGCCCTCGGTCTGGCCGACGGGATCGTGGTGCTGGACTTCGTCGACCGGGATGAGGACGATCCACACCGCGAACAGCGTTTCTCCGAGAAGCTGGCCTGCCCCAACGGCCACCCGCTGGCGGTGGACGACCTTGAGCCGCGGTCTTTTTCGTTCAACTCGCCCTATGGCGCCTGCCCGGAGTGCAGCGGACTGGGGATCCGCAAGGAGGTCGATCCGGACCTGGTGGTGCCCGACCCGGAACTCACCCTCGCCGATGGCGCGGTGGCCCCGTGGTCGATCGGACACAACTCCGACTACTTCACCCGGATGATGGCCGGTCTCGGCGAGGCGCTGGGATTCGATGTCGACACCCCGTGGCGCAAGCTGCCGGCCAAGGCCCGCAAGGCAATCCTGGAAGGGTGCGACGAGCAGGTGCACGTCCGCTACCGCAACCGCTATGGTCGCACCCGCTCCTACTACGCCGATTTCGAGGGCGTGATGGCATTCCTCCAGCGGCGGCTGGAACAGACCGACTCGGAGCTGATGAAGGAACGCTACGAGGGTTTCATGCGCGACGTACCCTGCCCCGAATGCGACGGCACCCGCCTCAAACCGGAGATCCTGGCGGTCACCCTGGCGGCCGGCGCGCGTGGCGCCAAGTCGATAGCGCAGGTCTGCGAATTGTCCATCGCCGACTGCTCGGAGTTTCTGGGCGAGCTCACTCTCGGTCCGCGCGAGGCCGCGATCGCCGGACAGGTGCTCAAAGAGGTTCAGTCCCGGCTGGGATTCCTGCTCGATGTCGGGTTGGACTACCTCACACTGGCCCGGGCGGCGGGCACACTGTCCGGCGGGGAGGCCCAGCGCATCAGGCTGGCCACCCAGATCGGTTCGGGCCTGGTCGGTGTGCTGTATGTCCTCGACGAGCCGTCCATCGGGCTTCATCAGCGCGACAACCGTAGGCTGATCGAAACCCTGACGCGGCTAAGGGATCTGGGCAACACCCTGATCGTGGTCGAGCACGACGAGGACACCATCGCGCACGCCGACTGGGTGGTGGACATCGGTCCGGCGGCCGGTGAGCACGGTGGCCGGGTGGTGCACAGCGGGCCGTACCAGGATCTGCTGGCCAACCCCCACTCGATCACGGGCGCCTATCTGTCGGGCAAACAGAGCATCGAAACCCCCGCCGTGCGACGGCCGACCGACCGCAAGCGCCAGCTGACCGTGGTCGGGGCCCGTGAGCACAACCTGCGCGACATCGACGTGTCCTTCCCGCTCGGTGTGCTCACCGCCGTCACGGGGGTGTCCGGATCGGGTAAGTCGACCCTGGTCAACGACATCCTGGCCACGGTGCTCGCCAACAAGCTCAACGGCGCCAGGCTGGTGCCCGGTCGGCACACCCGGGTCAAGGGCCTGGAGCATGTCGACAAGCTGGTACGGGTTGACCAGTCCCCGATCGGGCGGACCCCACGCTCCAACCCGGCAACCTACACCGGGGTGTTCGACAAGATCCGCACCCTGTTCGCGGCGACCACCGAAGCCAAGGTCCGGGGCTATCAGCCCGGCCGGTTCTCCTTCAACGTCAAGGGCGGCCGCTGCGAGGCCTGTTCGGGAGACGGCACGCTCAAGATCGAGATGAACTTCCTGCCCGACGTCTATGTTCCCTGCGAGGTCTGTCAGGGCGCCCGCTACAACCGGGAGACCTTGGAGGTGCACTACAAGGGCAAGACCATCTCCGAGGTGCTCGACATGTCCATCGAGGACGCATGCGAGTTCTTCGAGCCGATCGGCGCGATCCATCGCTATCTGCAGACCCTGGTCGACGTCGGGCTCGGGTACGTCCGGCTCGGCCAGCCCGCGCCGACCCTGTCCGGCGGCGAGGCGCAGCGCGTCAAACTGGCCGCGGAGTTGCAGAAGCGCTCCACCGGGCGCACCGTCTACATCCTCGACGAACCCACCACAGGGCTGCACTTCGAGGACATCCGCAAACTGCTGAAAGTCATCAACGGCCTTGTTGACAAGGGCAATTCGGTGATCGTCATCGAACACAACCTCGACGTCATCAAAACCGCGGACTGGATCGTGGACATGGGACCGGAAGGCGGCGCGGGCGGCGGGACCGTGGTGGCCCAGGGCACCCCTGAACAGGTCGTGGCCGCATCCGACAGCTACACCGGCACCTTCCTCTCACCACTGCTCGGTGATCGCGCACCCAAACAGGGCGGCCGGCGCCGGAAGGTCAGCGCCTGAGTCACGTCGGCGCCGGCGGAGCGGCGTTAGTCCGGCTTGTGCATTGACTCCCGGATCTGGGTGAGCCTTTCAGCGGCGGCCTGCTTGCGGGCTTCGTAGCGCTCCTCGGCTTCCCGCGCCTCGGGGGTTTCGGCGGCGAGTTCGGTGTGACCCAGCGCCGTTCCGTAGCGGGCCTCGATCTTGTCCCGTACGCCCTCCAGGGTCGGCACCCCCGAGTCGGTGTATCCGGTCTCAGGGTCAGGGGCCGGAGTGGCCTGGGCACTCTCCGACGGTGCTGGTGTTTCGTCGTCGGGCATAGGCCCACGGTACTCGCCGGAGCGGGTCATCTGGGCTTGGCCAGCGGGAACGGCAGGGTTTCGCGGATGCTGCGACCGGTGATCAGCATCACCACCCGATCCACGCCCATGCCCAGCCCTCCGGTCGGCAACATCCCGTACTCCATGGCCTGCAGGAAATCCTCGTCGAGCTCCATCGCCTCGGGGTCACCGCCGGCGGCGAGCGCGGACTGCTGCTGCAGGCGGCGCCGTTGCTCTACCGGATCGGTCAGTTCGCTGTAGGCCGTTGCCAGTTCGACCCCCCAGGCCACCAGGTCCCAGCGTTCGGCAACACCCGGCCGACTGCGGTGCGGGCGGGTCAGGGGAGACACCGATGTCGGGAAGTCCAGGTAGAAGGTGGGCGACTCGGTCCGGTTCTCGACCAGGTGCTCGTAGAGTTCCAGCACCACCGCGCCGGCGTCCCAGTGGCTCAGGTAGGGGATTTTCGCCGCGTCGCACAGCCGCCGCAGGGCGCCGAGGCCGGTGTCCGGCCCGATCCGCTCGCCGAGTGCGGCGGAGACCGCGTCATGAACCGTGGTGACCGTCCACTGCCCGGAGATGTCGACCGGCTGCAAAGCGCCGCTCCGGTCGGGCCGCAGTACCGTCATCTCGCCGTTGGCGGCC
>Ga0180434_10002771_pt1 | contig 22848 bp, 24 predicted proteins | sample SS_ome_7_FD_132453 | JGI IMG/M metagenome (GOLD analysis project Ga0180434, IMG submission 132453) | Hypersaline lake sediment archaeal communities from the Salton Sea, California, USA - SS_1_D_2 metaG | ecosystem: Environmental > Aquatic > Non-marine Saline and Alkaline > Hypersaline >...
GTCTAAGAAAAGAGTGCTTGGGTTGGTCAAAATACAATGCAGATGAAATTCCACAACTAACATTGCAGGTTGAAGAATGGCTGAGGTATTATCATTATGTTCGGCCGCATATTTCTTTAGGTATGCGTCCACCACTGGAAAATCAAGTGTGACATTTTAAAGTGTACATTGCGGAAGGACTATTTTTAATCAATCTTTCAGGATTGAGTTGTACGATCATCCTTTATCCCATCAAATCTATCGGTACATTCTCTTTATGCCGTGTTTGAATTTTTCGTATCAAACAAATCATGAGGGCAGTGTAAATGGTGTTTTCTCACACTGATCAAGAATCACTTTATATCACGCTTTTATATAAGAAATGATCAGATATGTTTAAACCAATAACATGGAATCCAACTGCTGAAATAACCTCCAAAAACTTTGAGGTGCAACAATGAAAAAAATTAACAAGCTTACTTTAAAAGAGGCAAAAGTGCTGGCATTCAAAGCTGGCTTTGAAGGCGAAAGGGAGCGCATGGATTGCGCACAAGAATCATTCCATGCCATTTCAACCGTTTTTGGTATCAAGAATCGGTTAATTATTAAATGTTTGTCAGCTTTCGAAGACGGCAATGCGATCACAACCGAAGGGAGCTGTGGGGCTGTCGTAGGTACGTTGACTGCATTCAGCTTTTATTTTGGCCGGACTTATCAGGACTGGCGGGAAAAAAGATGGACTTTGAATCATCTTATTTGGGTCAGGAATTGGTAAAACGCTTTATGGAGCGGCATGATGGTCTGATCTGCAAAGATGTCCATAAGAAACTATTTGGCCGTACTTTCAACTTGAAGGAAAGGGGCGAAGATTATCAGGTTTATTTGGATATGAATGGCCACTCGCACATTTGCCCTACCGTAGTAGGATGGACGGCGGCTACCGCAGTCGAAATTCTATGGGATAAAGTACCGGGTGATATCGATCTTTCTGATATACCAGATCTTTCTGATTTGGAATAATTAATGACTTCAATGATTACTTTGATTATTAATTGATTGATCTTTGCCTGCTATTCGATCGGAATTTGAATATTTCTCCTGATATTTTTTTCATTTATACCCAGTGCCGTTTGGTTATATTGAAAATGAGCAGCTGTTCATATTATTAGATTAGGTTACTGAAGACAGAATATTGATTAGGACATTGGATTGGCTTTCAGTCGAGCCGCAGCTGCTCTCGATGCAACCCATCCGGTCGAAAACGCCGCCTGCAGGTTAAATCCGCCCGTATCCGCCGCCAGGTCCAGCACTTCTCCGGCGAAATACAATCCATGGATCTTTTTTGACATCATAGTACGCGGGTCAACCTCATCTAGTGAGACACCGCCCATCGTGACCATACCGCTTTCCATTGAGAGCGGCGCGGTAATGATTAGTTCGATCTGCTTCATCCAGCCCACCAGGCGTTTGCGTTCCTCGGCGTTGATCTGGTGGCAGGGTTTGTTGAAGGGGATCTCGCATTCCTGCAAGCCGACAGCGATCATTTTATGCGGCAGCAACTGTTTCAGCATCGTGCGGATATACTGTTTCCCGCCCGCGTCAAGTTCCCGCACCAGGCGCTTATCCAGCTGCCCGCGGTCGAGCGCGGGTTTGACATCCAATACAACCGTCACTTTATTCCCTTCCCGCAGCGCGTCCACCATCTCTCCGCTGTGGGTCAAAACGATCGGACCGGATACACCGAAGTGGGTGAACAGCAGTTCGCCGAAAGCATCGATCGCACGCTTTTTATCAAAGAAGGCCTGCATCCGCACGTTGCGCAGCGGCAGCCCTTGCATGCGCTGGGCCAGATCACCGGCGGTCTTGAGCGGCACCAGCGCCGGGCGCAATGGGATGATCGTGTGCCCGAGTTGACTGGCCATGCGGTAGCCATCACCGCTTGATCCCGTCCCGGTATAGGTGGCTCCGCCCGTGCACAGGATCACTGTTTTGCTACGGTGCGTGATATCGGGCTGGATGTGCACCCCGATGACCTGCCTGTCCTCAACCAGGATACGATCGACATGTTGTTCGGTGCGCAGCTGCACACCGGCGGCGTGTGCCCATTCCAATAACTTGCTCGTGACCAAAGCCGCGTCCCCGTTGGTGGGGAAGATGCGACCGCCGCGTTCAACCGTGTTTTCCACACCTAAATCTGAAAAAAATTGCACTAGATCTTCACGGAAGAATTGATAAAAGCTCTGGCGCAGAAAGCGTCCATTCCGGCCGAAGTGCTCCATGAAATCGCGCATCTCAGCCGCGTTGGTCAGGTTGCAGCGTTTTTGTCCGGTGATCGAAAGTTTTTTTCCTGCCGCGTCTGTCTTTTCCAGCAGCAGCACCTGTGCGCTCTTCAGCGCCGCCTGTCCGGCTGCCATCATTCCTGCCGGCCCCGCTCCGATCACAATGATGTCAAAATCAGTGTTGTTCTCCATTATGCAATAACTATAATCGATATCCAGCCGCGCTAATACCGCTCTGGTATAATCCCTTCCATGTTCCCCGTCATCGCTTTAGATATCGAAACCACCGGGCTGGATCCCAAAAAAGATGCAATCATCGAGATCGGCGCGGCAAAACATGACGGGAAATCTATCGTGGATACCTGGCAGTCGTTGATTAATCCTGGACGAACGATACCAAAGATGATCACCCAATTGACGGGTATCACCAATCAAGATGTAGCAAGCGCGCCGCCCGTCACAGCGGTCATCCATGAATTCTCGGATTTTGTAGGTGATCTGCCAATCATCGGCCATAATATTTCTTTTGACCTTGCTTTTTTAAACCAGCATACCAATCTTGCACAGAATGCAGTCATCGATACCTTTGAGCTGGCATCCGTACTGATGCCCGCAGCCACGCGTTACAGCCTTGTTTCTTTAGTCGAAGCGCTGGGCATTGATGTGTCGTCCCATCACCGCGCGCTGGATGATGCCATTGGCTCCCTGCATGCTTGCCTGAAACTGCGCGAAAAAGCGAACGCGCTTCCGCTGCAATTGATCGCGGAGCTGGTACAGTCCGCCCGGAACATCCATTGGGACGGTAAGTGGTTTTTCACCCAGGTCCTCAAAGAGAGATCTAAAGGACCGCTCTCCGCGCGAAAAACATCTGAAAAAGAATATGGTGTTTTCTTTCAACATCCGGACGAGATGCTGATACCACCGTTGAAAACGAAAGACGATATCGTCCCGCTTGATCTGGAAGAAGTTACCGAGATCCTGAGCCCGGGCGGTTTGTTCTCCAAATATTTGGATAATTTCGAAACGCGCAACGAACAGATCGAGATGCTGCAGGTTGTCGCAAATGCTATTACCAACAGCCAGCATTTGATGGTTGAAGCGGGTACTGGTATCGGCAAATCATATGCATATCTAGTGCCGGCTGCCTTATGGTCCACAAAAAACAATGCGCGCGTGGTCATTTCTACCAACACCCTTAATTTGCAGGATCAGTTAATCGAAAAGGACATCCCGGACGTGCGAAAAGCGCTCGGCATCGATTTGCAGGCTGCGGTGCTGAAGGGCCGTGCGAATTATCTCTGCCCGCGGCGCCTGAAAGCCCTTCGCCGTCGCAAGCCCCGTAATGTGGCTGAGCTGCGTGTACTGGGGAAGGTGCTTGTTTGGCTGGAATCGGGAGGCAGGGGAAACCTGAACGAGATCACACTGACAACACCGGCTGATAAGGATGCCTGGCGCCGCATCTCGGCCCAGGATGAGATGTGCAATATGGAAACCTGTGTGAGCCGCATGGATGGCGCCTGCCCCTACTTCCGCGCCCGCCAGAAAGCAAATGGCGCGCACATCCTGATTGTCAATCATGCCCTGCTGTTGGCAGATGTGGCAACAAACAACCACGTGCTTCCAGAATACAAATACCTGGTCATTGATGAAGCCCACCACATGGAAGACGCGACAACGAATGCGCTCAGCAACCGTATCTCGCGCCGTGAAGTGGATCGTTTATTCAAGGAATTGGGTGGATCCAATAGCGGGCTGCTGGGACGGGTTAATGAAGCCGTGCAGCGCACATTGAAACCATCTGAACGCGCGGCTGCTGGAGCAAAACTCAACGACATCGCAGACCTGGCTTTCCGGGCGGAGAATCATCTGCGCACATTCTTTGCTCGTATCAGCGATTTTATGGAGGAGATGCGTGAAGGGCGCGAGATTGGCAGATATGGCCAGAAGGTGCGTATCATCCCCGCAACGCATACCATGCCGGTCTGGTCCGATGTGGAAATTGCGTGGGATAACGTATCCCGGCCTATCAAGGCGCTGCAAAGCGGTTTGGAGCAGCTTCTACAGGATTTGGTCGATTTGCAGCAGGCATCCAGCGACGATCGGGATGTGCTGTTCGGCGATCTGGCGGGGGCGATTCGGCACCTGGATGAGATCTTCAAGTTTACTGATGCAATGGTATTTAATCTGGACCCAAATTTCATCTACTGGATCGAGATTGATTTCCGTTTCCGAAAACTCACACTGAATTTTGCCCCATTGCATATCGGAACACTGATGCAGAAGCACATCTGGCACAAGAAGGAATCTGTGATTCTCACATCAGCGACACTAACGGCAAACGAACAATTTGATTACATCCGCTCACGGCTGACTGCGGATGAAGCGGATGAATTGGTGATGGGATCGCCTTTTGATTACGAAAATTCCGCATTATTATTCTTACCGACGGATATGCCTGAACCGACCGATTACCATGCGTTCAATAAATACCTGCCGCGCGCTTTATCCCGTACAGCCATTGCGTCCAGTGGGCGCATGCTGGTATTGTTCACGTCATATCGGCAGTTGAAATATGTATCGCAGAATATTTCGCCCATTCTGGCGAAGCATGAGATCCAGATATTGGAACAGGGCAGTGGCGCTTCGCCATCGGTTTTGTTGAATACATTCAAAAATGCGGAAAAAGCCGTTCTGCTGGGAACCCGCTCCTTCTGGGAAGGGGTAGATGTACCCGGAGATGCGCTTTCCGTATTGGTGATCACTAAATTGCCGTTTGACGTCCCAAGTGACCCGATCATCGCGGCACGCGCGGAAACATTTGAAAACCCTTTCAGCGAATATACGCTTCCGGAGGCGATCCTGCGTTTTCGGCAGGGTTTTGGACGGCTGATTCGCACACAGTATGACCGCGGGGTCGTGGCGATTCTGGATCGGCGTGTGCGTACCAAGCAATATGGTCCGCTTTTCTTGCAATCACTGCCGTCCTGCCATATGGTTGAGAATTCAATTGAGAATCTACCGCAGGAAACGACGCGCTGGTTAAATCTCTAAAACGCCTTATTGGATCGTGATCTTTAATTCAATTGGCGCTACATTTTTGAACATAGCCTGCGCCGGACAGTATTTTTCTTCTGAAAGCTGCACTGCTCGTTTTACGGCATCCTCAGAAATATCCTTTCCGCTGATGATGTATTCGATCACGATGTGGGTGAACACCTTCGGGTGTTCCTCTGCCTGGTCTGCGTGCACTTGCACTTCGAATGCGTGAATTTCCTGGCGTTTTTTCTTCAGGATGGAGACAACGTCCATGGCGGTGCAGCCCGCCAGGCCAATCGCCAGCAACTCCAGCGGGCGGAATCCATCGTTGTCGCCGCCAACTGCTGGAACGGTTCCGAGCGGAACACGAAATCCGGAATCAGCGCTTCCCTCAAAACTCATTCTCTTTTTCCAAACAACGTTTGCGTCCATATTATTCCTTTCTATCGTTCCATTTTCCTTTCACGAAGGCGGTTATCGTCTATCAGGTGAATCCAAAGCTGAACACAGCTTCACAGTTGGAGCATATCAACTCCAGTTTTCCATTAAATGAAAGGGTTCCTTTTTTGCATGCCGGGCAGGTGCCGCCGCTTGTGGGGCACGCGCTCTTTTTTTCCTGATCATGTTGTTGCTCATCAGTGAAGGCACCCCAGATATCCATCATACATCAGACAAGCGGCCAGGTAGGCAGCACGTCAAAATCCAGCGTACTGGTATGGCCGTTGATAAAACGGAAATAGCCGGCTGCGCCGATCATAGCAGCATTATCGGTGCAAAGCTTGAGAGAGGGGATATGCACTGCAAATTTTTTCTGCGCGGTCATTTTTTTGCGCAGGCTGCTATTGGCTGATACACCGCCGGCAACAATGATGTGTCCGGCGAGATATTTTTCTGCCGCGGCAAAGGTCTTTGTTGCCAGCACATCTACCACTGCCTCCTGGAAACTTGCTGCGACATCAGCCGTGGGGATCACCTCTCCCTGCGCCTGCATGCGTTTCGTCTCGCGCAGGACGGCGGTTTTTAAGCCGCTGAAAGAAAAATCAAAACTGTTGTCCAGCCAGGCGCGTGGGAAATTGAACTTGGTAGCACTGCCGCGCAGGGCGGATTTCTGAATTGCCGGTCCACCGGGGTAAGACAGATCGAGCAAACGGGCGACTTTGTCAAATGCTTCGCCGGCTGCATCATCGAGCGTGCTCCCCAGACTTTCATACTGGAGGTGGTCATGCATCAAGATCAATGAAGTGTGTCCGCCTGAAACGATCAGTGCGATACACGGAAAATTTGGTTCCTCGAAATCCGGGTTGTTTCCCGGATTAATCCAGGCGGAATAAAGATGCCCTTCAAGATGGTTAACACCGATCAGAGCTTTACCGCTGCCAAGAGCCAGCGCTTTGGCCATATTTGCGCCGACCACCAGTGAGCCGGCCAAACCGGGTCCGCGCGTCACTGCGATGGCATCAATTTCATCCAATGTGATATGTGCCTGCAGCAGCGCTTCCTCGACAACCGGAAAAATCGCAAGGATATGCTCCCGTGAAGCCATCTCAGGAAAAACACCGCCGTACTGCGCGTGCAACTCAATCTGTGAAGCAACCACGCTCGATAGAATAGATGTGCCATTCATAAGCACAGCAGCGGCAGTTTCATCGCAGGAAGTCTCGATAGCGAGGATCCGATTACGTTTTTTATCTGTGCCTTTAGGTGTCATTTCTTATCCATCCATGGGTATCACAAGGTCATAGGGATAGTCTGCTATGACCTCAAATTCACCGGTGTTATTTAAGTATATTGTATCTTCAATGCGTACCCCCATACCATCGTCAGGATAATACAAGCCGGGTTCGATCGTGAACACCACACCGGGTTTTAAAATATCATCAGCCGCCGCGGTGAAACCGCTGAATGGTTTCTCGTGAATATCCAGGCCAACCCCATGCCCAATACTGTGCAGATACCCTTTCTGGGTGGTGCGGTCATCCGCTATGGTGATGTGGCCATACTGCGAGAATAATTCACAGGTCATGTGCTGGTATTCCCTGAACGGCTGATTGGGTTTGAGCTGATCGATCACCTGATGGTGCACATTCAACACCTGCGCATAGAGTTCTTTTACCGGGTCTGGTGCATAACCCAGGCACCAGGTGCGGGTGCAGTCGCTGAAATACCCACCTCCCGCTTCACAGGGAAAGATATCAAATACGATCGGTTTTCCCAGCATGATCACATCATCCGGTGTGCCGGCGCTGTGGGGGATACCCCCGTCCCGGCCAATCGCGAAAATCGTCTCTTCGGGATTCTCTGCGCCTGACTCCGCCAGCCAGCGGTTGATGCGGCTTTTTACATCCCGCACAGTTAATCGATCCCCGTTTTGCTTATGCAATATTTCATCGGTCACACTGCAGGATTGTAAATACTGCTGGACGCGGCCGATCACTGTTGCAGTGGTCGCGCCCATTTTGCAAATGTGCGCGATCTCATCGTCGCTCTTGGTCATACGTGCGGTCAGAAAGGGGCTGTCTTTGAAATAACTCACAAAGGAAATATCAGGGCACGACTTTTTCAGGTTGTCAAGCATAGCGTGATATGGCCCGATATCCACGTGACCCGAAATAGCAACAGTGCCGCTGGTTATTCCGAGGTGTTCCATCGCCTCTTTCACGCGCTGCGCCATAGCCCTGGCGACATCACCGTTCGCTGCTTTGACATAATCAGTCAGTGGTGTTTCGGAGAAATATGCCTGCGTTTTTAATCCAGTTTTATCGGCTTCCTCCCGTTCCATATCCACCACATGGAACAGGATGGGCGCCTGGTCCTGGAGTTTGAAAAGATCAGCCTGGTTGACGTGATGAATACCACACAGGTAAACCATGTCAGGATTGTTGAAGAGATTACCGCTCACCCAGAGCGCATCGATATGGTTATTTTGCATGAGTTGGTCAAGATCTGATCGCATGGCGGACTCCTGGTGTTTAGATCGACTTCAAAAAAGATTGTAGTTGAGAGAGAAAGCGGTCGTTCTGCTCTGGCAGTACAGTGCGCGGGTCGAAAATGATACTGTCATCTTCGATGCGTGCGATCACCGGCGTTGGCAGCTCACGCAGCCCCTGCAGTATCCGGTCTGGTTTATTTGTAGTGATACGGAGGAGAACCGTGGGTAGCTGTTCTTCTGGCAGGCTGCCTCCGCCGACCATCGAAAAACCATCTACGACCTCACCGGTACCCAGTTGACCGGCCCATTGTTTGGCGGTATCACGAATCTTATCGGCTCTCCTGGAGATCATGCGCCAGATGGGCACCTTCTGTACCGCTTCATCTCTGAGATAGTGGGTGAGTGTGGCGGAGACGCCGGACAGGCAAGTCTTATCGGCACGCACAGCGCGGGCAAATGGGTGCTTCTTAATCGTATCCATCAAGTTGGCCTTGCCGACAATAATGCCGGCTTGCGGACCGCCGAGTAGTTTATCGCCGGAAAAACAGATCAGATCCACGCCGGCTTGCAGAGATTCCAGGATCGTCATCTCATGGGGTAATCCAAATTGCGCGGTATCGAGCAGCGTGCCGGAACCCTGATCATAAACAAAAGGGCAGTCATAGCGGTGTGCAAGATCTGCGATATCGCTCTGCGTTGGCTCGGTGGTGAAACCGATGATCTTGAAGTTGGAATGGTGCGCGTTCATCACCAGTGTCGCGCCTGATTCCAGGGCAGTCTGGTAATCTGTCAGGTGAATGCGGTTGGTGGTGCCGATGGCTGTCAGTTTAGCACCGCTCTGGCGCATCACATCCGGCACGCGGAATCCGCCCCCTATCTCTACCAGCTGTGAGTGAGGAATGATCACCTTTTTATTCCGTGCGAGAGCACTCAAGATCAGCATAGTAGCCGCAGCATTATTGTTAACCACATACGCGCTTTCCACCCCCAGCAACCGCTTTAGCAGATCTTCAGCGTGTATTGACCGTTTGCCGCGCTTACCGGTGCGTAAATTGAACTCCAAGTTATTGTAATTCCGAGAAACAGCCCCCATCGCGGCGATCGTCTCCGCGCTCAACGGTGCCCGGCCGAGATTGGTATGCAATATCACGCCGGTGGCATTGATAACCGGGATCAGCGACGGTGCTGTCCAGGCGGCCGCTTTCTTTTGTGCTTCCGCAAGCATTGCTTTCTGTGCGGGGATGGGTTGACCTTTATTGGCTGCAACACGCACCGCAGTAAGCATCTCTCGGATCGCATTGACCACCAGATCGTGACCATATTCCTTTAATAACCTTTTTCCATCAGGCAGTCGCAGGAGTTTGTCCACGGAGGGAATTGCGCGCAGGTCAGATTTCTTCATCACCCTCCGGATTGAAGGCCGCTTTTTCAGCCATACGCAGCAGCATCTCGAATAACAGAAAACCAACACCAATGATGGCAATGATCAGGTTTGTAAGGACACGTCCCAGCTGCAGCCAGGCCAGCAGAGACAGATAGACACCGAACAGGATCGCTTCCCGCACCAGCACCCGGCTGGGTACGAAATCCTTTGCGAAGCGTCGCTGGATGATAAAGCTGCCTGGCAGAGCGATGCCAGAGGCGAATATTATCAGGAAGAAAAAGAACATCCAGCGCGGACCCAGCCGCGGCTCAAGCATAAAAAGCGTAAATACCAGCCCGCTGCCGCCGATCAACATCAGGAATAGGGTGATCGTGAAGATCTTTCCAAAAGGCGGCAGGTATGAGTTCTTTGTCATAAGAATGATTATATGCGATGAAAAATAAAATAAATCAATAAATATATGAATTATTTCCATTAAAAATTATGATAGAAAACTTGAGGTTATCTTTTGTTTAAGCTAAGATTTGACTTGCCATGCATGACAGTAAATCAACGAAACTAGGTGTTAAAGATGTTGTAGGTCCGACTGCGAAGATCCTATTAAGATGGCTTCAGATTATTTTTGCGGCAATTTGCGTTTTAGTGCTGGTTTACTTATTGTTTTTTTGTCCCCCGGAAACGCCTGATCTGCAGCGATATAAATTTCTTGTTTTATTTGAATTATTTCTGGTACTACTCACAATCCTTCTCAACCGTGCTGGCAGGGATCAATTGTCAGCGCGGTTGTTTATCCTGGCAGCAGTTGTGGGACCCTGGTGGTCCGCATTGATGGATCCTACCATTGCTCAGGGTAACCTGTTTCCTCTCGTTTATACCGCCATCCCCATTTTGTTCAGCAGCATTTTCATGCCTGTGCATATCACGGTTGTCGCTGGCACGATTCAGCTTATCGGATTAGCTGTTTTTATTTATCAAGCTGATTTTGGATTAAGCAATGCTGCCTCCAGCCTGTTCTTTTTCGTCGTTTTCATGTTTGGTTTTAGTCTCATCTTTAATATTCTGAACCGCGATAACCGCCAGATGATTCAGCAGCAAATGGAAAAATTACAGAAACAGGTTGTGCGTGATCCTTTGACTGGGCTCAATAACCGTCGTTTCCTGTATGAATACCTGGAAAAAGAGATCTCGCGTTTGAAAAGAAATAAAAGAAAAATGGCGGTTATTATCTGTGATATAGATAATTACAAGGAATTCAATGATGCCTGCGGCCATATTGCCGGGGATGACATTCTTGTCAACTTATCCAATCTTTTGCAGAAAAATTTCAGAAAATCGGATGTCATTTGCCGCTACGGTGGAGATGAGTTTCTGATATTGATGAGCGGAAGTGGGATCAGGAAGGCACGAGAGCGAGCGGAGCAATTGAAGATGCTGATGAATAATGAGCTGATTGATGGGGATTGCCAATCTGATGGTGGTGTCACCATATCTGTGGGCATATCCGTGTATCCAATCCATGGAAAGAATGGCCGGGATCTCATAAAAGCGGCCGATCGCGCCCTATACCGTGCGAAGGATATGGGTAAGAATCGTGTGGAAATTGCTTGAAAAAAACTGGACCATACTTGGAATTCTTTCAATCTTTTATTGTATCTTTCATTTTTCTTGCGATTAAGAGATTTGCTTGTCACATTTATGGATATTGTTTATAATTACCCTAAGCGCCAAACTTGACGCTTAAAACCTTTTTCCAATTTCAAGTTTGCAATTTATTCACAATTGATTATGATGACTACGATAAAATCGCGGCCAAGGCATTTCTTTTTAATCAAATCAGGAGGACGATGACGCTATGGTTATCGAAGGTTTTCTATTCCTGATCATTTTGATATTCACCGTTGTTGCGATCATATCGAAGCGTCTCCTCATCTCTGCTGTCTCATTGGGGATGGTAAGTGTTTTGCTTGCGATCATGTTTTTCAGCCTGGAAGCGCCCTTTGCGGGCGGGTTTGAATTGAGTATTGGTGCTGGTTTGATTAGTATTTTATTCATCATGGCGGTCAGCCTGACAGAAAAAGGCACACACGAATCATGATAGGTTTATTGCAGCAGAGATTGTTCAACAAGAGGACATTTTTGATTTTATTGGTGATCCTGCTCGCCTGTGGTTGTGGTCAAAATTATCAACAGGATGAAACAGAACGGGTATCAAATGACCGTGAAGACGCTTCACAAAGCTTTCAGGAATATCTCTGGTACCAAAATGCTGATGTGCTTCTGCTGCAGGTCGCTCTGATGATTTCAGGTGCGATTGGGGTTTCGGCTCTCCTGCCCGCACCCGATGAGGAAAAGACAAACAAATGAGTTTGCAGAATCACCTTTTCATTCCAATTACTGGCCTGTCGCTTTTCCTGCTCGGTTGGGTTTGTCTTTTAACCCAGCGAAATGCATTGAAACAGATCATCGGCATTAAGATACTTTTACAGGGTGTTACATTGACAATCGTTTGGATAGGAAGCGAGATAGGCAAAATTCTTCTTGCACAGTTGTTGGTCATTTCTGCCCTGGTGGTTGAAGCGATGGTTATTTCCCTCGGCTTATCGATGATTGTCAGTATATTTCGCAATGTGCCGGATGGAGATATTGATCAACTACGGGAACTTCGCGGATAATGGTTGCTTTGATATCCTTTTCCAGCATTTTTATCCCATTTTTTATGGGATTAACGCTGCTCGTTTTCTTGCGTGGTGAAGATCGGCATATGCAGCTCATTCTCTCATCGGTCGCATTAGCATTTTCTTTGTTGATGATTGTGATTACGATCATGATGCATGCGCCGCCTGCCACCCTGTGTATATCCTGGCTTGCTTCTGCTGGTCCCATGTGTGTCACCTTTGAACCTTCCTCACTTGTGCTTGTCTTTCTTACCGTTTTTCCCCTGTTTTATTGCATTATTTCACAGTCAAATAAATCTTCAATTGCAACGCAATCTGGGCTTGTGCTAATTGCATATTCAGCAATGCTGGTCGCGTTGATCAGTGATCATTTTATGTTGCGGTATGTATCCCTGGAGTTTGTCGGATTATGCATTACTGCTGTTGCATTGTTACTCACCGTTCCTGCTGAAAAACGCTGGACGCACACCAAACAGGTCTTCCTTAACCTGCGGGTTGGCGACCTCGCTTTACTCATAGCAATATTTCTGATGTTTACCATAAGTCGTTCTTTCAATATTACGGATAACTTCAACAATGCGTTGAATAGCGAATACCATTTTCAAGTCATCATTTCCACCGGTCTCTTAATGGCTGTCTGGGTCAAGATGGCTATTTGGCCTTTTAACCGTTGGCGTTTAGCAACCAAGTCAATAAAAAGTGGTGTTACCTTATGGTTGCTGGATATCGTTGCACCAGTTTTGGGTCTCTATCTGCTTTACCGTAGTAACCCCTTATTGGGTTTACATCAAAAAGGCATCTTTCCCGCTGTTCTTATCGTCGCATATCTTGCCGTGTTAGTTGAAGTGATCCAGAATTCAAAAAATATTAATAATAACAATCAGCAAATTCTTGGGGTTTACTTCACTCTGATCATATTCGTTTTGTCAGCTTTTTGGATCCCTCAGAAAGACCTGTGGGTTTTTATGCTCCTGTGGATAATACTGCGGGTAGCACTTCTGCTTTATGAGCAGATTTCTTCAAGCAAGAGATCCAACGCGTATCAAGGAACGGATGGGGGATTGGTCCGCTTCTTGATGATTCATGGGTTCAGCTTCCTCATCTTGTCGCATATGTCCATAAAAGATTTTCTCCCTGTGGTGATTGCCATAGTCTCATGGAGCTTGTGGGTGTTTTATGCCATCTATTCCACAAAGAATCTCATCCGAAATATGCGCTTTTCTTTGTTAAAAATGAGAAGGAATGCTACGGCAGATTTATTAAAAACAATCATGAGACAAACCATCCCGGGTATGATCATATTCTTTTTAGCGATCATTCTCACAAATATTATTGCCGATTTGGTAAAAGGTGATGGGTACCGTATCCTGGAGTTTGGAGGGGATCTTTCCATGCTACCATTCTTTTCTCCCGTCTTTTGGATGGCTATGGTTTTTGGATCGCTTGCCTTTTTTGCAGTACAACGCATCCTGGCTATAGAAAAACAATTCCGGGTGCTCAAGCAGCAACTGGATGTTTTCAAAAAAAGCGTGAAAATTCCATATGACCATGATTTTTCCGACCCGCTGGATTTTTCTGAGAAATTCAATGCTTTTTTTCAAAAAATATCCGGGTTTATCTATCAGGTTTTTGAAAAAGAAGGCGCTGAAAAAATTAGCAATGTGTTCGAGCGATTTTTTGAATATATATTTAGAATTGTCGAGGGCTTTGCCAGTGGGGACTTATGGAATCGAATGCTTGAAGTAGTCGTGAATTCTTCCCAAAAAATGAAACAAATGCACCATGGATTATTACGCTTCAATCTGCTGTGGTTGCTTGTGTTTGTAATCAGTATCTCCCTGGTTGTGTGGTTTGGATATGTGAATGGCGGGGTGTGATTAGATAAAGGAAATGAGGATGTTATGGGTCAGTTTGAACTCGTGAAAATAATGATTTTACTGATCAAGCTCATTGCGGCAATCCTGCTTATCGCGCTTGGAAAGTTATTTCGAAAACAGGCGCGCTGGATAGCTTTTGTGGCTTCATTAGGATCTTTGATTTTGTTTATCAGTTATCTTCCCGCACTGCAGTCTGGAAATAATGTTCCTTTTGAATTAAGCTATATGCCTGCAATTGGGATCAAACTCAGCCTGAATATTGATTGGTTGTCTTTCCCATTTTTACTGACTGAGGAATTTGTAACCATCTTTGCAATCATCTATTCGCTCGGATACATCAAAACCGATCAAAGAACCCATCTCTTTTATGGCTTATTACTTCTCTTCTCGGCTGGCATGTCAGGGACAACAATGGCAAATGACATCTTCCTGTTCTATTTTTTCTGGGAATTGATGTTGATCGCTTCTGCATTTTTGATTGTCAATTGGGGGGAAAGTAAAAAGCGTACAGCAACTGCACTAAAATATTTCATCATCACCCATCTGGGATCGCTTGTGGTGCTGGTTGCGCTGATTATCGTTTATGCGCAAAGCGGCGTTGATCAATTTTCTCAGTTATGGGAAGCGTTTCAGGTAAATCCGGATTCGCTCCAGCTTGTTGGAACTCTGTTCCTGATTGGTTTTGGTGTCAAAATGGCTGTTGTCCCTTTCCATATCTGGTTGCCTGATACACACTCCGAAGCGCCGATGCCAGTCACCATTATGCTTGCTGCGGCGATGTTAAGCATGGGGACATATGGTATTCTGCGCTTTCCAATGAGTTTCTTTACACTTGAACAGTTTTCAGTGTTTTCCTTTTCGATGATGCTTATGGGTGTAATCTCTGAAATTTATGGCGCGATCATGGCGCTGGTTGAAAAAGATTTGAAACGAATGATCGCCTATTCCAGTATCAGCCAGATGGGATATATTTTGTTTGGTCTTGGTACGCTGACGGTCTCTGGTCTGATGGGCGCGACTCTGCATGTGATTTACCACGCCATTGTAAAGGCGTTATTGTTTTGTTGCGCCGGTTGGATTATTAAAGAAACAGGTGTGAGAAATATTGATGATATTCGTAGAATGGGTAAAGACCGCCCATTGCTGACCATCTGCACTTTGATCGGTGCCCTTTCTATGGCAGGTGTTCCCGCTCTTGCCCTGTTCAATAGTGAATGGATGATTTTCAGTAGTGGTTTTCAAACACCATATTACTTACTGGCTATCATCGAAGTGCTCGGATCCATTTTGACTGCTGGATATATATTACGATTTTTTGGATTTTTATTCTTTATGCCCGGAAAGGCAACACCATCCAAGGAAAGTGTTCCGAATTCGGTGAAGGTTGCCACTGGATTATTAGCGTTACTGACAGTGATCGCGGGTTTCTTCCCTGCGCCTTTATTCAATTATGTGTTCAATGAAGTTCCTTTGATCTTAGGTGGTATATGGTAATCCTGCAATCGATCAATGTGCCCAATATCCTTATATTTCTTGGTATTGCTGCGATTCTAATATTCATAAAAGCGCGTCTTTTCCGTTTATCAAACAAGGCTCTGGCGATATTTACATTATTTACGATTTTCATCGCTGGCATGGTTTGGATATCTGAACCTTATTTGCCAAACTTCTTTTCAGGTGATTTTCAGATGGGGTTGTCATCAGATATCGCGCGGGCAACAGATAATGTTTTTTATGCTGTTGAGCCTGGTGCAACGTTTATTTCTTTGCTTGTTCTGCTGATGGTTTTTTTAGTCTTATTATTCAGTGCCGAGTATCTGGAAAAAGAACAGCGTCAGCATACTTTCTATCCGCTTGTTTTATTTATGATTATTGGTGTTCTTGGTATGCTCTGGGCAGCGGACCTTTTGATCATTTATTTATTTAGCGAATTGATGAATATTTCCGCTTATACATTAGTAGCTTTCCGCCGGAAGAACAACACAGCGATCGAGGCTGGATTTAAGTACTTGATAATGAGTAGTGTTGCCTCGGTGATTGTGTTGTCTGGGATAGGTGTGCTTTTTTATACGCAAGGAACAACACGGATTGCGCTTATCTCCATTGGCCAGGATTGGATATCACAAATAGGTGCTATTTTCATTCTCAGTGGTTTTTCATTAAAAAGTGCTCTGGTCCCTCTTCATACCTGGCTTCCGGATGCCCATGGAAAAGCCCCCAGCAGTATTAGTGCCCTGCTTTCCGGGGTAATGATACAAAGCGTATTCTATACCATGCTTAGAACCTGCCTGGCTATTGGGATGGATCCGGTTTTCATGGGAAACATTCTGCTGATTCTTTCCATATTGAATATCATCGTTGGCAATTTGATGGGAATCATCCAAAAAAACCTCAAGCGCATGTTAGGTTATTCGACCATCGCCCAGATGGGTTATATCGTGTTATGTTTTTCTATTGGGTTGCGCAACGATTCAGCGTTGGCATTCCAAAGTGGCTTTTTTATCCTCACCACCCATGCGCTGACCAAAGGGCTTGCATTTCTGAGCGCCGGAACCTTTTACTATTATGATGGGGTTGAATGGATAAAAGATATCCGAAATATCGCCGATCATCCCTTTTTTACTTTCATTGCTATGTCCGCGGCAATTTTTAGTCTTTCTGCAATCCCGCCTTTCCCTGGCTTTACCGGAAAATGGACGGCCCTAACCAGCGTTTTCGCGGCCAGTGATCCAATTGTTGCTTGGATAACACTTGCAATTCTGGTGGGGAGTCTGCTTGCCTTCGGATATTATCTGCCGCTGTTAGTAAATCTATCCAACCGCTTTATTGGTACCCGGTCCAAAACTGACAGCAATACATCATTGAAAGAATCACCATGGATCAATATATCGATGGCTTTGTTTTTATTGGCTATTCTTATGTTGATTGGTTTTCCGCAGATGATCTTAGACAACACCTTCTTTGCAGCGAAATATCTTTTGGAGTTGGTCAAATGACAGTTCAGATTATTGGCTTGCTCAATTCTCCTCCCGTGATATTTTTTGTATTCTTTCTTATTGGATGGCTCTTGCTTGTTGGCGGACAGAAAATTGCCGCTGAAGGCGAACACAGCCAGGGAAAATATTCCCATTATTCTTGTGGTGAAGACCTCGAAGCGCCGAGTTTTCACATGAACTATCACGAATTTTTTCGGCTGGCTTTGTTGTTTGGTATTTTGCATATCGTTGCCTTGGTTATCGCGACAATTCCAACCGAGTTCGAATTGCGCATTCTGCCAACAGTTTATGTAATCAGTGCTGGTATTGCCATGTATGTCTTGCTGGAGAAAAACGAAAGGTAAAAATTGATTAATAATATTGTCCGATGGGCAAGGAAGAAATCACCCTGGATTTTGCATTTTAATAGCGGCGGGTGCAATGGTTGTGATATTGAATTACTGAGTTTGCTGACACCACATATTGATGTCGAGCGATTTGGGATTGTGAAAGAATCGTCTCCGCGCCACGCGGATATTCTTATGTGTACTGGTCCGGTAACCGCCCAAACAGAAACACGTTTGGTGAGAATCTACGAACAAATGCCGGAACCAAAGTGGGTTATTGCTGCCGGTAGCTGTAGTTGCACGGGTGGAGTCTTTGCTGGGGCGTATAACATACATGATGGAATTGATAATGTGCTCCCTGTGGATGTATATGTTCCGGGTTGCCCCTGCAGACCAGAAGCGATTATTGACGCGGTTATTAAATTACTGGAGAAAATCGAATGAACATTGAGCAAGCTTATTATAGATTGCAAAAAATTTCCGCGAAAGATCAGGCTCAATTGCTGTCGCAATTAAACGAAAAACAGGTATTGATATTATCTTCACAATTACTCAATGCGGTCAAGATTTTGTTGGAAGAAGGCGTTAATCATCTTTCAACTATTACGGGTGTCTATCAGGGTGAAACGTTGATAATGCTGTATCATTTCTGGCTTGGAGAGGGTCTAACACTGCGTGTCATCATTGATGAGAACAACAATGAGGTTGACACGCTGACACAATTTATTCCGGGGGCATTATTTTATGAGCGTGAGATCGCTGAGATGTTTGGGATCACAATAAATGGCATTGACACATCGAACAAGATGTTCCTGCCGGATAATTGGCAGAATGGAGCGCCAATGCGTAAAGAAAAGGCGGAAATCGCTGAAGACAACAGTTTGGAGGATAAATGAGTAAAATCACGATCCCGATCGGACCACAGCACCCATTACTCAAAGAACCGCTTTCTTTTAGAATTACACTTGAAGGGGAGAGTGTCATTGAAAGTACTTTGCGGCTGGGATATGTTCATCGGGGTATTGAGAAGCTGGCACAAACTCGCACCTATATAAAGAATATCACGCTGTTTGAGCGTGTATGCGGTATCTGCTCACATATTCACACAACCACTTATTGTCAGGCAGTGGAGGGTCTGCTTGATTTAAAAATTCCGCGCCGTGGTGCTTATATTCGCATGCTTTTATGCGAGCTTGAACGCATTCACAGCCATTTATTATGGTTGGGAGTCCTGGCAAAGAATATTGGACTCAATACCGTTTTTATGTATGCCTGGAGAGATCGTGAGATTGTTCTGGACCTGATGGAGGAGATTTCTGGTGGGCGCGTTTCACATGCAATTAATACCATCGGAGGCGTTCGAAAAGATTTAACCCAAACCCAGATTGAAAAAATCTCCTTAGATCTTCCGGTTTTATATGAAAAAGTGCGGGAACTCTTGGAAATTGTCGAAAATGATCGCAGCTTCAGCGCAAGGACACGCGGGATTGGTTATCTATCACCCCAAGATGTCAAACGTTATTGTGTGGTTGGTCCTGTTGCGCGTGCGTCAGGTGTTGATATTGACCTTCGCAGAGACGCACCCAACGCTTGTTATGCCGAATTGGATTTTAATTCGGTCACCATGACGGATGGGGATGTATGGGCTCGCGCTGTAGTGAGAATTATGGAGACTTTAGAATCGATTGGTTTGAGCCAGCAGATCGTTAATAAAATCCCTGCGGGAGAGATTGCGGTAACCGCTAAGCGAAAAGTACCGGAAGGGGAGTTTGTAAGCCGTTCAGAAGCGCCGCGCGGGGAGGTTATCTATTTTGTGAAAAGTGATGGCAGCCAGAAACCAAAACGAGTAAAAGTGCGCACGCCAACCCTGACAGCCCTGATCACTTTACCAGCACAATTGGAAGGTCTCCAGATGGCAGATGTATCGACGGTCATTGCCGGTGTTGATTTATGTATTGCTTGTGCGGATAGATAATAAATATGAAAGAAATTATTACTCTTTTAGTGAATATTCTAATATTTCCCGGTTTCATTTTCCTGCTTGCTTTGGGAATGGGTTTTCACTGGATTGACAGGAAATTGATTGCCAGGTTTGAAGGACGCATTGGGCCGCCCTGGTATCAACCCCTGGCAGATATTATCAAGCTTTTTGCGAAGGAAGATGTACTCCCAACCGGAACAAATGAGATTTTTGCTTTGCTGCTTCCGCTTACTTCTTTCGCCGTTACCCTCACCGCTGGTTATCATATGGTCGGTACGCTTTCCGGCTTATTCACTTCCTTTGTTGGAGATTTCATCATGGTCATCTTTCTTCTCAGCCTGCCATCGTTGTTGTTCTTTTTAGGTGGTTGGACGACCAGTGGTGTTTATTCCATCCTTGGTGGAAACCGATCATTACTGCAATATTTCTCATATGAAGTCTTATTCATCATGGCGATTTGTGGGACAGCCATCGCGAGTGGTTCCTGGTCGCTGGGTGGTATCTTCCTTGCGCAAAATGAGGGTTCCCCTTTCATCAAATACCAGGTGGTAGGTTTTTTGATGTCCCTGGCAGGCTTGATCGGTAAACTGAAGCGCTCGCCCTACGATATCCCTAAAGCTAAATCCGAAATGGTCATGGGTCCGCTGACCGAGTATAGCGGCAGAAAATTGGCCATGTGGAAGTTGGCCGACTTTCTGCAGACACTCGCTGGTGTTGCCTTGATCGTGTACTGCTATTTTGGTGGACTATGGCAGCCCAATACAATTTTTGGTTACCTGATATTCTTGCTGCTGATGATACTATTGCAGTTTGTTTTGTCTATCATCAGTGCGGTCTTTACCCGTTTGCGAATTGACCAGCTGATTGATCTCAATTGGCGTCTATTCATCCCAATCTCTCTTTTGCAGAACATTCTGATAATAGTCTTATGAAAAACTTCATCCAAAAAATCCAATCATTCTTTTACCTGCTGCCTAAGACTCTCTCGGTGTTCTTTTCTAAAGCAGTAACCAGGCCCTTTCCCTTTGATAGCGCGGATATTCCAGAACGTTACCGCGGTAGGGTTGCAATCCGTGAGGACAATTGTGTAGGCTGTAGTTTATGCGTGCTGGATTGTCCTGCGTCGGCTTTAGAATTGGAAAAGGAATCAAAAACAAACTTTCGCCTGCTTCATTATCGCGATCGGTGCACTTATTGTGGCCAGTGTGAGGTGAGCTGTCGTTTTGATGCGATCTATATGCAAAACAAATATATTGGCCCGGCCTATGATCGAGAAGAGTATTCTGTGGTCCTGGTGGATCGCAAAGAGGATTGATTTTTCTTATGATCCTTAGAAAAAAAGTTTGAGTTGAAAACCTATGAATGAAATACAAAAGACTCGCACGGTTGATGCTTATCTGGCGCAGTTGGATGCGCAGCGTGAAGCGATGGTCATCGCGTTGGATGGCCTGACTGCGGAACAACTCTGGCAGCGCCCGGCGCCCGGGGAATGGAGTATCGCTGAGATCCTCAACCATACCGACATATTAATCCGCAGCACATCGCCATTGGTACGCTTTGCCTGGCGCTGGTTTCGATGGACATATCATCTGCTGAAGAACCAACCGATTAGAAAAGAAATGGAAGATCCTTATCGCAAACCGAGTTTTCCACATTGGTTTAGTTTTCCCTGGAAGCCGAAATTTAGCCCGCAAAACCCCGCCCCGCTTGCAATGCTGCTGGATCAGATACGCATCACCCATCAAGAGGTGCGTGATTTCTACCAGGGGAAAGACCAACAAGTACTTGGACATGTCTATCTTTTTGATCCTTTATTCGGTTTCTTCAACCTCATTCTTGCTTTGCGGATTGGGCTTTACCACGATCAACTGCATTATGAAGATGTCATCAAATTGGCGGCGGAATTAAAACAATGAACAAAATGCCTGCTGGCTTATATATATTTGCATCAGCGTTTTAAATATCAAAACGAACAATTTTCGTTTCAGTTATAGCTCGCCGAATAAATCTATTCTGGTTCCGATTGCATGGCATATCGGAAAATCGCAACAATATCTGCATCTCCTGGCATTTCATTCCGATCGATGACATATACGGTCCCGCTATTTTTGAGTGATTGAATCGCGGCGATGTTCAGCAGATCGACATCATCGGGTAGATATGCCGGATGGGTTTCAAAGGTTTTTGTAGACGCATCCAAATCCCCCCAGACATGCTGGTTTTTTGCGATCAACAGGGTCTCCACCCGTCCAAAAAATGAAGCAGGTATGATCGATGCCAATTCCATAGAAGCCAGTTCGCTTTCCGAATTGACCAATCTTTTTCCATGCGCAATGGCTTTTCTTTGTTCACTTTCAAAAAGCGGTTCAACAATTTCCCATGCCTCTTTGTGCAGGTTTTTCTCTTTGATTTCTTCAGGATTACCGCTAAGTTCCTTATCAGTAATATACGGGTATGCGCTTACTTCCCGGTATATCGGTAGAAGAAATTCAACGCCGTAAAAGACCAAAGGCGCGTTCTCATCGCCCAGAATATCCATAATCCCTTCGTCCACTTGATGGAAAAAACGTTTAATATCATTTTTCTGGTTGTCATCCAGGACTGCGTGCCCATGAAAACCGGAGGCGTTCTCTCCCTTTCCACCTGGTGAATGGGTCTCGCTGTGGAATTGAAGCTGCCGCTCGGATTCATCCGGCCATAAGGCTTCCTCTAAGCTGGTTGGTAAATCGTCCAGAGTGATCTGTGATAGATGATAACGATCTCCCTGGAAAAGACGGATTTCTGCCTGGCTGAGCGCTAAAATATAGAAATGCTGCCCTTCGACTAATGCGGGCAGAAGCGTGTTCAATTGAAATTGGTTTCCAATAAAAAGGAATTCTTCAAATGGAATCGGCACACGAAGAACGTGAAGATCATCGCTGGAAATGAAGATCGCTAAGCCATCGCTTTGGTTTTGCCAGAATTCTTTAGATGATTGCAAAGCCTCAATCTCTTCCAGGAACACATCCCGATCTGGTTTACGCATGCCGCGTGCTTTTAATTGTTCATTCATCTCTGCGTATAAATTACCGAAGCGAATCGGATCTTGCTGCTGCTCGCGGCCATAACGGTGCGTTGGCATATAGAGAGACACGAGATTATCCCCTGTTGATTCAATTAGATCATCAAAAATTGCTTTGTTGATCAAATCCATATTTTAACCTTTCTAATAAATTAATTATTTAATTGAACCAAAAGTAGTGGTTGAGAAAAAATAAATTTTAGTAAAACCATCATTTTATTTTCCCCCACTTCGCCTTTGGAATCTTGCCTTCGGATTAATACCTTTTCAGCATTTCCTTCATCTGAGCGATCTCCCGTTCTTGGGCCTCGACAATATCAACACA
>Ga0180434_10002772_pt1 | contig 22845 bp, 49 predicted proteins | sample SS_ome_7_FD_132453 | JGI IMG/M metagenome (GOLD analysis project Ga0180434, IMG submission 132453) | Hypersaline lake sediment archaeal communities from the Salton Sea, California, USA - SS_1_D_2 metaG | ecosystem: Environmental > Aquatic > Non-marine Saline and Alkaline > Hypersaline >...
AGTCATGCTAAAGATCGATGAGAGCATGATGATTGTTCCGAATTGATGGAGTTCTACAAGAACGTAGCCAAGCAAGAGATGAAAAATGGGAGCTGATGACGTGACATTGAATGCCAAAGAGTGCAAGGCATGGGTGGCGAAAGCCAAGCCATGTCCTTTTTGTGGTTGTGATAAGATAATGATGTACACCAATGAAGCTGCTGTCTTTCAGTGTCGGAATAGAGACTGTTTAGCTAAGATCTCTGTGTACATGGAGAACGAGTATCCAGATGAGTGTGAAACCTTCAAGGACTATTTGCATTGGCTTGCTAAGGAAGCCTTGGCTAAGTGGAATAGGAGAGCCTGATGATTATTGAGTATATTTTTGATAAGATAGCCAAGGATTGTCCTGCTCGTAATAAGCATGGTCAGTGTGACTATATGCATTCATTGAGCAGTGATACTGGTGATTGTGATTACCAATGGTGTCCTGAGAGGTTGCGTAGAGATGTTGAGCGGCATTTCAGACTTGGTATTGAAGAGCAGGAAAAAATAGATAAAGCTTACGAGGAATAGCGATTTTATTGTATAATACAGATCCATGTGAAGAGTTCCCCGAAAGGGGGAAGGTAGAGATTTCGGTCTCTACCTTTTTTTTATGCTCTTTGCGCGAAAATCTGGTATAATATAGTTTTACACCGGAGCTTAGTCGTTTTTGGGCGAAGTTCCACGATATAAGAGAGCAAGGGTTTTAAGCGTCAATTTACCTTGCTCTCTTTTTCATTTCCCACTTTTCACTTGAGCCTTCGCGGGCGTCGGGCGGCGGTTAAGTGTTTCGAACAGTTAAATCGAGCTGGGCACCAGGCGATCTGCAGGCTGGCTGCCATCATCAAGTGTTTCGAACAGTTCCCTCCTCGTGTGCCCCAGTCTGACCTGAACTGGTATTGAACTTGGGTGCATAATTATTATACACCCAAGATTGACAGAGCAGCTTCCGAGCAGGAGGGGCTCCAGGCAAACCCGCGTTATTCAAGTGTTCGAAACACTTATACTAGGGCGCAGGTGGAGGAATGGGGGCTAGATGTACTGTACAACAAGTGTTCGAAACAGTTAACCTTCGAGCTGGAGACGGGTTGGAAGCTGGTTGGAATTTCGCGCAGGCATAAAAAAAGCCCCTCCGAAGAGGGGCTAAGCGCGGAGACGCCTATGGATTAAGTGAGATGAACTCAGAATCGTATCTATCTTCCCTGTAGAAGATAGTTTCGGGTGAGTTGGTAGCTAATTCAACTTCTTTATCATTGCCGGTCTCCATCCAGTAATCATTGAATTCACGCATAGTTATGCGGGCAGTGTGTTGATTAATGAGTTCTACGGCACGCTTCTTGGTAGTAGCGCCAACAATCATTCGAACTTGGTCGCGGTTATTTTTGACACGATGAGTGCCTCCAAAGATTTTAAGTTTACGCATTGCAGAATATCCTGTATGAGGAAGTCTCTTTAATGCAGTCGAAGCCTTTGATGTAATCAATCTGACGTTGAAAGCCTTTCTTGGTGGCGAACCCAAATCGAGCGAAGTCCTCGATATTGTCACCGTTGAAGTGATCTCTGCAGAAGGCGGTGGTAATGGGATCGTTGTTATTCATAGCCTTGTGAGCAGCTTTGACGACATCGTTCCTGACGATATGATATGAGACACCAGCGATTTTGTTACAGTCTGCAATGATAGAATCTTGTACTTTCTTGGTGACAACATTTAATACGAATGATGTGAAAACGATATCTATGTATGGAAAATCTGGCAGAGTATTGCTAATTTCGCCTCTTACCCATCCATTTTCGTCTTCTTTACCCCAATACGGATCGTAACGAAAGATTCGAAATATATTACCACGTTCTTCTTCCAGCCATTCGGAGTTTCTGGCATTTCTGCCGCAGCCATAGTCTAATATATGGAGGTTCTTGAAACTAAAGCTATGGGGCAAACGATTTTGATTATAGAGCCATTTGATTGCAGGTGAAGCACCGCCAGAGATGGAGGTCATTTTACCTGATGGAGCTTCCCCGTTAAAGTATTTTTGTTTAACCACGATTTGCTATCTCCCTTATTGCGAGACTAATAACGTCCCAATTGATTCCAATGCTGGCATCAAAGTGATGTTGCAGATAGTTCATAACATCCAGGACTTGGTCATCTGTGAGTGCTACGTCATCGTTAGCAGCCTGACAGCGAATGTCCTCAAGATTAAAAGCGCCGACACGATCAGCTTCGTATTCTTTGAACTCATAGTCTTTAATCCACATGCCGTGAGGGTCTTCTACCGACACTATGTCGCCTAAGTCGTCTACTATTAATCTGTATCTTTTCATACTTTAGATATAACTTTCGGTGATTTGCCTAGAGTTTATAGCAAGGGCAAAGTGAGAATGCCTTGGTGTTCGGGGAGTTTGATGTCTTTTAACGAATAGTTGCGTAAGATGTGGTACTCAATGATATTATCAGGGTTTTGGTCTTCATTAATCAGGTTGATGATTTTCCAATACCCATCATCATTAGAATCACTGCTAAATTCACTGTTTTCATAGATCTCTTTTGCTTGCGCGAAAACATGATCATGCACAGCCACAACGTGTATGGCAGATGAATCTATTGAGATTATCAATCCAGCCATTAGAACATCTCTGCTTGTTCAAGTTCGACTGACTTCTTCTTGGGCTTGGGTGTAACTTTGGTTACTGTGGTCTTGGGCTTGTTGACTTCGACCTTTTCAATCATAATGAGAAAGGCTGTCTCACCCAAAATTTCCACACCTCTTTCCTTAGCTTTCTTGGACTTAGACGAGGTGCTGTCGGGATCAGATTGAACCAGATAGTCCAAATCTTTGGTGACACTGGATTTGACCACACCGTTGTTGTTCTCGACCATCTGTTTGAGTTCAGCCTTTCCTGCTGACTCGAAGTCTCCGGTGAAGCAGAACTTCTTACCGTTCAGACCACCAGATTGTTCCTCCATGTCAAGCACAGTTACATACTTGCACAGTTGCTCGATGATGGAAGCCATATCATTAAGACCATCCACAATATAGTTGGCGGTTGTGCCAGCAATGCCTTCGAGCTTACACAGTTCGTTGGTGGTGGCTTGTCTGACATTTTCCAGGGTCTTGAAGTGTTTGGCAATGTCTTTCGAGGTTGAAGTCGAACACCCTTGAATGCCGAGTGCGGTAAGAAAGGTAGCCAGAGGAAGTTCCTTCTTGGAGTCAATGGCTTTGAGAAATATCTCAGCGGAGCGTTTTCCCATGCCTTCCAGAGATGCCAACTCGATAGCATCGGTCTGATAGAGATCGGGAATGGTGCGCACAATTTCTGCGTTCCACAGTTTGTCGATGGTACCATCGCTGATGCCCTTGGCATCAATCTTCTTGAGATAGTGTGATATTTTGAATTTGGCTTGTGCGGGACAGGTAGGACTCACACAGGTCACAGTTGTTTGATCACTAGTCGTTTTTGCATTACAGTCAGGACAAGTGTGAGGGTAGTTAATCTTGTCGATAACCATACCTTTTTTGGATGCTGGTTTGGTTACTCTGAGCACTTGAGGAATGATGTCCCCACCTTTTTCGATGAGAACCTCAGCCCCAATGTGAATACCTTTAGCCATAATTTGACCAAGATTATGAAGAGTGGGACTTTCGACAGTGGTTCCTGCCAGTTGTACGGGTTCGAGTTTAGCAACAGGAGTTATCCTTCCGGTGCGACCCACCTGCCATTCGATGTTCTTGATGACAGTTTTCTTTTTCTCTGCGGGAAATTTGTAGGCTATCTTGCCTTTGGGATATTTGTCAGACTTCATGCCAAGAGATTTCTGAATGGCCAAGTCATTGATGGAGAAGACCAGACCATCAATATCGTAGTCCAGCTTCTCTCGTTTAGCAGCCCATTTGTCGATGAAGTTCTTGGAGAACAGTTCCATCTCAACATAGTCGATGCCTTTGAGGTTGTCTTTGACATACTTTGCGATGTCCATTTCGGTAGCACAGTTATGATCGCTAACCACAGCGTAACACAGAAAGTGAATCTCTTTCTCAGCAGTCTTCTTGGGATCTTTCTGTAGCAAGGCACCTGATGCAGCATTGCGAGGATTCTTCAAGTCTTCTCCATCGGCAACCAGCTGCTTCCAAATGGAACGCTTCATATATATCTCGCCTCTGAGTTCTCCAGTGAATGGAGTGCGAAATGATTTGGGAATAGAATTGATGTAGCGAACGTTGTCAGTGACATCCTGACCGACAGCCCCATCTCCTCTTGTGGCGGCGAGATGAAACTTACCATCTTTATAATGCAGAGTGACTGCCAGCCCATCAATCTTGGGAGCGCCAGCATATCGAACGTCCTTCTTGGTCATCCAAGCGCGAAGTTCATCGTGGGTCTTGACTTTCTCCAGCGAACCCATGACGGTGGAGTGAGTGACCTTGTTGCCGTAAGAGGGAGTGAACCCTACTTCGGACAAGACGGGATCGTTGGGCGAGAGCTTTTCCAGCTCTGCGACGAGAGCATCGTATTCAGCATCAGTGATTTCGGGAGCTGAATCATTGAAGTAAAGATTTCTGTGATATCGTATCTGTTTTCTTAATGTCTTAACGTCCATAGTATCTCCTTAAATGTATTAGGATATTATACAGTTTATATATAATTATGGAACAAATAACTAGGAAAAAAAAGATGCACCCAAGATTGATATGAGCTGAGGCTCGATGACATCGCTCGCTGGTTGAAGTGTTCGAAACAGTTGAACCCTGAACCTGCAGTTTACTGCAGCTCACCTGCAGTACACCAAGTGTTCGATTTTCAAGTGTTCGATGACGGCAGGCTTCCAGGAGGAGCTGGTGGCCAGTCATCATCATTTTCTTTCGCTCGATGTAAGTCTAATGAAATGGAGTAGTTGGGACTTTCGCGCAAGAAGAATAAGCCGTTGATGGAGGCGGAAGGCGGCGAAGGGATGAGTTAGAGTGTTCGAAACAGTTGTTGTACATGCATGACAAACATGACCCCGCATGATCCAGGCTAGTCTTACATGGACAAGTGTTCGAAACAGTTAAACTTCGAGCTGGAGGAGATGGAGGTGCTATAGCTCGTAGGTGTTCGGAACGTATTGTGGGTGGAAATACTTAGGCAGGTTATTGGTTTCCTCTTGAAAGTCCACTATAGCCTTTATTTCACCCTCATTAATGCTGAACTCCTTGATAATCTCAGAGATGGTATCTACAGCGTCAGAGCGATATATGAACCCTTGTTTCTCATGGGGTGGGTTAGAGCAGTGATGCATATATCCTACGTCGCTATTCTTCGAGAACATAGGGATTATACTACAAGAATACACCGACTTGCCGGTTACTTCCCTTGTCAGGTTAGAGAGGAATGCCACAAAGGATGTCTTCTCATCAGTCAGACTGTCTAATTGATACCATTCTACGTCCAGATGGGGCAGAGATGATAGGCAAACCAAGTAGTAAGCTATTACTTCGTGTATCTGTTCGGGGCGTAGCTCTTGAAGTATTCGGATGGTGCAGTAGATGAGTGGGTCAGACACATAACAAATTTCCTCACCCTCACAGTCCACAGCTTGGTAACACAGTTTGTCCACATACTCGTGGGTATGATCGATGGTAAAGGGGTTAATGAATAGGTAAGATGTCTTTATGGGGCTGTCTTGAACCCGTTTGTTGTCAGAAACCATACATTATCTCCAATCTTAACACAGTCGCCTTCTTCGATTGTTGGTGCATGTTCGAGATCAGAGAGCATAGACTTGACTTGGACTTTGTGAACAGTTGACAGTTCTTCTGTCCAGTCCTGAGAATGCTTGGATATGATGTCTTCCAGTATTTCTTCATCAGTCTTATTATTCGGAATCTCGCTATCTACGACCTTCTCACGTATGCTAAGGTCGTAGAAGTTGTCTTCGGTCAGATGTTCGTGCTTTGACCGATTCACAAATAGTAGTTCGTATTTTCTTTCCATGGCTATATTATACCAGAGATACTGAACTTGGGTGTATAAAAAATGTACGTTGTCTGAAATGACATTTGCCCCTGAGCACAGTTAGTGCCCAGGGGTCTTGATCTCCTTCTGGTATATGGGGTATTCACAGTTTGGTTCAGCTACTCACGAACCACATCCTCCGTCTTAAACACATCTGATACTTCTATCTTATTGAACACATCTACCACATCTTCGTTCCACTGTTCAATCTTGTCGCTCACATCTTTGATGGCGGTGATGTTGACACGCTGTTGCACTGTTTGAGCATCTTCCTGCTCTTCGGCGGTCAGAGCTTTGAATGCTTCGTCCAAGTCAAAAGCGGCTTTGATATATCTTTTCTCAATGGCAGCTTTGGCATCTTTCTTGGTCATGCCACTGAAATCGGGATGTTCCATAAGAGCGTTGATGACAGCCGTTTTGTTAGGCACAGTTTTCTCGGACACAGTTGCTTTGAAGTAGTCAGTCTCCACACGATAGGTCTTGCCGGTTTCGGTTGCAGAGCGCGACTCTTCGGGCTCGACCTGAGAAGTCATCTTTTTGATGAGAGTAGACTTATCTTCGTTGAACTTCTTAGTCACAGTGTCGATGAAACTCTTTACGATTCCAACGTCATTTACCAGTTCAATCAGTTTCTTTGTTATAGCCATTTCCCTATTTCCTTTCCTGTTTTGTAGCACATTTCATATTTGATATATAACTATCACACATTTTGCTAGAAATCATTTGATTATCTTTTTGACCAAGGCACTCATATCTCTAACCAGAGTTCCCATATCAGTAAACTTGACAAAGTGATCGAACATCTTTTCACTCGGCACACTTCCCTCAATGGCGACTTGTATCACAGTTTGATGTAGACGATTCTTGAGTTTATTTGTCATACGTCTGGTGTGATCGATTGACGACCTACCACTATAGTTTGCAGCACAGGGTTGACCATCAGAGATAACGATTAGCACTTGCTTGTTGCCAGTTCTATTCTTGTGCAGAAATTCCCCGACCTTTTCAATTGCATACCCATCTACATTGTTGCACTGTTCTGGCACATAGCCCAAGGTATCGGGTCTGAGTCTCTTGTTCTGATTTGAGAAGTAGTTGAGCAACAAGATCTCTTCTTTACGAGCGCCACTATAGGAAGTGTAGTCACCCACAGTTGTATGACCATAGATTGACATATTCACACTTTGCACATCCTTAAAAGCTTCAGCGAAAAGAGTAGCGACTTGTTGACACTTCCACATCTTGCTATACTTGCCAGTTCCCATTGAACCGGACATATCCATCAGCACAGCTATGTCAACCTTATTAGCTTTTTTCTCACTGGTAGTCTTAAAGGGACGAGGATCGCTTGTATTCACAGTCCACAGTTTACGCCTGTTGATCTTGCCCTCTTTGCGATTCGTGATCTCTCTCTTGAAAATGCTATCACGAAATTTGAGTTGACGTTTCATAGCTTGAGCCTGTTTCGCTACCTGTGACTTGAGAATTTGATACTTGCTTTCGTTACGTCTTGCATTTTCGTTGCGGATGGTATAAGGAGCAACCTTGCTTTCCATATCCTCAACATTAAACTTTTTCATTTGACGCTCTTCGATAGCATCCATTTCCTCTTTCACAGTTGCGTCAATGCCCTCAACTTCTTTGTCGCTGATTTCATCTATCACTTGAAGTATTTTGATACTGGCTTGAGCCTGTTTCTCGGCTTGTTCGTCTATCTCGGCATCTTTCGCATTGACGATCTCTTCTGCTTTCTCTTTAGCCTGTTGTTCGGCATCTTCTTCACTCACAGTTGGATCACCATTTTCATCTTTGCTATCTTCAAGTATCTGTTGCTTGATCTGTTCGGTGAGTTCCTTTGTCATTTCATCTTTCATTTGCTCTTTGATCTGTTGCTTGATCTGTTCCAAGATCTCTTCCAGATCGGTATCACCTTGTCCCTCACCTTGTCCGTGATCTTCACACTCTTTTTTCTGTTCATCATTTGCACGAAACAGTTTTTCGATGATCTCTTTGACATACCTGTGTACGGTTTTCTCTTTGAGCAGATCCTGGGTCTTAAAGATTTCTTCCAGAGTATCGAACACATTTACGCCTGTGATTTCATCAGTATAGGCGAGATCGTCTTTAGTCAGACCTTGTGGCATACGGACATACTTGAACACAATGTCTCTTTTCCTTGCGTAGTTGTCCAGATCGGTCTTTTCTTTGTCTCTCTCTTCTTGAGTCAAGTGTATTCTATCAATGAGAACGCCTTGATAAATGGCGTCTAAGTATTCGCCAAAGCCGACCAGTTCTTTACGCATCAGTCTTTCAATGCGTTCATCCTCTATCGTGTTGCAAAGATTGTGATAGAGTTTGTCTTTCTTGTCGATAACTTTCTGCCAGAGTTTGGTATAGTGAACGTGACATATCTCGTGCATAGCGCCACCAAAGATAATGTCAGTTCTGAAACCAAAGCGCAGAGACTTATCATTGAGAGTCCCACCACTGAGATAGATAGCGATAGGATCTTTCTGAAAGTCTGTTGCGTATTTGCCACGACTATCGCCCCAATTGACAACGTGATCATCTTCGGGATGAAGTATGCGACATGCTCTTGCAATAGACTGTTTCAGAGACAGCAAAGACCACGCTTGACCATAGGTATCTTTCCTGTCGTATTGTTCTTCGCCCTTGAGCCAAGTAATAGATTTGGGTGTATCTTTGTTCCAATCTATTTGTCTGTTGCGATTGAACTTGACACGTTGTTTGAAGTTTCTGAAATCTTTGTATAGTGTAGTACTCATACTCTATATATAACTATAGGGGAAACGGCTAGAGAATTTGTCAATTATGCACCCAAGTTCGGAATAGTCGCGCAAAAAAAATAGAGAGATCCCAAGATAGGATCTCTCTTGACACAAGAAACGAAAGGTCAGCCAGACCTAACGCAAGATTAACTGATAAGTCCTTGACTCTGAAAGATTTGCACGACCTGAGCCTGTTCGGAGTATTGATCGTTGTCACCTTTATCAAAGTGACCAAGCACATTATTGATAAGCACATCTTGCCAATCGAAACCGCACATTTTACGTCTTGCACAGTCGATCAGAGTGCGAGTAGACAAAGGAGTTGACATACCCTCTGGACCGACCTGTTCACGCTGAGAGTGAGCCACAGCTAACAGATCTTCTATGTCTTTGCGATTGCAGTATGGAGCACGATTTTCGATAATCTTGCTTTCCACATCCACAGGTGGAAAACCGATCTCTATCACAGTTGAAAACCGATTGAGCAAAGCAGCGTCTATCTCTTCTGTTCCGGTATACTGAGAACCGAGATTAGCAGTTGCAAAGAACCGAGTATCTTCGTGTTTCATTGCCTTTGTTTCGTCCTCGTCAATGGGTATGTAGCCCTGTCTATCCAGAATTGAGAACAAGATGTTTGTGGAGTCATAATTGATACGATTGATTTCATCAAACAATACCAAGTGTCCCTTTTCACAGCTTGCCTTGATAAACCGAGATTTCACGAACACATCTTTACCATCTTGAATATGCACATTTCCGATCCAAGCACTGCGCACATCTTGAGTAGCGCCACAGTTAAAAGCGGATAACTCTCTGCCGATAGAATCAGCCAGTTCATATACCAGTTCGGATTTTCCACAACCAGTAGGACCAGTGATAAGCACATTTTCACCATTGGCGATTGCAAAGTGTAAGGATTCCCATACGGCAGAATCTACATAGAAACCTTTAGGAGTAACGATAGGTTGTCCGTCAGGCTTGACTAAGCGAGTATTTACGCTCAGATCGTGTACCCTCTTCTTCTCTTTGTCAGCTTTAGCCAGAAGAGAGAGATCGATACCTACCTTGACAGTCGGAGTATCGGTATCTGTTTCGTCATTTTCATCAGGAGCATCTTTGCCCTTGCCGATTTTGTCCAGACATTCAGTATATTTGACATACTCAACATCAAAATAGACATACTTTTTGACTTTCTTGCTTGAGATAGCAAGATTGATCGTAGAATTGCTACGACCCAAGCGAACCCCGACTTCTCTCTGAGACATATAGTCGGATTCGTAGCCTGTTGCAGTCTTTGTGATAACCCCATTGTCGAGCAGATGTTGTATCTGTTCTTCATTGAGATCCATTTTCTTTTCGGCTCTTTCAGCCAATGTCCGAGTTGGATTGCGTTTAGCCATAATAACTTCCTTTCTTTTTGTTTCCTGTGTCACCTTAAATATAACTCTTGTTGCTTTACCTAGAAAGTTCGCAAAATCTTACACCCAAGTTCAGTTTCTAGCATTTTCGCGCAAAGTTATATATAAAATGTAAGCGAAAGGAAATTGAAAGGGAACCATGAAAAAAGTGCCATTATCAAAAGAAGCTAAGACAGTATATGACTTTCTAAGTCTATTAAAGGAACTGTCCGACCTGGAATTCAAAGCAGGCGAAAATCGCAAGGGCATAGCCTTCAAGAATGCTCATAGGGAACTATCGACACAGCCTTACTTAGAAGTATATGATAGGATGATTAAGAACTCTCTGGAAGTATATAAGGGTGTTGGCAAAAGCACCAGTGCAATGTCAGAAGAGTTTATTGATACCGGTCATATCGAACGTGTGGAAGAACTGAGACTGGAAATTGCCTCAAGAGGAACGTTTACAGTGCCTAAGTCATATACTATTGATGCGGTCAGAGATGTCATTGAGGACATTGTAGCTGAGAGCGTTCTGGTTTTGACTGGTGATGCTCGCTTAGGATATGAGCTTGCTACATTAGGTGGCACAGCTCAACGTATAGAATTTGTCGCGCCTGATAACATCGATCAAGACGAAATGTATGCGTGCATGAATACGAACGGAATGAGGATATTGCAGAAGTCATACGGTGTGAATATGGACGATCTCTACATCAGGTCAAAGAAGTATCCTCATCCTATCGCCATCAGAGTCTATCGCAACAATCCTGATCAGATAGGGGTAACGCAGATGTTTATGACTGGACCCGAAAGGTTTAGGAACTATCTGGTCAAAGAGGCTGTTAATCAGGGGCTTGATTTTACACCCATGGGAATTGGTGATGGGACTAAACATAAGATTTTCACGACAAGGACTGAGGAAGAGGCTTTTGATGTGTTAGGACTTGGCTATGTGCCACCTTGTTTAAGGTAGAAAGGACATATTATGACTTGTGGACTGGAAGAAAAATACAAAGATGCGGAGTGTGAAAATTGTGATCTTTGCAAGATGACACCCGCCCAGTGCGTGAAGTGTCAGGCAAAGCATAAAAAATCTTGACAACCTGATCGAGATTTGGTAGGATTTATGATCCGGTAAGGGTGAGATGCAATCGTAGCATTAAATTGTAGTAAGCGTCTTTCCCTTACCACCTCTCCCCAAAAGATACACCCAAGTTCAATTCCTAGTCAAATCCTCCATAGTTATATATAACATATGGAAAGAAAGGAAACTATTATGGAAGATTTTGAAGAAAAAGAAGAAGGACATTGGGATATTAAAGTCTACGATCAGAATGGCGAAGAGATTGGTGCCATTGACCGAGACGAACTCTCTGATGAGACACTCTTGCGATTAGATGAGGTTGCTCAACGGAAGTATCCGGATTACGAGTTCTAAGAAAGGAACAAATAATGCCAAGATATGAGTTCACAATAACGATTGCTGCAAGTGCAGACAATGCTGACGAGGCTTGGAACGAGGCGGTGACTGCTCTTTCTCTTGATCCAGGCGTTACTCCCGAAAGAGAAGAGTATCGTGTTCTGGACGACAATGATAACGAAATTGAGGAGGATTAGCTATGGGTTGGTGGGGACATGATGTATTAGGCGGTGATGAACCGTTGGACGACCTGTATGACTACGAGCAGAAACTTGGCGTTGACGAGCTTTACTCTCCCTCTCGGTGGGATGATGCCAAGCGTCAGTCTGTCAGGGATGCTATCAATGCTGATCAAGATGGTTATCTCAAACTTGCCAGTAGTGAAAACGAAGTCATGATGCAGGTAGGCGCAGTGGTCTTGATGTGTGCCGGTGCCGAAATGACAGATGCGTTTCGCAAGGCTGCTATCAAAGCCGGTGAAGAAGATTTGTGGGCTAAAGAGGACGACGAAGAACGTGTTCGTAAGATGGAAGAGTTCGTGGATACTGTTAAAGAGTATGACGGAACGCCTGTCAAATATACCACAGAGGGCTTGATGTCCAAGTTTGCAAAGGCAGGTTTGATTTGAGTGAATCAGAAGTTCAATATCTCACAGCCGAAGTGCAAAGGCTGAATGAGATTATTCATAAGTCGTATCTCACAGTTAGTGACTTCTGCACAGATTGTGGTCGCAGGTCATGTCGCAAGTGCAAACTGTTTCCGGTACACGATCTGCTTACGAACGAGAGACATAACGGCGGTGAGTGGCACAGTCGCAGGCGTGCGCAGGCACAGAAAGAGCAGTGCACAGTTAGAACTACCACAGTTGATGGAACGAAGATTGAATACTGGCTCTTTGAAGACGACGCACAGGATAGAGAGTTGACACAGTTTGATAGAGACAAGCTGATACCATCAGTTTATCGAAGGCAGGATGGTAGCATATATACAGAGTATGGCTATCACGGATGGTGGCAAAAGATATAGCACAGTTCCAATTGCGGTGGTTACTTCCGCTCACCAAAAAGTAACAATTGTTTCCTTTCCCTTATGGGCTCTTGGTCTTCCCAGCCAAGAGCCTATTTTTATGCACAGTTAGGTTTATTTCTCTTGGGTGCATAATAATTGTGCACCCAAGTCCAGGGTACGTGTGAGGGCATAAAAAAAGCACACCACAGTTAGCGATGTGCTTTAGTTTTTGTAGTGAGTATGTCTACGCTACGACTTTCCTCTTTACAGGAACCTTGCGGAACATACCATTTGTCTGACAGCAATAGTCTACGATTTGAAATCCGTCTAAGGGATTTGTCCCATGCTCGTATTCCTCAAGCTCTTGCTCAAAGGTTGTGAGTCTGGCAAAGCGTTCCTTGTCCATTAGTCTACCACCACATACTCAACACCATTGACTTTGATGTTGATAAGAGTTTCGACATTGACCATGCGAAAAGCGCCTTTCTCACCGACCTTTTCGATCTTGTTCATGTCGTAGACACCGAGCAGACCATAGTTGGCAACAGTGTCGCCCTTGACCCAACCCTTGCGACCAACGCCCTTGACGCCTTTCTTGACGCCCAGACGACAGACCATATCCCTGATGCTACCATCTTTCTTGCGAAAGCGAACGGCAAAGATCTTGCCAGTGGTTTCGTCCCGAATAAAGGTAACAACATCACCTCGTTTGATCGTTTTAACCATCCTAATTCCTTTCTCCAAAAATGATTGTTTCATAACCCATACCTAATATATAACGTTGATCAATTTGGCTAGAAGTGTTGACAAAAGTTGCACCCAAGTTTGGAATCTAGGCAAACTACCCACAGTTATATATAAGGCATGGGAAAACAAACAATTTATGAATGGGATGCCGAGACAGTAGACGAACATGGTGATATTCAAGATCACTTTCACGCTGACAGTCTCAAAGAGGTATTGAACTGTATCAAGAACTTTCCTCTTGAAGACGGAAGACACTATGAAGTAGTGTTGGTGCGTGATGTATGGGGAGATGACGGCAATCTGGATGAACGCTCATGGGCATATATGAATAAGGACAATACTTTGCCCGAAGAGTTTGCAGATGTAGGCATTGAGGAAATGGTGCCTAACGGGATCAGAGTGCCTAAGAGATTTCACAAGGAAGTTGCCAAATGTATGTAGAACTGTTTGAGCAAAGCGAAGACAAGCTTGAACGGACTGTATGGCAATTCTATGTGCATGATGATGCTAATGAACTATCAGTCAAGCTCGACTACTATGCAGAGGAAGAACGCAAGACCAGACGCCATAAGTTTGTGACCAAAGGCGGGTATACTCCTATCAAATGGAGTAGGCTGCATAGCAGGGACAATCGGATTGAGAAACCGGAAGTACCCGAAAAGATCAAACAAGTAGCTATTGCTCAGATAATGAATAGAATATCCTTTGACGAATAAAGTTACACCCAAAATTCAGGGTCTAGCTTTTTCGCGCAAAGTTATATATGATGGAAAGGGAACTAACAGAAAGGAAACCTAATGAGCGATATAGTAGATACAGTTGATTATAAGGGATATACAATCAATATCTCACAGGACATAGAGCCTCTTAATCCCCGTGTAGATTGGGATAATGCTTGCAAAATGGCTTGCTTTCATAGGAGCTACAATCTTGGTGACGAACACGACATAAATACAGACGACTTTCCAAAACTGTATGACATTGTAGATCACTTGGAGAAAGAGGAAGGCTCAATTCTTGCTCGTCCTCTGTATCTCTATGATCATTCCGGTCTATCTATCTCAATGTCTGACTTTGGTGATCGTTGGGACAGTGGTTGTCTTGGGGTTATCTATATCACCAGAAAGTCAATGGAAGAGTTTCTTGGCTTTAAGAGATTGACAAAGAAAAATCAAGAGAGAGTTATTGAAGTAATGCAAGGGGAAGTCGAGACTTACGATCAGTATCTCAAAGGGGAAGTCTATGGCTTTGAGATTGAAGAGACAGGTGACTCTTGTTGGGGATTCTTTGGCTATGATCATGAGCAATCAGGTTTGCTTGAACACGCTCAGAATTCGATTGATTGTGACATTAAATACAAAGCCGAAGAAGAGGCAAAGCATATTGCAGAATGCAAGAAGAAACACTTTGCAAAGATGAAAGCATGGATCAAAAACAAAGTGCCAGTGCATTATCGGTATGCCTTAACTTTCTAGCCAGATTGAACGGAGTTATATATAAGATATGGGAATCAAAGAATTCAAAGCAGATGTTGAGCAGATATTTAATGACAAGTATGGTATCAATCCAGACGATTGTGCAGACGATCAGGTCATTGAGGACGCTTACGAGAACGGGGAGACACCCGAAGAGTTTGTCGAATGGGTTGCTGAAAAATACGATCTGACCGACATTAACGAAACCGGTTGGTAAAAGTTACACCCAAGAAAGGAAACACCCAAAAATGCCTAAACGTTCGTCAGTTATTAGCATTAGGTTGGATGATGCAGAAAAGCAAGCATTAGAAGATGATGCAAAAAAGTATGGCATCCCAATATCTACTTATCTCAAGTTTCTTATTGCACAATCAAGAAAACAAGAGGTTTACGAAATGATAACGCCTTTAGGCACCATTACTTTAGAAAGGAAAACAAAATGAACTTACGAGTATGGAATGTTATCAATCCTCCGAACAATGCCAGATACTACAAGGTAGACTCACCCGAACAGGCTATCAAGAAGATCAACTCCATCGCCAAGAGACAGTTGAAGAACGAGAACATCTTTGCTAACGCCTTTGGCTTGCAGGAGTTTGACGAAGAAACTCAGGAGTGGATCGAGTGGATGAACGAGTATGGCGAGGACATTGACGAGTATGAGGAAAAATTGGAGGAACAGAATGTTTGAAATACTTGACGACAATGGAGTTATTCATAGTGGCGATGAAAACGAGATGCAACACGCCTTTAGTGTTATGGTCTGTCCAGAGAACAGTGCGCCAGAAGATGTTGAGAAATACAATGTTGACTGGAAAGGCGATTTGAAACTTGTTCAGATAATCAGGGTTACAAGATGATTTGTCCAAGGTGTAAGAAACAAACAAATGTTCATATAATGAGTATGCTCAATACTCAGGAAATCTGTCCAGACTGCAAGGACGCAGAAAAGTTGCACCCAAGGTACGAAGAAGCCAGGGAACGGGAACGCCAAGAAGTGTTGCGAGGAAACTATAATTATGAAGGACTATTAGCATGAAATTCAAATGCCCCCATTGTGGACATGAGCGAATCGAAGAAGTCATGTTTGGTTGCATATATTACTCAGTCATTGAAGATGTAACCGAAGATGGTATTGAGTATACCGGTGAAAATATTGTGTCAGACGGAAGTGTAGACCATTACCAGTGCGTTGATTGTGGTGAAGATTTGGTATTTGAAGATGGTACTATTGTTAGGGATAATGACGATTTGAGAGTATATCTTGAAGAACAAGCAGAAATACAACGTAGGGATGAAAAGAACGGCTTGTATCCAGACAAGGAAGATATAGCTAATTAGAAAGGGAACAAATGAGCGTCAATTCATACGATGAACTATCCGAGCATATTGGTCACAAGATAGTATGTGTCGGCTACAGTCAAGGCAATGACCCTTTCCAGAATGTTGCTCTTGAGTGTGAGGATTGTGGCGTAGTGCTTGTGGACTATGATCGTCCCTCAGAAGATTTGGCTGACGATGACAAGTTTCAGTGCGAACGTTGTGGTGGGACTTTTGATAACGATTACTCAGTCAAGCCAGAGGGCAAGAAAGGTCCGATGATTTGTGAGGGCTGTCATAGTTCTAGCTGAATAATCCAGAGTTATATATCAGGTATGGGAAACAACGAAACAAACGAAAAGTGGACAATCTGTCAGGACACTATCTGTCAAGGCTACTCTCCGATTATGGGGGATGACAAGCCGGTAGAGTATGACACAGAGGCTCAGGCTCAAGCTGAAATTGATGACGATCCAGAGTTCTACGAGGATTGTTTTCCTTGCAAAATGTCTGACATAGGACATAAAATTATTTATTTTGGGAGTAATGAATAATGCCAAAAATAACAAGTGCCAGAATAACCGCTATGCCTAAGACCTTATTCGATCCGATGCCAGAGGTCTTTGTCAAGGTTGAGGGGCGTTATGACGAAATAAGGTTGTTCGACTACTATCCAGATGAGATAAATTTTACACCCAAAGATTTTATTGGACTGACAGTCAAAGAGGCACATCAGTTGAAGTTCGACAGAGACAAAGCATACTTGCAGAGTTAGGAGACAACATGAAAGCAACATTCAAAGCAGTAATAACCATTGACTATGAAGGTGATGAGCCATTGGAAAATATCGCTCAACACTTGTCGCAGGTCATTCCAGAAACCGCTGACAAGTTGGCTGACGAGGGCTTAATGTCTGGTGATCTGGATACGTATGTCGAGAGATACAGAACCAATATTGATATTGTGAGGCATGAGAAGTGAGTTGGAAAAAGATTGACGACGACAATGTTGTGCATATCTGGAAAAGAGCAGATGGTTGTGAGTGCGACGTTAATCATACTTCTGTCAAGCCTAACTGGTATCAAGATAATGGAACGCCCCAGTGTTATTGTGGACTGGATATGATTTACTCTCACACGGAGATAAGAGCATGAAAAATGTCAACGTTTTGTTATACAGGGATGAGCCAGTGAGCATAACATCCTATCCAGACACCGAGAAAGGCAACAAGAGGGCAAGGGAAGTGTTCGTTAGCGCAATAAAACACTCAACCTATCCAGAAGACCCTACACCGGAACAGTTGGAAAAATACGTTGAAGAAGGCGAGTATCGAAGCGAAAGCGGTCTCAAGGTATATCTGGTTAAATCAGATATGGAGTGGGAAGAAATTAAAGAGTTGTATATGGAGGCTATGAAATGAACACAGTTAATGTCATTGAATACAACGAGACACCAATAAGTCTCAGAGCTTTTCCAGACACCAAAGCCGGTAATGATAAGGCAGAAGACTTGTTCGCTCACTTAGTCAACGAGAACGCTGACCCAAAGCCTACTCAGGAAGATATGGAAATGTATCTTGAGAATGGCATTTACTCTGATGAAAATGGCTACGAGCTTTATCTGACCCATTCAACCGAGAGCGAACCCAAGTGGGAAGATAGCTACATACAAGCTATTCGCTTGATAGCCGAGATAGAGGCTACTCAGGAAAAACTTGATATAAAAGCTCTTTGCGAATCAATGGACTTGGAAGAAGAACAACTGAACGAACTCTTTAACAGACTTCAAATGGAGTGGGAGGAGATAAAAGGATGAAAGCCGTAACTGTGACTGTATTGTGTAAGAATGATAATACCGACTTTGTTATGGATCAACTGATGGAACAGGCAGAAAATACAAGTGGCGTTACTACTTGTGTTGGTTCTGACTGGAGACATTTGAACTATGCCGAAGAAGAACTCTTGAAGAACGAAGATATACCGCCCGAACTCATAGACTAGCTTTCCTTTCGCTTAAAAGCCCTTGCTCTTAATTGAGTGAGGGCTTTTTTGTTTCTGCAGTCCCTGGCACTACTCTTGGGTGCATAATTTTTCTACACCCAAGTTGGAAGTCTAGCTTTTTCGCGCAAAGTTATATATAAGATATGCCTAAGATAATCACAGATGGAGAAATGATAGATATTATCAATAGAGCGTATAAAGAACGCCATTTGATTGATGACTTCGATCAGTATACCGACTTTGTTAATGACATTGCAGATGTGATATGCAAACACTTTGGCGGAACTCACGGCATTGTAGATGGACTGCCAAATGAAAAAGGCGAGTATGAAGGCGAGTATGCTGTAGGTTTTCATATTGACGAGAATGTACCCGAAGATGGTGGCATCTATAAAGACTACGACAAAGATGTAGCTTGGAAAGATGGTGAGGAACACTGATGAAAGACGTAAGAGATATCTTTATTATCATTGCTTGTTTTTTTATATGTTCAATTTTACTTGGCTCAGGTTGTTCTAAGGACAATACAGACGCAGAAGAAAAACGTAGCGGACTGACGCTTTATACCGACTATAAAACAGGCTTGCAGTATATTGGCAATCCTATGGGTGGAATTACTCCGAGACTGACAGTAGACGGAAAACATATGCGCAAGGAATAGGTTATGGAAATAGCTCAAAAAGTGGTAGAAGAACTCAAAGAGGGCAAGACACTCTCCGGTCAAACTAAGAAGGTCAAAATTCACTTGGCTGCTCTTACAAGACAGACTTACACCGAAGAAGTTGAAGTGCCGGTTGAGTTTAATGAAAACGACTTAGACCATATTGTTTATCACACTTATGATAATACCGATGGGTCAGAGTTTGTTGATGATCAGGAGTTTTGGGAAAAGGGACAGTGTTATTACGAGGAAGAAGAATAGTGAAATATTACAAGACAATCATACAGGTTGAGATAGTTCACGATGAAAACTTTGATCCGCATCAGGGATTATCAGCAGTAGCCCATGAAATGACCTTCGGTGACATATCAGGTATAACCAATGTCAAGAAATCAACGCAGTTAAGTAAAAAGCAGTGTGCCAACGCTCTAATCAAACAGGGCAGCGATCCATCTTTTCTGCTTGGAGAGGAATACGAGGAAGAATGATTATTCTAAAAGTGACTGACGAAGAAATGGATATGATAATCCGCAACTTAGGAGGTGCAGGAGAATGAAAACACATACGCATATTGAAATTCATGTGGTCTACGAGCATCCAGAAGATGTTCATCCAGACGAAGTTCTTGAGAACTTGGATTACTCAATAGGCTCTCATATTGAGGGAGTGACAATCAAGGAAACAGAGATTGTATCAACAGAGGATACTGTAACGTCAGACTAACCCAGTTCCTTTCTGGAAAGCCCTTAGCACAGTTTGGTGTTGAGGGCTTTTTTTATGGTCCGACCCTGTACCCTGGGCTTGGGTGCATCTTTTGCAACACCTCTAGACAAACCACACACAGTTATATTTAAGGTATGGGAATTAATATCAAACAAGCTGTAAAACAAGCACAGTTAATAAAGCAGAGCATCATTGACCATTTTCTGGATATGCCCTCTAATCCTGACACTCAGGTTTTATCAGGCAATCCGAGTTGCTATACTATTAACTTTAGCAAGATTGGTGACAACTGGTCTACGAGATACCATAGTATGGAGTCTCAAGCAAGGATGTTGATTGATGTTGTGAAGAAAACCAGACTTGAAGAGTTGGAGAAAAGGCTCAGAACTATTATTGCCAGTGGTGGCATGAGATATCAAAAGCGGTGGGAAAAGATTCATCCTATCGCTATTGCTCATACCAAAAAGATATTGGAGGATTGAAATGGAATATGGCGTGTGCGAATGTGGTGCAGTGACTGTCTATATTGATGGTGAAAACTACTCAATGCCCAAAGAGAAGTTTGAAGAACTCTTCGCCTCAGAGCCTACTGAACGTATCAATGGGGCTGATTGGTATTCTTGCAACTATTGTGTTAATAAGTGGGGCATTGATCTTTGTGGCTGCGGTAGCGGTGAAAAGGTCGGTGAATGTGACGGTGACTTTACAGAGTGTCGTAACAAGATACCAATGCAGAGTATAGAACTCGCCAAAACCAAGCCTACAGGCGGTTGGATATGATACACCCAAGTTAGGATTCTAGCTTTTTCGCGCAGAATTATATATCAAACATGGGAAAGCAAATGGAAAAATATCTGGTCAATGCGTATGCCAAGAAATGTGGCTCAAATCTGCTCAAAAAAGCATCTCAGAGAGTTTTTCTGCATTTTTTGATATTTGCCTTAATAGATCATAAATTTTCGCATATAGAAGGAATATTGAGAGAATTACGATGAAAATGCACATGAACACAGTTAGAATACGCGGTGACTTTGAAAAGCACGAAACTTACTGCGGTATCGATCTGGAGACAAACCCAGACACAAAGTCTTGTGGCTACTATCGTAATGTCACTTGCAGACATTGCCGTGGTCGCTTTGTCAAAGAGCGCAGGAAACAACTGCAAATGGGTCTGGATGGGCTGAATCATATTGTTGAATTCTGGTCAAATGACGAAGTAGGGTTTTCTACACCCAAAAGGAAAGGAAAATGACATGGCTCATATCGAAATGAGTTTTCAAGAGTTTTTCGCCTACGCTGAAAGCAAAGGCATTGTTATCAATAAGATAACACCCACCAGAGTTTTTCTCGACTTTGAAATTGATCACAAAGTTCTGGATCGAATGAAAGATCCTCATGGTGTTCTGCATGGCAATCCTCTTTATGGCTATCAGAAAGATGGTGATGGAATTACCTTGCGTGCGCATCTGGATTCAGGTAAGAAAATTCACGCTATCAAGGCTGTGCGCTTTATCACCAGACTCGGCTTGAAAGAGGCTAAAGATATCGTAGACGCCAACTCATAATCCCTCCTGACGCTTGCCCAGCGTCATTTCCCTCAAGGCAGAGAGCGCCCATACTCTCTGCCTTTTCTTATGCCCTCATCTGTCCCTGGGTCTTGGGTGCATAAAAAAGATACACCCAAGTTCGATTCTATAGACAAACAGACGAAAATTATATATAAGGCATGGGAAACGAAACTATCAGGGAACAAGCAGGAGGAAAGAAAATGTCTGTTATCACAACCAAAGTTGATATTGATGCCACAATGAAAAATGTTGGCGAAATCGCTCGTCAGATGTATGAGATACAGGATGAGATTAACAGGGCTAAAAACGCCATTGTGGAAACTTTGGAACTTATGGATGAGGACTTGTTCTGGGCATTGATGGACAATCTCAAAAAGAGTATCAAGGCTTCTGGTAATCATAAGATTGGTGTTGAACGGTTCATTCATAATGCCAGTTATGGTCATGTTGCCGTTGAGGGTAAGTTTACCGAAATCATGGACGTTCTGCGTTTTCTCAAGACCTACGAGGCAAAAGTCGGTGCGCTCTACAAGCCTCTGTTCAAGGTCATTGAGGGCTACGGGGATGACAGCTATGGTGACATGATTGACAGCTTTCCTCTCTTTGGTCGTGAACGCTACGAGAAGGCTCTTAAAGGTGAGATTGAGGGCGACTCTGAAAATCAGTATCAGGGAGAGAACTATATCAGGACAACGATGGACAATGCTCTGAACGAGAAGTTTGCCGGTGTCTGTCGCTCGATAGATGACGAGGAAGATGAAGAATGAGAAAATTGACACTGCATGAGAAGATAACGATCAAAGGCTATATCTCCAAGAAAGGGGCATTAACTGTTGCCGCCAAGATAACCGATGCCGGTGAAATGTGTCGTTTCTGGAATAGGATATACGGACAACCTATTCAAATGGCTGTGATGAGCAAGGCTGACTACAGAGCCTTTGAAACCGAAATAGAACACAAGCCAAGACCCTACTCTCGGATTTTTGCGCAAAGAATATAAAAGGTACACCCAAATGATTAACAAAATAACTAATGGCTTTGTCGTGCAGCGTTTTGACGAAGAAACAAATAAACTTATTGACCAAGAGTTTTTCGCTTGTGACGATGTTGACTGGGAAGATGGAGATGGTACGCCAGTTGAACCAAGAGAAGATTTGTATCATCCTTTTGGCATGTTGCAAGCAGATGATAAAGACGAAGTAGAACGAGAACATCTCAAAGCTGCTCATATTTGTCCTAAATGCAAGAGCAAAGACATTGATGGTGTCGGCTCTTATGATGCAGAAGGCGATGAGATATTTCATAAGGTCGAGTGTTTGAACTGCGGAACTACATGGACGGATCGTTACAAACTTGAAGGCTATCAAGAATACTGTCCAAACGATATATTCTTAGACAAAGACAAACCCTAAACAGAGGACGCCTCCCCTCTGTTGTTTAGTGCCCAAGCCCCTCTCACCGAGGGGCTTTTTTTTATGCCCTCTCCCCGTTCCCTGGTCTTGGGTGCATCTTTTTTTTACACCCAAGTTCAATTCTATAGACAAACCACACACAGTTATATTTAGGGTATGGGAACGAAAGGACTATCTAAATGAACGTACAGGAAGTCGCTAATCGGTATTCGTTCTGGTTTGAGGACGAGAACGGCAACAAGCAAGATGGTGGACTGATTTATCAGATGGATGCCTTTTCCAAGAAGGAAGTTAAGGAACGTGTTAA
>Ga0180434_10002775_pt1 | contig 22829 bp, 23 predicted proteins | sample SS_ome_7_FD_132453 | JGI IMG/M metagenome (GOLD analysis project Ga0180434, IMG submission 132453) | Hypersaline lake sediment archaeal communities from the Salton Sea, California, USA - SS_1_D_2 metaG | ecosystem: Environmental > Aquatic > Non-marine Saline and Alkaline > Hypersaline >...
CGCCTCCTCTCGCATTGTTTCTCGGCACTCGACTCGCGTCACTACAATCGCCATGCCATCGGTGATTTTCGTTCCCGGCGAAGGATTCGTTCGGTCGAGTGGATCGAGTTCAATCTGGAGAATGTCGACTAGGTTTCCAACAGTCTCGGCGGAGGTGGATAGTCCAATCACGTTTCCATCCACATTCACCAAAACTCCGGGTAGAGCTTCCGTATGCTGCTGCCCTTTTCCATCACATAATGCAGCGAAAGCCCCTCCAAAACATACAAGCGTAACGATTGTCACGATGGCGCAGAGTCGCATAGCGCTTGCCATTCCCATAATACGCGGCGCGTGCTGACATGCGCACTCAAAGCGCTTGAATACACGCGCGTAGACACATGGAGAAATGTGGCGGAAGAGAAGTGCTTCGATGAGGTGCTGGAAGTAATGATAAATCTGGTGCGTAGTTGGCTCTCGCCCTGGAGAGCATGTTACTCCTAACATAATCGGTCTCTCAGGTCAAGCGCTTTTGCACAGGGAAAATCAACGCCTCGAGGTGACGACACACTGGGCTGCCTCGGAGTGCCGCCAGAGCCCCCTGAAGCAATCGAACAGGCGGTCCGAGACAGCCCGGTGTGCATCAACGAAATCTCTTGTCTAAGAAGCCTATTCCATAGAAATGTACTCCAACAACAGTGTGGTTGGTTGCTAGATAGCAACGCCGGGGCTAAGCTTTTCCAACAGAAGACGCTTCGATGTAGCAGGTGAGAGAGGCACATATATGGGAGAGTAGCTGCAGAAACGGTCGGAGGGCTCTACATGTTGAGCAGGATCGCTGTGATTTCGTCATTGCTGATATTGGTGCGCCTGACCGCGGCCACCGCACAGCCCTGTGCCGAATTGGACGAGTTCGGCGGCATAAAAGGAGTCCATCGAGCAGCGACTGGATTCTTCCGTACTACCAAGGCTGACGGCCGCTGGTGGCTCGTCGACCCAAATGGATTTGTGTTTATCAGCACTGGGGCGAACCGCGTACGACTGGAGTCGAGCAGAACAACGCGAGGCAGTGACGATTACCAGGATGTCGCTTTGCGCATTCACGGCAGCAAGCGGGCGTGGGCCGCCGCGGCCGTTCAGAGCTTACAGGAGTGGCGATTCAACACACTCGGAGCCGATTCGGACCGCGCCACCTGGGGCCAGGGAATGGTCTTCATAGTCAACCTGCGGTTGACCGAGGCCGTCCAATCGCGAGAAACGCTGAGTTTCCCGGATATTTTCGACCAAAACTTCGAGCGAGGAGTGCGGCGAGTTGCACTTCGCACCTGCAAACTACTTGCCGATGAGCCTTGGCTTCTTGGCTATGTGACCGACAATCCGCTTTGCTGGGGATCTGATGAAGAGAATCTCCAAACCCTATTGGGGAGGTTTCTCGGCCTTGGTGATAATACCCCTGGACGACGTGCCATTCTTGCGTTTCTCAAAAGCAGATATCTAAACGTCCAAGAGCTAAATCTAGCCTGGGGCACCGATTATGCCTCTTTCGCAGAGATCGGCCGCACACCGCAGGTAGGCTCGCACATACCGCGCCACGATGTCGATGGATTCCAGAAACTAGTGGCGCAAGAGTACTTCCGCATCGTCCATGATGCAATACGGAGCGCCGACGCACACCACCTCATCCTCGGACCTCGATTTAAAGGAATCGTACCGATCCCCGTTCTCCAGGCCGTGGGGGAATATCTAGACATCATTTCAGTCGACCACTACGGCGCTTCTCCTCCAGCAGCGCAGCTAAGAGAGATTCACCGCGTCACGAGCTTACCAGTTCTCATCAGCGACTTCGGGTTCGCCGTCAGTGACACTCGGCCTATCCGCAGAGAGGCATACCCCAGTAGTTCCGAAGCCGATGTTGCAGCGAAGTATCAACAGTACTTCACTGCACTCATTCCCCTGCCAATGGTCGTGGGCTGTCACTGGCATTCATATGTCGATGAGCACGAGATCACTGCCTCCGGAGAACCGGTGACAAAGATAGGGCTTGTTAGCAGACAGAATGTGATTCGAAAAGAACTAGTCGAGGGTGCGCGTGAGCTGAACGAGATTGTTTACGAACTGGCCGCTGTCTCGCGAGAGCCAAGCCGGCCGTGAAGGAACAATATGCGATGGTGCCCCGAGGACGGCGGGATGCCTCGGGGCACCTTCTCCCCCTGGCGTAGGAGGGAGGGCGGCTGAGTTGTGCGGACCAGATGCCCATTCACCCGATCCACAGTATTAGACGCACCAGAAGGGTAGATAGTTCCAGGCAAGCAGCGAATATTTCGGGGGTTTTAGGAGAAGAAATTATGAACACACCCGAGGGGTGCGGAATCGAGCCGTGAAGCACCATATTCTGCTTGTCAACACAAATCGTTTGCGGCCTGCCGTCGGCCCCATCGGCCTGGATTACGCCGCCGATACATTGTGTCAGTACGGGTTTGAGCCTATGCTTCTCGATCTTTGTTTCGAAGCCGACCTTCAAAGAGCTATTGCCGTTGTGCTGGACGACCTAGAGCCTCTCCTCATCGGGCTTACGCTTCGCAATACGGACGACTGTTATCTGGCGAGTGGCGAGGACTTCATTCCCAGCTTCTCCGAAATCGTTGAGATAATTCGTCGCCATACTCAAGCTCCCATTGTTGGCGGCGGCGGCGGTTACTCCATCTTCCCAGAATCGCTTCTGCGGACAACTGATCTGGACTACGGCATCGTCGCCGACGGAGAAGTGGCTCTGGCAGAGCTGGCATCCGCCCTATCGGGAAGAACGGGAGAGCTCGCCGCGGTACCCGGTTTGGTGTGGGAAGAGAATGGGAAGGTCCGACGCAATGCCCCTTGGTTTGATCCACCTGCTGCTCTGCCCGAACGACGGCGAGCATTCGTGGACAACGAACGTTACTTCCGTGAGGGTGGGCAGTGCGGCATCGAGACCAAACGAGGGTGTGACCGTCAGTGCATCTACTGCGCAGACCCTGTAATCAAAGGCAGCAGCGTCAGAATGCGCACGCCGAAGCAAGTCGTTGAGGAATTCGAAACGCTGCTTGGACGAGGGATCGACCACTTCCACCTCTGCGATAGTGAGTTCAATGTGCCGGTGGAACACGCTTTCGCCGTTTGCGAGGAGATGCGGCGATGTCGGTTGGGTGAGCGCGCCCGTTGGTACACCTATGCTACCCCCGCGGGTTTCAGCACCGAGTTGGCTCTCTTGATGAGGGAGGCAGGCTGCGTCGGCGTGAATTTCGGCGCAGACAGCGCCGATGACGGCATGCTCCACCGGCTCGGCCGAGATTTCCAGGTCACCGATTTACTTGAAACGGCGAGCGCATGCCGAAAGGCGGGAATTGTCTTCATGTACGATCTTCTCCTTGGAGGTCCCGGTGAGACGCCGGAGAGCGTCGCCCGGACGATTGATCTCATGAAGCAGATCTCCCCCGATCGGATTGGCGTGTCCCTCGGCGTACGTGTCTATGCAGGAACACGACTAGATCAGCTCGTACGCCAAGAAGCTCCCCTCAAAGATAACTCCAACCTGCGGGGAGCGGTCGATGAAAACGATGACTTCCTAAAACCACTCTTCTATCTCTGTGTAGCGCTAGGAGACGATGCGGCATCCTACGTCGCCTCGCTCGTTGGTGGCGACGAGCGTTTCTTCTTTCCTACCGAGGAGGCCGGCACCACGGCCTACAACTACAGCGATAACGATCGCCTCGTCGAAGCCATTCAGCAGGGATACCGAGGCGCCTACTGGGACATTCTCCGTCGCCTTGCCACCGCGCACTAGACTGCGTATCCTCGCCACTCGCGTCTCTAGCACCCCTCACAGCTTGCTGCCTGAACTACCTTCTCAGCACATCGTATCGATTATGGAAAGATTCAGGTAGGGGAGTGAGTCTTCGGTGCTGCAGGGGGTGTACGGACGGATCCAACCTTGCCGCCCCGAAGCGACAGTAGAACTGCGCAGGTGGCCCAAAGCCACTGGATAGGAGGCGGAAGATGTTGGCGCGTACACGCGGGCGAACGCACGCGGGTTTCACCCTCATCGAGATGCTCATCGTGATTGTGGTCATCGCCATACTGGCCATGATCGTGATCCCTCGGTTGATGGGAGCAGGCAGAAAGGCAAAAGAAGCAGCACTTCGCGGGGACCTTCATCAGATTCGGAATGCGATCCAGCAGTTCGAAGCCGACTGCGGGGATTATCCCTCGGCCCTTTCGCAAATCATGACCCAACCGACGGCTGGTTCGTCCGGAGGACAAGGTATAGCTCTGGACGTCAACGCTTGGCAAGGGCCATATCTCCGGACCCCGGACGATAGTTTGCCGAAAGATCCATTCACGGAAAGCGGAACCACTTGGACTTACACGGCCAGCACAGGGCATGTAACCAGCGGATCGACTCTGACAGCGATTAATGGCGAAGCCTATAGTTCCTGGTAAGCCGACTCGATCATCTAAACCTTAGAAGCTATTTCATAACCTAGGCCAAAACGGCCCAGTTGACCCATAGATGCCTTTGTAGAGGTTATGAAATGATCTCTAGACAGACTTTTGACGAAAAAAATCGATCGCCGGGGATGGCAGGCATGCAATTTACTGCCATCCCCATTTCTTTCGTTAGGATTTCCTCCTATGCCCTAGACCACCGAATCCCCATACGCGGGAGTCGGTGGTCGGCTTCGTCCATTCCGCAACCATCTCCTCATGGTACAATAAATCAAGCCGTCTACATCTCTTCAGGGCATGCGGCAGGAGGCTGTGCATGGCGGTCATCTCAGGCTATCACGTCGACGACTATTGCGTCCCAGCATTCAAGTCGACCATCAGCAAACTCGTGGATCAGCTTGGGGCTGTAAAGCTGACCGAGTTCGCTGCCATCTCTCCGGGCGATCTCGTTGCCGCCGTTCCCCCGAAGATCAGATCCGACTCCGCCAAAGCTGAACTTGTGCCGATCCCAGTCTTTCGCATCAAAAGCGTTGGTACCGACTTCGCCGACGACGGGAGCCTAGTCCGCAATGGTGATACCGACTATCTCTACTTCGAAGTGAGCGAAGCCTATCTACTCGACCTCAATTCCGACAAGCCGCGCGTCGAGCCGGCCACGGAGTCTTATGAGGGGGCAATCAACTGCTTCGACGCGCGGCAGATCGGTCAGCTCAAGCCAAAACACGATGATATTGACGATGAACTCAAGGGCACACTTTATCGTATTCCGACCGATCGTCTACCAGGGATAGGTTAGTCTACATCCTTTTAGAACCGCCTTCTACAGCGTATGGCTGATCTGCTCCAGCTTGCACCACTTATAACGCTCATCGATTGTTTACTGCGACGATTGCCCTCGATAATACAATGGCATTGGCAGATATTGACAGCATAGTGAACTTTTGAGAGGCTACGGCTGCCCGATCAAATGGAGTGACATATTAGTGTCTCCTCAAGCGAAGTCGGATGTGCGTATCGTAGTTCCCGCCACGAGCGCCAACCTCGGCGCTGGGTTTGATGTCTTTGCGATGGCCTTGCCGCTCTTCCTAACGCTGGACGTTAGTTGGGCCGACGCAGGATGCCGCGCCGTCACATTCTCAAGCGGGCGTGCCAGTGAGTTACACCGAGATGGTGCGGAAATGGCGCAGACTGCAATAGAGGCTGGATTGCGACTTTCCGGCGTCGCGGACGTCGGTTACAGCATAACCATCCGGAGCGATATCCCGCTAGCGCGAGGGATGGGTTCCAGCGCGGCGCTCCGGGTTGCTTGCCTGCTTGCGGGTGGGAGTCTCGGCGAGGCTGTACCGCAAGCCGCCATAATTGCAGAGGCCGCCCGACTGGAGGGCCATGCTGATAACTGCGTCGCGGCACTCCTCGGAGGCTTCGTCATCGTTGTCGGCGAGACAGATGACTTATTTCATGTCCGAATCCCCCTTCCCGAAGAGCTTATCGTCTCCGCTGCTGTGCCGGAGCAGCCGATTCTGACACAGTTCTCGCGGAATACGCTCCCCCAGTCCGTTCCCCTCAATCATGCAGTCTACAACCTCGGTCGTTCAGCCCTTTTCGTCGCGGCAATTCAGCAGGGAAACTTCGATCTCCTTAGGGAGGCTATGAAAGACAAGCTTCACCAACGAGAACGATTGAAGTCTATTCCGGGCGCAGAGGTCGCCATTGAGTCCGTCCTTTCCGCAGGAGCGAAAGGTGCTGCGTTGAGTGGCTCCGGACCAACCGTCATAGCCCTCTGCGATCGGCGCGATGGCAGGGGAAAAGAGGTTTCTCTTGCCATGAGGGAAGCTTTCGCGAGCGCGGGCATGCACGCAAGCTCTTTTGTCTTCGCCCCGGAGCGGAGGGGAGCGCATATCGAATCATGAGCTAGGAGCTTCTGGCAGCCCAGTGGGGCGCGAAGCAAGAGGTCTGGCATCTTTTTCGTCGAACGTTGCTGCACTCGGCGGGAGTGGCTGGGCGAGGGCTGCCCCGTCTACGTTGGAGGCCTTGCCGGTGTCTGAGAATACGCCTTGCTGGAACCGTCCGGTAGAATTTATGGCGCCGGATCAACTCCGAGCGCTCCAGTCCGAACGACTTCGTGATCTTGTAGGACGAGTCTACGAAAAAGTCCCCCGCTACCGGCAGAAACTTGACGCGGCCGGTGTTTCCCCCAAAGACATCGAGGGAATCGAAGACCTTTCGCGACTACCCTTTACCAGCAAAGATGATCTGCGCGAGACATATCCATTCGGTATGTTTGCCGTCCCTATGGACGAGGTTGTGCGGATTCATGCATCCTCCGGCACGACCGGCAAGCCTACCGTCGTCGGCTACAACCGTAAGGATATCGACACGTGGGCCGAAGTTATGGCTCGGACCTTGGCCGCTGGCGGGGCTCACGCTGGCGACTTCTTGCAGAATAGCTATGGGTACGGGCTCTTTACTGGTGGTCTCGGCGCGCACTATGGCGCTGAGCGTATCGGCGCGGCTGTCATCCCGACCTCGGGCGGACAGACGAAGCGCCAACTTCAAATCATGCAGGACTTCGGCACTACGGTGCTGTGCTGTACTCCGTCTTATGCTCTCGTCATCGGAGAGGCAGGTCGGGACATGGGTATCGATTTCTCCCGACTCCCCCTGCGAGTCGGCTTCTTTGGAGCAGAGCCCTGGTCTGGGAGCATGCGCCAGGAGATTGAGGCCAGCCTTCATTGCCACGCGCTCGACATCTATGGTCTTTCGGAAATTATCGGCCCTGGCGTCGGCTATGAATGCCTCGACAAAAGCGGCCTTCACATCAATGAAGATCACTTCTATCCGGAGATCATCAATCCGAAGACGGGAGAGACGCTACCCGACGGACAGATGGGCGAACTCGTATTCACGACCCTCACCAAAGAAGCCCTGCCGCTGCTTCGCTATCGGACTCGAGATATCACCCGCATCATCCCCGAACAGTGTCCCTGTGGCCGCACCGTGCGCCGCATGGAGCGTGTTAGCGGCCGAAGCGACGACATGCTCATCATACGCGGGGTCAACGTTTTTCCCTCCCAGATCGAAGAGGTCCTCGTCGGCATCGAGGAGACGAGTCCTAATTACGTCCTCGTCGTCGACAGAAAACCTCGGGGAATGGATGAGCTTGAGGTGCAGGTCGAAGTATCGTCCAAGATGTTTTCCGATGAGATGTCCAAGCTCGAATCGCTATCCACCCGTATCGGGAGCGAGATCGAAAATATCCTTGGGCTGCGCGTTGGCGTACGCCTCGTAGAACCAAGGATGCTCGAACGAAGCATGGGCAAAGCAAAGCGCGTGGTAGACAGAAGGGATTTGGGTCAATGACGGCAGTACAGATATCCGTCTTTCTGGAGAACAAGTCCGGTCGCCTCGCCGAAGTGACGAACGCCTTGGCAACGGCTGGCGTCAATGTCCGAGCGCTTTCGCTCGCTGAGACGATCGACTACGGAGTACTGAGGCTGATTGTCGACAAGCCAGCGGAAGCAAAGAAGGCACTTGCTAGCGCTGGCTTCACCGTGTCGGAGACAGAGGTGATTGCAGTCGAGATGCCCGACCGACCGGGGGGCTTGGCAGCGGTCGTCAATCTCGTCACTCAAAGTGGGTTGAACATCGAGTATCTATATGCCTTCGTTGGTCAGCGGGGGGAGAATGCGGTCGTCATCTTTCGGATTGATGATGTCGAGGCGGCGATTACGGCGCTAAAAGAGGGCGGCTCCCGTATCCTCTCGGCCGACGAGTTGAGCGCCATCTAACCCCTGAGAACTGAGATAAGGAGGGAACAGAATGGAAAGGCGAACTGCTGCGCTCGTTGGGCTCGTATTGTTGCTGATAGGAGGTTTGCTCTGCGGTTGTGGAAAGGCTCCGACGGCGGCACCGCCGTCAGGGGCGCCTGGCGAGAAACCCGGGCAAGAGCTGACCGGAGAGCCCTATGTCATTGGAGCCATCTTCGCCATCACTGGAGATGCCTCGTCGCTCGGCATTCCGGAGAAGAACACGGCGCAGATGCTCGAGGAGCAAATCAACTCCAGCGGCGGTATCGATGGTCACCCACTCGACATTAAAATCGAGGATACCAAGGGTGAGCCCGCCGAGACGCTGACGGCAGCAAAGCGGCTTGTTGAGGGAGAGAATGTCCTTGCTATCGTAGGGCCGAGCCGCACGGGAACGACGCTCGCTATCGTCGACTACATGGAGAAAGCAGAGGTTCCGCTTATTTCCTGCGCGGCCGGCATTCAGATCGTCGATCCAGTCAATAAATGGATATTCAAGACTCCTCAAACGGATCGAATGGCGGTTGAGAAGATCGTCGAGTATCTCAAGGGCGAGAAGATCACTCGGATCGCCTCGCTTTCGGACAATACAGGGTTCGGAAAGAGCGGTCGAGCCGAGATCGAGAAGCTGATGCCTGCGGCTGGCATCAAGGTTGTGACTTACGAGGAATACGGCCCGAAAGATACTACTATGGAGACCCAGCTTACGAAGATCAAGGGGACCAATGCGCAGGCCATCGTCTGCTGGGGAACTCCACCGGGACCAGCCATTGTCGCTAAGAATATACAGCAGTTGGCCATCGACATGCCGCTTGTGTGTAGCCATGGTGTGGCCAATGAAACCTTCCTCAATATTGCCGGCGATGCGGCAAATGGCGTCGTGCTTCCCGCGGGGCGATTGCTCGTGCTCGATCAAATTTCCGCGGACAGCCCTCAGGCTGCCGTACTCAAAGAATACTCCGAGACTTACAAGAAGGAATTCGCCAAGCCAGCGGATACATTCGGCGGACACGCTTGGGACGCGGTCCAACTGGTGGCCAATGCGCTCCGTGAAGTCGGACCGGATCGGGCGGCCATTCGTGATACGATCGAGCAAACCGAAAACTTCATCGGAACCGGCGGCGTGTTCAACTTCTCGCCGGAAGACCATAACGGCCTCACCAAAGACGCCTTTGTCATGGTAGAAGTCGCCGATGGAAAGTGGACGCTTGCAGACTAGCAAATCTAGAAATGGAAAGTGGGCGCGGACCGGAACGGGTCCGCGCCCGTTCCTTCAGCCAGGCTCAGTGCTCGTGCGCATCGTGGTTGAGGTCATTAAATGCGAGTGGCCGTTGGTGTCGGTGTAAGCACTTGAGCAAATCCCGCGTCGCTGTTCTCGGAGCGGCCGACAGCGCGGGATTGGGGCGCTGCGAACTACCATGAGGAGCAGCATCCGGACATGATTCCCCCGGCCGCTTATCTACTTCAATACATCGTCTCGGGCATCACGCTCGGCAGTATCTACGGCATGATTGCCTTGGGCTTCACGCTAATTCACAACGCGACCGGAATCGTGAACTTCGCCCAGGGCGAGTTCGTCACCTACGGCGCCCTCATCGCCATCACCTGCTCGGCCACCTTCGGCCTGCCAATGCCACTGGCGCTCCTCGTCGCAGTGATCATGGTCACGGTACTTGGCGCCATCCTCGAACGACTGGCTATTCGCCCTGCCCATCGATCTTCGGTGATCACACTCATTATTATCACCATCGGAGCGTCCATCTTGCTCAGGGGTATCGCTATGTGGCTTTGGGGGCCCGACGCGCTCCCGATGCGTCACTTCTCCGGGGAGATTCCCATGCGCCTCGGTGCTGTTGCCGTCCTTCCTCAGCACATTTGGATCATGGGGATCGTCGTGTGTACCATGATCTGCCTCTGGCTACTCGGCGAGAAGACTCAAGTCGGCAAAGCTATGCGCGCTTGTGCCATGGATCGAGAGGCGGCACAGCTGGTCGGCATTCCCGCAGCCCGCATGGTTACGCTCTCCTTTGCATTGAGCGGCACCCTCGGCGGATTGGCAGGCGCCATAGTCGCGCCGCTCGCCATGGGGCAATATAACATGGGGATCATGCTCGGTTTGAAGGGTTTTGCTGCGGCTATTCTGGGCGGTATGGGGAATCCCGTCGGCGCCGTCATCGGGGGAGTCCTTCTGGGCGTATTGGAGTCTCTTGGCGCCGGGCTCGAGTCTGGCTTCAAGGATGCCATCGCCTTCGGCGTCATGCTCGTTGTGCTTTTGGCAAAACCGACAGGCATCATGGGCGGGAAGAGCCACTGATGAGCACTAGAAGCGGCGAGAACGGTATCATGCTTCACGCCAGAAGTTACCGGCTTATTCTCGCAGTCGCCGTCATTGCCGCCGTGCTTCCCCTCCTACTGCCAGGTGGCTACGCGCTCCATCTCGCCGCCGTGATCGGCATCAACACCATTGTCGTCCTCGGACTAAATCTGCTCATGGGCTACGCCGGGCAGGTTTCCCTTGGTCAGGCCGCGTTCGTCGGCATCGGTTCTTATGCCTCCGGAATTCTAGCTGCCAAGGCGGGACTTTCTCCGTGGCTTGCTATGGCCACCGGAGTCACGCTTGCCGCAACTACCGGAGCCGTCGTCGGCATTCCCCTTCTCAAACTCCGCGGTCACTATCTTGCGATGGGCACGCTCGGCTTTGGGATGATCGTCTACATCGTCCTCCGCCAGTGGAATAGTCTCACCGGCGGCACAATCGGGATTATGAGCATCCCCCCGCTCACCATCGGCGGTTTTGCAATCGACACCGAATTGCGGATGTATTATTTCGTCGCCTTCTCAGTGATCCTCGCCCTCGCCCTCGCCTCGAATATCATCGATTCCCGAGTCGGGCGAGCCATGCGGGCCGTCCATGGCAGCGAAGTCGCCGCCGAAACCTGTGGTGTGCACACCGCCCGCTACAAACTTCAGGTCTTCGTTCTCTCCGCGGCCTTAGCCGGCTACGCCGGCAGCCTTCACGCTCACCACGCCACCTATATCCATCCGGGAACCTTCGGCTTCCAGTACTCCATTCACCTCGTCGTGATGGCTGTTCTCGGCGGGATGGCCAGCGTATGGGGTGCTGTCTTCGGCGCAGCTGCGGTCACCCTCATCGGTGAAAACCTGCGGTCTTTTCAGGAATTCAGCACTGTCGCCTTTGGGTTCGTGCTTATCGTCATCATGATCTTCCTGCCCGCCGGGCTGTGGCGAGGGATCGGAGATATCATCCAACGGACAGCACGTCTCAGCCAACAGAGACGTCGCGGCACACGCCATGTCTGACACAGCGGTTCTACAACTAGATGACGTAGTCAAGAAGTTCGGCGGTCTCACCGCCGTCGATCGCGTTGGCTTCTCCGTCCGACGAGGTCAGATCAAAGCGCTCATCGGTCCCAACGGGGCCGGCAAGACCACCGTCTTCAACCTTATCACCGGCGTATATAACATCGACGCCGGCGAAATTCGGATTGCCGGCCATGTGACGAGCGGCCGCCCTTCGCATCGCATCGCATCGCGCGGCATCGCCCGCACGTTTCAACATGTTGAGTTGTTCAGCAACATGACCGTTTTGGAGAACGTTATGGTGGGCGCCCACATGGCCGCCACGTCCGGCATGTTGGCATCCGCACTCCATCTGCACTCCATGAAGGCTCAGGAAAGATTGTTGGCCGACAAGGCTGCATCGTGTCTCGATCTTGTGGGTCTCGATGTCCCGTACGATACGGACGCCCTCTCCCTCGCCTTCGGCCAGCAGCGTTTGTTGGAGGTCGCTCGCGCGCTCGCGGCCGATCCCATTCTTGTATTGCTCGACGAGCCCGCTGCAGGGCTTTCCAGTGCGGAAAGTGCACAGCTTGCCGAACTTGTCCAGCGCATTCGAGACCTCGAGGTTACAGTCCTCATTGTCGATCACGATATGGACCTCGTTATGCGCATATCAGATGAGGTCGTGGTCCTCGATCATGGAGTGAAGATAGCCGAAGGAACGCCCAAAGAGATTCAAGCCAACTCCGAGGTCATTGCCGCCTACCTTGGTGAGGAGATCTGACGTGCTCACTCTCAGGAGCGCCGAAACCTTCTACGGGAATGTTCGAGCCCTCAAAGGTATTTCGTTACATATTAACCCCGGTGAAATTGTAGCCCTCATCGGGGCCAACGGAGCGGGAAAGACGACGACCCTTCGAACTATCTCTGGACTGCTGACACCTCGCAGAGGCGAAATCGTGTTCATGGATCGCCCCATTAACGGACTCGCTCCCGAGGCGATCGTGCGGACTGGGATAAGCCAGGTTCCGGAGAACAGACGCCTCTTCGGAGCTTTATCAGTCCGAGACAATCTTCTCATGGGGGCCTATCACCTGAGTTGGCGAGAGAAACGCACAGGCCTACGATCCGATCTCGACCGCATCTACGAGCTCTTCCCTGTCCTGCGGGAGCGAACCCACCAACTGGCGGGAACCCTTTCCGGTGGCGAGCAGCAGATGCTCGCAATTGGACGCGCGCTTATGAGTCACCCGCGTCTGCTGCTGCTCGATGAGCCCTCACTCGGGCTGGCCCCGCGCGCGGTGCGAACTATTTTCGATGCCATCCCCCAGTTCCGCTCGCAGGGACTCACCGTTCTACTCGTCGAACAGAACGCGCGCGCGGCTCTCCAAATAGCTGACCGAGCGTACGTATTGGAAACCGGACGCGTCGTTATGGAAGGCTCGTCTGAGGATTTGCTCAACCAAAAAGAAGTTCAGCGCGCCTATCTCGGCAGGGGCTATCGTCAAGTCTGGGAGGACGATTGAGGGAGGAGATAACCAATGCCCATCTGGAACCCACCTGCTGAAACGATGCCTAGACAACAGCTCGAGCAGCTCCAGCTCGAGCGCCTCCAGGCCGTGCTCAATCGTATATGGGAAAGCGTGCCCTTCTACCGGCGCAAGTTCGAAGAGCTCGGTCTTATGCCCGAGCACATCCGATCCCTCGATGACCTACGTCTGCTTCCGTTCACCGCCAAAGAGGATTTGAGGACCGGCTACCCTTATGACCTCTTCGCTCTTCCCCTCAGAGAGGTAGTGAGAATCCACGCATCTTCGGGTGCAACCGGCCCCCCGACGGTCGTCGGATACACAAAGAACGACCTCAGAAACTGGGGCGAGCTCGTCGCCCGCGTTCTCTCTGCGGGCGGAGCAACGAAAGACGATGTCATCCAGGTTTCCTTCAGCTACGGGCTCCTCACCGACGCCTTCGGTTTCCATCAAGGAGCCGAGGAAATCGGCGCATCCGTCATCCCGGTTTCAGCCGGAGCGCCGGAGCACCAGATCAAAGTCATGCGAGACTTCCGTAGCACGGCGCTTGTCGGCACCCCTTCTTACGCCCTTCGGATAGCGGAAGCACTGGAAGAACAGCAGATACCGCTTTCGAGTCTTCACCTTCGCTGGGGCATGTTCGGATCGGCCCCGTGGCCGGAAACGGTCCGCCAGCAAATTGAACAGGCCCTCGGCATTTCCGCGACCGACAACTATTCGATCTCCGAAGTCATGGGCCCTGGCGTCTAGGGCGAATGCGAAGAGAACAAAGAAGGCCTCCACATCAACGAAGATCACTTCCTCTGCGAGGTGATCGACCCCGACTCCGGTGAGATTCTGGGCGAGGGGGAAATGGGCGAACTCGTCATCACGACGCTGACAAAGGAAGCCTTGCCGATCATCCGATATCGCACGCGGGACCTTGCATCCATTACAACTGAACCGTGTTCCTGCGGTCGGACGCTCGCGCGTATGTCCCGCATCTTCAGCCGGACCGACGATATGCTCATTGTCGGCGGCGTCAAGATTCTTCCATCCCAAATCGAAGAGATTCTCCTGCAGGTCGAAGGCGTTGAGCCACATTACCGCATAATATTGGACCAAGAGGGCGGCAAGGATACCCTCGAAGTTCAAATCGAAGTCTCCCCGGCCCTACTCACAGGCGATGTGAGCCATCTTCTCAAAATACAGAACGCCCTTCGAGGTCAACTTCAGGCAGACTTGGGAGTTGAAGCGGAACTCAAGCTCGTTGAGGCGCGTACGATCGGCCCGGTGGATCACCCGTCGCAGCGCATTGTTGACCGCCGTCGGCCGGAAGGAGGTGATTGCGAGGAAACAGAATAGGCGTAGCGTTGCGCCGTCGTGGCGGCGGTGCATCAATCTTATGGGAGGTGATGTGAGAACGTTATGAGGACCCACTGGTTAGTCTTTACACTGATTGCGGCGTTCGTGCTGGGAGCGGCCGCGCTCGCAACCGCCGACGGCGAAGAATCGCCCGCAGTCGAGGTGCATGGCTGGAGCCTTACTCGCTATTACGTTAACACCACCGTGGACGCAACAAGGGACAGTTCCGGGGTGATCTCCGGCGAGGAAGAGGACAGCCACCTCGAATGGGAGCGGCTATCGCTAAGCGGCAAGGCGCGATTGGCCGACGGGAAGAAGGCCTATGCAGAGGTTTACGTTCACCCGTGGCTCCCCAACGACCACCCGTCGTTCCTTTACTTGGAGAGCCTCTACCTGGACATCCCAGCCGATGAGAAGTCTACTGTCCGAATCGGCAAGGGCCGCAGCATGGCCTTCGGGATCGTTCCCCACTATGGCAACCGCAAGACCTCGAACTACAGCCCGCTGGCAGAGACATTCACGATGGACCGGGCGCTTGGTATTCAGGTCATGCATCAGGACGGCCCCAACTCTCTCAACGTTGGGCTGTTCAATTCTCAGAGGCCGGGGAACCGCCCCATCGGCATGGCCGCGGATGCTCAGCTCGATCGCGGTTCGCTTGGCTCCACAACGGTCACCCACCTAACGAACCGAGATAGCCCCGCGAATCGCTCCGGCAAGCTCGAACTCAGCGCCCGCTATGGGCGGCAAATCGGAGATCTGAACGTTGGGCTTTCTGGTCGCGGTGGCGCGATCGACGATGAAGACGCTGCTTTCCTGGCGTCTAAGTTCACCGAGTACAACGGCACGAACAAAACGCGCCTTTACTATGGTTTTGACGCCACATATAAGAACTCTCCTTGGTTGGCCATCGGCGAGTACTACGGCGGCACCCTGGGAGGCATCCGTCAGAGCGGCTATGCCATTCTTGTGGGCATCGAACCGACGAAAGAGTGCACCGGCATTTGGCGCGAGCTGAGCGGTGCCTGCAAGGGCCTCTTCGTCCGCTACACAGACCTCGATATCGGTGTCGACCCCACGGTCAACAACCCGTACACATGGGATGTCGAGCAGTGGGCCGCTTCCTACGTGCTCCCGCTCAAGGGCATAGGCCTCGATGTGCCGTACTTCAAATGGCTTCAGTTCGAGTACGAGCGTAACAAGGAAGACGTTCCGACCGGAGCCGACGAGAACCCGAACAATGTCTTCTTCATCGAATTGTTCGGAGCGTTCTAACGACGGACAAGAGATGCTAGCGCCTTGGTTTCAACGGAGCGCTGGATGGTAAAAGAGTAGCGAACCGGAGCGGCTCAATGCCGCTCCGGTTTCTCGTTTCCAGGCTCACTTTCTCCGTTGCCTTTTTGCCCTCGCGCCAGGTAGAAATCAGGCTCATCGACCACCGATACCGCTCTGAACCCCACCCCTTCCATCAATCTCACCATCTCGTCCGCCACCGGAACTCGATCTTCGGACACGGCTTCCCCGGCCGCTCGATGGCGAGCATTGACAGCCTCCCTCCCTATCGGATGCGATACGATGATAATGCCGCTGGGCACGAGCGCTCTGTACATTTCGCGGAGCGCCCGTTCTCGATCCTCGAAGTGTGGCAGCGCGGCGTTGCAGACGACTCTATGAAACTGCGCATCGCACACTGGAATTCGCTGCGCATCGGCCTGTACGAGGAGCCATCCTCGGCCGCCGGTTTTCTGACGCGCCTCGCGCAGCATCGCCAGCGATGTATCGAAAGCCACGACACGCCCAGCAATTCCTGCAGCATCTGTGAGATGCGGTATGAGCACACCGGTTCCCGTCCCCACATCCAACACCCAATGGCCCACCCTCACCTTGGCGAGCCAGACGACTCGTCGCAAGCGCTCGTCCAAATCCGGCACCGACTCGCTTTCCCACCCTGCCGCGTGTCGGTCGAAGAACTCACGTCTGCTCATGCTATGCCCTCGATTCTGTGGCGAGCCCATATTGAATCAGCCGCTCACGATCGGCCAACAGATCGGACAAATCAGTATCGTCCACTAGACGCCCCTCAACCATAACCAATGCTCGCGTGCACAATTGCGATGCGAAGCCGAGGTCGTGTGTCGCTATGAGCTGCGCGCAATCCAGGCCGGCCAAGGTTTCGGCCAAAGCCTGGCGTCCAGGAGCGTCGAGGCTGTTCGTCGGCTCATCGAGCGCGAGCACTTTCGGCCCCGATACGAGGATCGCAGCGAGGGCTGCTCGCCGTTTCTCACCGGAACTCAGCTCGTGTGGCGGCCGCTGCATAAGTTCCGTGCGCAAACCAACCTCAGCCGCTGCGCGGAGCGCCTTTTCGTTTGCGGTTTCGAGATCGTCGCCCGCCGCCAGCGGCCCGAAAGTTACATCCCGCTCGACTGTCAACATGAAAAGTTGGTCGTCCGGCTCGGAGAATGCCAAGGCTAAATTCCTACGAATCTCTCGCTCTGTTCCATGTCCGAGGAGTGTGCCGCCAACCCATACTCTTCCTTGGGCAGGAAGAACCCCCACCAGGCACCACAGCAGCGTCGACTTGCCGGCTCCGTTCGCTCCAAGCAAAGCCACGCGCTCTCCTGAAGCAATCGAGAAGCTGACGTTCTCAATAGCCGTTCCGGCGTTGGGATACGAGTAGCTCAGATTTTCGATTGAGAGAGCGGACGTTACAGCCACCGACTTATACTCCCTACCAATAAGCTGACGATTGCAATCGCAAAGCCGGCCGCCAGATGATGCCGAGGCAGAGGATCCGCGACCGAGACGGGAAGAGCTCCATCGAATCCGCGCAAGACCATCGCCGCTCCCACGCGTTCCGAGCGCGCCGCCGCTCGGCCCAGAAGGCTAATGCTTGCGGAAGTCAGGCCGCTCACCTTTACCTTCAACGATGCCCCTGGCGCGCGGAGCGCCCATGAGCGGTTCGTCCGCATGACCTCGCCGATCAACACATGCATTCCTCGCAGGATGAAAGCGGCGAGCGCTCCCAGACCGCCAACCACTGGAACCCGCACTGCGAGGTCGAGCACAGTCTCCGCCCGGGTCGTGGATGTCAACAGAAGAAACGCGCTTGCGACCAAAAGGGATTTCAGCGCAAACATCTCTCCCGCAAGCTGTGTCGGCAGGCTGCCGAATCGGCTCAACAAAAATGGAACTCCAATCACGAGCGTCAATCCACCGAGTCGCTTCACCACCAATTCAAGGCCGAGGTGTGCCACGGCGATGCCTATTCCGAGCATGACAAAAAGCGCCACTGATGGCCAAATTGGTCGCGTCGGAGCAAGGATCGTCGCAATGAGGAAACCTGTGAGAGCGATCACCTTCGCTCTCACATCTAGCCTATGCAAAGGGCTATTGCCTCGGACGTAAAGATCAACGCTGCTCGTCATCTTCTGCGTCGTGCCTCCGCCAGCCGCGGGACTCGCTGCTCGATCACTCGTACCGCGAGGGGCGCTATCGCCGCTTGAAGAACCGTTCCAGGCCAGCTCAGCGCAATAGCCCCTCCCACATATATCAGTGGTGAATCCTCAATCCGGAAAAATTCCGCCAGCCCGAATGCCGCCAACGCCAACACCAACCAATCCGAAATCAGGGCCAGCAGGAGTGCTGCCGCCAACGGCAACCTGAGTCGCCGATAGGCGAAGGAAGCCACCGATCCTTTGATCAAGAGTTCAATGGCCATGAGTGGCGCCACCGGCGGTGCCAGCGGTGGCATTCCCGTCAGCACGGCAGAGAGGAGCGGAACTATCAGCCCCAGACTGCCCGCTATGCTTGCGTTCAGCAGGAAACCACCGACGAGAATCGGCAGGTGCATGGGCAGGAATATTTTCCCTCCCCAGCCCAGGGCATGGAACCCAATTGGCAACAAGAGCCCAAGCGCGCCCAAAAGACCCGCGAGCGATAACTCTCTCGCTTTCGATAGCGTGTCTGGGCGTACTTTGCTCACCAGGCCTGGCTCACCTCGAAGCGAAACGACCGACCTGGCATTGGATAGGGATAGGCCGGATCGACCCTATACTCGCGGTCGAAGAGGTTCTCTATGACCAAGCCGGCGCGCATTCCTTGCGAGAGCGGTCTCGATGCTTTCACGTTGACGACGGCAAATGCCGGCAACTCCACCAGCGTATTCGTCTCGTCATAGTCGAAGAGCCGATCGATCCACTCCACATCTCCAGAGACAACCCAACGACCAACGCGATGGTCAACGCCTGCCGCCAGCTTTCGGCCTACGGTCTGCTCTTTCACATCTCCGGGGTCAAGATAGGAGAAGTTCGTATAAAGCGCGGTCTTTGAGCCGACTGGCTTCCGCACGCCGACCTCGAAGCCGGCTCGCGTCACGTCGTCCACGTTTTGCAATTGGGTGGGAGGGCCGGGTGGGGCGCCTGCCGGACGTGGTCGTTCGAGGATGAGGCTGTCCGCATCGATCTTGAAAAAGCTAAGCTCTATCTGGCCGCCGCCGGCGAGCTCCCGCCGAGCGCCGACTTCATACTGCCAAGTCTCCTCTGGTTCGAGTTCCGGGTTGTTGATTCCAAACAAAAACAACTCTCGGAAACTTGGCAGTCGGTGCCCCCGTCGGGCACTGGCAAAGATCGCCCAATCCCCATTCAGTGCATGGAAAAGGCCAATCTGAGGCAGCGTCTCTCGATCAAAATCCTCTGGATCGGTGAGCCGCAAACCGGCCGTCACTCTCGTCTTCGTCCCCGCTGGTTGATCTGTGACGAAGTAAACGGCCCGCTCGGCTCTTTCGAACGTGTTGACCAATGGTGCAGGACTGAAGATATCTCCACCGTAGCCGCCCCAATCGAGGCCGAAACGAGCCCGCCCTTTGCCAAGATTGCCTATACGAGACACCATCACACCTTCGCCGAAGTCCTGCGCGTGAAATCCATCTTCGAACTCATGGTCGCCATCGGTGCGATAGAGCTTAATCTCCGTCTCCGTCTCGTGCTTGCGATAAGTGAAGGAGAGATCGTAGTCCTGCCGGTCGAAGTCCTGCTCGATAAATAGTGGATCGCGTCCTTCGGCGAATGCGTTCGCCACCTCTCGCTGATCGAACGTCGTGTACAAAACCCGCTGGGCGCGAAAGGCCGCGTCCCAGTTCGGGTTCAGTTGTTGGTCGAGCGCAAGCGCGTAGTTATCCGAATCGTACTTGGCAAACGGATGATTCCCATCGGTGGAGAGCCGCCCAACCTGCACTCGATAGCGGGAAGTTCCACCGCCTCCTGCAGCCCAGACCTGCCCTCCATTGGTGTCGAACGTGCCTGCCTGTGCCTGTACCGAAGCCAGACGCTCCTCGTCGGCAGCAGATTTCGTTACGATATTGATGACGCCACCGATAGCCATATGACCATGCAAGACCCCGCTCGGCCCCCGCATGATTTCCACGCGCTCCACATTATCGACGAGATAGGCACTCGGGAGAATATGCCCCATAATCCCCATCTGGCTCGGATGGCCATCTACGGTGACTGCAACTTGCGTCGGTGGCGATCCACCAAATCCGCGAATCGACACCGCACCCCCAAATCCGAGTCCGCCTTGTCGAGACACCCATACGCCAGGCTCCCTCACCAAGAGATCCATCAGATTGAGCGCTCCAGAGCGCTCGATCTCATTCCGCGTGATGACGCTGACGCTCGTCGGTAACTTCCCCGGATCGGTTTCCTCGCCGGTCGCCACGACAACCATAGGCTCTGCCTCGAAGACCGGTGTTTGGTCCTCATCTTCGGTTGCAGCGAGACATACGGCTCCCGCTGCAAAGATGGCAATAATAATGAGTAGTGAAACAACTGATCTCATCGTGCATGTCTCTCCTCTGGAATTCCCCTACCGATCCCCCCTATCGATAATCTTCAATTTCGAAGATTATCGATACGTCGACCCACGCCGCAATGGACGCCTTCCCTCGATGCGCTGGTCGGAAGAGCCATTTTCGAGCCCCCTCCTCGGCCGCTGAGTCGAGGAGTCCATGCCCGGACGACTTGACGACGACGACCTTTTCCACGGCTCCGGCTTCGTTCACTCGAAGCCGGAGATCGACCACACCCTCCTGGCCTTGCTCCCGCGCCTCCACAGGATACTTAGGGCGCGTTCTATCAAGCGGAGAAGGAGCCTCTGGAGCGATATGCCCAGTCCCTTCGTTGGCGGACTCGGAATCGAATTCGGTCGTCCCCAAAGCTGAACCCACAGGTTGGGGGGCCGCCGGCCCGTCCGATTCGCTTGTGCAAAAATGCTCCAGCGTTGAGGCGGCTCTTCCGGCTGCCGATGCAAATGACATACCCCACGTCGCCCCTGAAGCGACGGCTTTGTTCGACGCCGACAAATTTTCCACGCCGCTCACAGGAACCTCAATGGGCTTCGGCGCTATCGTCTTGGCGGCCGTTTGCTGTGAGTCATGAGCTCTGTCGATCCGCTTCGCCGCTGATGGTGAATCGCTCTGTTCTCGAACTCGAGTGACTCGCTTCGGTTCTTGCTCGCCGTCGTCTGACCTCGCCTTGGTTTCGGCCGGCCCATCCGGCACTGGCTTTGACGTTGTTTCGGACAGCCCAGGGGCAGCGAGGACTACGCTCATTTGCGGAGCATTGAGCATCGCTTGCGAGGGCCGAGCCGGTATGACGAGCGCCATCGCCACGTGGAAAATGAGCGAGCCAATGAGCCACCCCACAAGGGGATTGCTTTGCGATCGCGTCACTGGTCGTCCCTTTCCGGGCGAACAGCGATCGTCACCGCTTCCGCGCCGGCCCCGCGGGCCGAGTCCATGACATCGACCACGCGGCCGTGCTCCACCTTCTCGTGAGCATTGACCACGATCATCGCTTCGGAGGATTCCTCGAGTCGCTCGCGCAGCCGATCCTTCAGTTGATGCCACTCGACGGCGTCGTCATCGACATACACCATGCCGTCAGCGTTCACCGTGACCTCGACTCGGTTATTCTGCGGAGGTTGTCCCGTCGCCGCGCGAGGCAAATCGACTCGTAGTCCCTTCATGTGGACCATCGAGAGCGACGCGACGACGAAGAACACGAGCACGAAGAATATCGTATCGATCATGGGAATAAGGTCGATCCGGGGTCGTCGCCTTGTCGGGCGTCTGATGGTCATGATCCCAGCTGCTCCAGGATATCTCCGGCGACCGTTTCCATCCGATGGACCTCACGCTCCATGATGTGCTGGCACCACACATAACCCGAAAAAGCGCAGACAGCTACGATGAGCCCTGTCGCCGTCGTGATGAGCGCTTCTGCGATGCCTCCCGTAACGGCAAATGGGTTGTCGCCCCCCTGAACACCGAGGATGTGGAACGAACGGATCATTCCCGTGATTGTTCCCAAGAGACCAAGCAGCGGCGCCAAGGTCACAATGGCCTCCACCGTCGGCAAGTGACCTTCCAGCCGCCTCGCCTCCTCCGCCCCTTGGCGTTCGGCGGCGGAGAGCGAAGGAGTCTCTCCTCGTTCGAGGGCTTTCTGGACAATACGGGCCAATGGCACCTTTGAAGCGTTCAATGCCGCCACTGTTTGCCCGCCCTTCGAAGCCGTCGACTCGACGCGCTTCAGCAAGGCGCTTGTGTCGCGGGCAACCCGATGGAGATACCAGAGTCGCTCTGCCAGGATTCCAACGGCGAGCACAGAGCATAGGCCCAGTGGGACCATGACAGGGCCGCCTCTGACAAGTAAATCGAACACACCCTACTCCTTCACACTATCGTGAAATTCGTAGCACCCATTACGAAAAAAACAATAAACAATAGTTATCTATGCAAGTCCCTGACCCGTAGTCGTGGACACCAACTTGCCGTGTTTCACTCCCCTCGTGCTAATCAATCGATCGGCGATCGCGCGGACATCCTCACTACTTCCCTTGACGACAATCACTTCGAGGCAATTGTGCTCGTCGAGATGAATGTGGGTGCTACAGATGACGGCTCCGTGGAAATGATGTTGTGCTTCAGTGAGAACATGTTGGAGCTCGCGGGTTTCGTGGTCGTAGACGAGCGTTATCGTCCCGACGACCAACCCTTCGTCCTGCTCCCATTCGCCTTCCACGAGGTAGTCGCGAATGATGTCCCGTATTGCTTCAGACCGCGTTCGATACCCTTTTTGCTGGATTTGCTTGTCGAAGGCACGCACCAGTTTCTCGGGTATCGAAACACCAAAACGCGTGACAGGCATGTAACACCTCTCTGATAATCGTAACACTATTGGGGGGTACTGTCAAGGTCACAGAGTTAGAGTTCCAGGGTCATTTCGTTATCGCCGTGAAGGTGGTGTTATGAGAAGTGACGAGGGCTAGGGCGCGTGGGGGGCTGCCCGCCAGGGTGCGCAGAGCGGCGGCGATATTGCGGACGCCGGTTAGCCGA